>PVMK01118729.1_pt1 | contig 11335 bp, 8 predicted proteins | sample 1853481 | NCBI WGS metagenome assembly PVMK01 (sample SAMN08533507, study PRJNA380276) | Marine sediment metagenome, whole genome shotgun sequencing project. | reverse complement strand
ACATGTCCAGTGAAATCGCCTGCCGCATATTCTCTTCCTTGAATTCAATCCCCTCGACCAGGGGCGGCACCAGGGCAAGCGCCTGCAGGGCTGCTTTCAAACCCCGAATCAGCGGCGCCTTGGTTAACTGCAAATCCCGCTGATAGCCGGAAGGCAGCGACAGCACCGACTGGATCTCCACAACCGCACCATCGATCGTCGCCGCCCTGGCGCGCAACAGTTCAACCACATCCGGATTGGTTTTGTTGGGCATGATCGAGGAGCCGGTTGTATATTGACCGGGCAGGCTGACGAAATCGAATTCGCTGGTGGTAAACAGGCTCAGATCCCAGGCCAGGCGCCGCACGTCCTGCATCGCATGCGAGGCAGCCTGCAGGGCCATGATCTCGAACTTACCCCTGCTGTTCTGAGCATACATCGGGTTGACCTGAAGACGGCCAAAGCCCAGTTCCCCGGCGACACCATCACGGTCCAGCGGCAGGTTAACTCCGTAACCGGCAGCGGTCCCCAACGGGCTGCAATCAATCAGTTCCAACGCGTGGGAGGCAAATACCAGGTTATCGGTAAAGGCCTCGGCAAAACCGCCCATCCACAGCCCGATGCTCGAGGGCACCGCCCTTTGCAGGTGCGTATAGCCCGGCATCGGCACATGGCGTGGCGCTCAGCCCGCAGCAGGCAGGCCTGTGCGATACGGCCGTTCAATCCGATCAGTTGCTGAAGGCTGGCTTTCAGGAACAACCTCGTTGCCACCGCAACCTGGTCGTTGCGACTGCGTCCGGTATGAACCTTGGCGCCGGTTTCACCCACTTTATCGGTGAGGAATATTTCAATCGCTGAATGTCCATCCTCGAAACGCTCGTCCAGGACGAACCGGCCTGCTGCGAAGTCCTGCTGCAGTTGATCCAGAAGCTGGCACAATGTTTCACTTTCGTCAGCACTCATAATTCCGATACGCGCGAGTCCCCGCACATGGGCTGCGGTAGCCTGGATATCGAATGGAAACAATTCACGATCGAGCACCACGTCCTCACCCGCCATGAATTCCATGATGGTCTGGTCGATCTGCGCGCCATCACCTTCCTGCCATAGATAATTATTCATGCTTGCCTTCCCGGCCGGGCAATCAGCCCGGTCATAGCGTCCAGCCCGAATGCAAGATTCAGGTTCTGCACGGCCTGCGTGGCCGCGCCTTTGAGCAGGTTATCCAGCACCACGACCAGCGAGATCCTGCACGGATTTGTTTCACTCACGGCAAAACCACCCAGGATCAGGCGGTGACTGCCCTGCACCTGTTTAACTTCCGGCGCCGCTGTCCGTACTTCGATCAGCGGAAAGCCGGAATAGAATTCCTGAAAGCGCGCCAGCAATTCCTTTTCCGTTTGCGCCTGCCGGAGTTCAACCGCAATTGTCAGGCTGATGCCCCGGAAAAAAGGCGCCACGTGGGGCAAAAATCGAATATCCCGGCCGATGTGGTGCGAGACCTCTTTTTCATGTATGTGGTCAACCAGGGAATACGGTATCAGGTTGTCTTTGAGCACTTCGGGATCATTTTTCCGGCTCGGCGTTTTACCTGCCCCGCTGTAACCGGAGACTCCAAAAGCTACGGGGGTACCGACCAGCATTTCCAACAAGGGCGCCAGCGCAAGCTGGACTCCGGTTGCATAGCAGCCCGGATTGGCGATCCGCGTCGCGCCGATCAAATGACTGCCGAAACGCTCGGGCTGCCCATAGGCCCAGGCCGGATCAAAGCGGTGATCCGCGCTTAAATCGACCACCACCGTATCCGGATTGTGCTGATCCAGGGCATTTACAAACCCCGCGGCGCTGCCATTGGGAAGCGCCAACACACAGGCATCCGCTTTGATGTTGTCCAATGAAACGGGTCGAATGTCAGAAAAAACCAGGTCGCTTCCCTCCATTCCACTCACATGAGCGCTCACCGGCTGGCCCGCCGCGCTGCCTGAGCCCACGGCAATGATTTCAAACTCAGGGTGTTTGTACAGCAAGGGCAGGAGCTCCGCCCCGGTGTAACCCCTCGCTCCAATGACCACGACACTATTCACTCTGAGTCTCCACCCAGCTTTCCTGTCGCGCCAGGCAATCAACCTTGCAGCGGCGAAGCTGGTCAAAATCATTGATGCCGATACTGAACGCCACCCACTTGTCTTCGGTGAAGCTGGCATCAGCCTGGTCGAAATACCATTGGGTGACCGGGTTGTCTGTTCTCGATCGCCAGTAAAGCTGTGGACAACGATGAATCAAAGCCTGCCAGACAGCGGCGCCAAGCCCGGCGCCCTGCGCTTCCGGAGTCACAGCGAATTTATCCAGGTAGGGAACACCGTCCACTCCCTTCAACACGACGGCCATCGCCCCAGTTGACTCACTGCTGAGAATGCACTCCAGTGGCAGGTCGTTAAAGTAATCTGCCTTTAGTTTGCGATCGAAGCTCTGCTCCAGCAAAGCCGCGGCTTTTTCCCGGAACCCGGGGTTGAACTCCCTATACTCGAGGATTTCCTCACCAACCCTGATCAGGGTGCCCGCGCCACGGTGCGTGAACAGCTCCCTGGCCAGGTTATGCACCGACGTGATGGAGACCGATGCACTTTCAGGCAAGCCGGAAAGTAGTTGGCTGATCTGCTCCAGCTTGAGCCGCATACCCGAATGAACCCAATCCTGTGCCATCAGGTATTCAAAATCGGTCCGCAGGCTGATCGCTGAAATAATACGGCCCGACTCATCCAGCAGGCCACCGGTTCCGGTCAGGAAAATGATCTTGTGCGGCTTGACCTCCCAGATCAACTCCCTGGCGGCGATGTCTGCGTTGATGTTCATCACCTGGCCAGTTGGGCTTTCACCGAGACAAGCGACCACCGGCAGGATACCGCGGTGCGCTACGTCCCGAACCGCCTCCAGGTCCACCCTGTGGATATCGCCCACCAGGCCCAGCTCCTCGCGATCAAGGTAATCGCACACAAAAACTCCATGCTGAATGCCCTGGGCGCGAATGCCCTGTTCATCGAGCGCACTAACCAGGGCGCGATTGGCGCGGTAGATCACCGGACGGGCCACTTCCATCACTTCGGGTGTGGTAACCCGCAGACCCCGTTTCTTCACCGTCTCGATTGATGCCTCTTCAAGGGCGACATCAAGCTGCGGCCCGGCGCCGTGCAAAACGATCGGCATCAGGCCCAGGTTGCACAGGAAAGCCAGTGCGGATGCCAGCGATTCGACATGCTCCTCAAGCACCGCACCGCCAATCTTGATGACGGCAAACTGCAATTCAGCATCACTGCTGTACTGCTTGAGGTAGTAACGCGCCTCGCGGCTGGTTCCCAACTGGCTCAGTACCTGGCTCACCACGCTTCGAATTTCAGCCATCATTGCTCACCACGTTGCTGTAAAGTTCATAAGCCGTTTCCAGTTGCTCCAGTTCCACCCATTCATCAGCCACGTGGGCCTGTGCTATATCACCTGGCCCCAGCACCAGCGCGGGCAGACCTGCTGCAGAAAAGAGGGACGCCTCGGTCCAGAAATCCACCGCTTCACCCAGGGGCAGTTTGTGGGTCGCGCAGAACCGCCGGGCTGCGCTGTCGTCCTGGCTACCTGCAGGCAATGGCTCACCCCGGAACGGTACTTCCCAGTCTACGTTTGAATCCAGCGGAGCACATGACCGGATCTCACGAAGAAATTCATCGTTGGATTCACCAGGCCGCAGCCGCGCGCTCCAGTGCACGAAAGCACTGCCGGCGATCACGTTGCTCTTGGTGCCGCCATCTACGATACCGATGTTCATGCAACTGCCAGGATCGATCTCCGAGTTCTTTCTGCCCGCGGCTACCTGTAAAGCCCCTGCTGCCCAGCGCGCCATCTGGTGATTGGCATTTTCCTGCAGGGCCCGGACTTCCGAAGAATGACCCGGAGTTCCATGGAACCGCGTCTTCACTGACAGGAAGCCACGATGCCCCAGCACCACTTTACAACACGTTGGCTCGGCAACGATGACCTGCTTGAATTGCTGCGCAACTCCCGAATCAAGAAAATTGGCCACGCAACAACCGCCGGCGCCTTCCTCGTCCGAAGTAAACAACAACGCCAGATTTTCCACGCCCTGTTGCGCCAGCGTAAGCAACGTTGCGGCAGCGCCCTTGATGTCACAAGCGCCCCGTCCGTAGGCGCGCCCGTCCCTGACCTCCAGTTCGTGTGGATTGCCGGACCAGCCATCGCCGGCCGGCACGGTATCGAGGTGCACATTGAACAGGACCTTCGGGTTTCCACGCAGGGCAAACCAGGAGACGTGGCCGTCGCCGTGATCCCAGGTCCGGATGTCAAAGCCGGCGCCCAACTGGTCGCTACAATAACGGAAGATCGCCGAATCAGCATCGATCAGCCGCGGTGGATTCTGGGTGTCACAAGCCACCAGCGCCTCGAGATGACCCAGGATCGAGGGTAAATTCATCCCTTCCGCCCCCGAATTTTTCCGGCCAGGGTCGTACTCTGACCCAGCAGCTTGATGAAGCCGACCGCTTCTTCCGGCGTCCAGTCAGCGCTCTGTGCATAGACCGCATCGGGATTCTGAAGACGGTAAGGTGATTCGACCGAAACCGCGGTTACTGCGCCGCCTTCGGTATACAACACCACCTCACCCGTTACCATTTCCTGAGAGCTGCTTAGATACGCCTCCAGGTCATGCTTGTGTGGTTCATAAAAAAAGCCGGAATAGACCAGTTCGGCCCAGCGGTCGCTGACCTGTTTCCGGAACTGGTTCTGGAACCGTGTATTCACCGTATCCTCCAGCGCCTGGTGAGCGGCCAGCAAGCCGTCGATGCCGGGGCACTCAAATGCAATCCGGCCCTTGAGCCCAATGGTGACATCGCCCGTGTAAATGTGGCGGCCCACGCCCCAGGCGCCCAGTTTCACATTAAGCAGCTTCAATATTTCCGGGCCATTCATGATCGCGCCATCCACGCTTACCGCAACGCCCTGCTCAAATCCCAGCCTGATTTCCATTGCGCCTTCAGGCCAGTCCTGCCGCCCGGCGGTCATGCTCCAGGCATCGCCGGCCGGCGGCTGATACTCATCGATTTCGCTTCCGGAGATGGTTACGCCCAGCAGGTTTTCATTGATCGAATAGCGGCTCGCCGCGGCATCCACCTCGATTCCGGCAGCGGCCATTACCTGCAATTCATAATCACGAACCGCCTTGACGCGGACTGCAGGTCACGAATGGGGGCATGGATCTGGTAGTCCCCCAGGCTTCGAACCGTCTGGTCGAACCGCAACTGGTCGTTGCCCATGCCGGTGCAGCCGTGGCCGAAATGCCGGGTGCCCAATTGATCGCACAGTAGCAGGCAGCTTTTGACGATCAGGTAGCGATCGGAACACAACAAAGGGTATTCGCCGAGCATCCGCGCATGGCTCCAAACCAGTGGTTTGACAAACTCTTCCCAGATTTCCCCGGCAACATTGATCTCGTGGTGCTGTGACGCGCCAAGGCTCTCAGCCCTGGAACGTATGTAGTCGCGGCCTGCCTCGTCAACGCCCCCGGTATCGACAAATGCGGTATGGACCTCAAAGCCGCACTTCACCAGGTCGAGAACGCAGTAGCTGGTATCCAGTCCGCCGGAAAAGGCTAAAACAATTTTTTCATTCATTTTGAAATCTCTTCTATCAATTTATGGCACCGTGGGAGCGAATTCATTCGCGAATAATTTTTTTAAATGATTTTCGCGAATGAATTCGCTCCTACGTCATATCCAGCAGGTTCAGCATCAGGGCCTTTTGCACATGCAGGCGATTCTCCGCCTCGTCGAGCGCAACACAATAATCAGCGTCCATCACGCCATCCGTCGCCTTCACGTTGCGCCGCAATGGCAGGCAGTGGCTGAAAATGCCGTTGTTGGTCATCGCCATTTTTTCCTCGTCGACAATGAAGTGACGGTAATTCTTACGCAGCGCCCACTCTTCCTCGGGCCTGCCGTAATAAGGCAAGGCGCCCCAACTCTTGGCGTAAACCACGTCCGCACCCGTGTACGCCTCATCAATATCATGAGTGACCTGGAAAGTTCCACCCGACTGGTCAGCAAAACGTGTTGCCGCGGATTCAAATTGCGGATCGAGGCGGTATTCCTCCCCCGGGCAAAGCATTGTCACATCCATGCCGAATTTGGTGGCAATCAACAGCGCGGAATTGGCAACCGCGGTATTCAGCGGACGGGGGTGCCAGGTCCAGGTCAGAACGAACTTTTTGTTTTTGACTTCACCGAAACGCTCTTTGAGAGTCATCATCAGTGCCAGTTCCTGGCAGGGGTGCACAATGGTCTCCATGTTGATGACGGGTACCGAAGAATACTTCGCCAGGGAACGGATCACCGCGTCCTCACGATCGGTGGACCAGTCCCTGAACAGGGGGAAGGCGCGTAAGCCAATCAAGTCGCAGTAACGGGAAAGCACACCGGCCACCTCCGCAATGTGCTCCTCGGCATCCCCTTCCATCACCACGCCGGGATTGAATTCCACACCCCATGCGTCCTTACCCGGTTGCAGGACAATCGCGATGCCACCCAATTGTTGCATGCCAAGATCGAACGACGTTCTTGTACGCATGGACGGATTCAGAAACAGCAGGGCGATCGATTTACCCTTGAGGTGATCCTGAATGGGATTGCGTTTCAGGTCGGCGGCCAACTTCAACAGGCCATCCAATTGTTCCTGCGTCCAGTCAACGGTGCTAAGGAAATGTTTCATTTGTTGTGCTCCATATCAAAAAACCCAGCCGGTGGCTGGGTTTTTCCTCGAATTTCTCGATTAATCTGACTTATGCGGCAACCCAGCCCGGATTTTCTATCCAGGGTCGGCGCAGGTGGCTGAAACCGATTGTGGGTGCTGCTGTCTTCATGTCACTGAATTTACGTAATTCCTCGCGGCATTGCAACTGCTTTGTTTGTTCAGACCGCTTCCAGCGGGACTTCCGCAACCGCTTCCTTCTCACGCATCATCAGCCAACGCACCAGCGCCGGGAGGAGCACGATGGCTCCGATCATGTTGGCCAGGAAAATGAATGAAAGCAGGATGCCCATGTCCGCCTGGAACTGTAGCGCGGAAAATATCCAGGTTCCCACGCCAGCCGCCAGGGTAAAGCCCGTGAAAATCACGGCCCGTCCGGTCAGTCTCAGCGTGCGGTAATAGGCCTCGCGCAGGGTGAACCCTTCTTTCAGGTGAATATTCAGGCGGTTGTAGATATAGATTCCGTAATCCACGCCAATACCGACACCCAGGGCGACAACCGGCAGGGTATTTACTTTCAACCCAATGCCGTAAGCCGCCATCAGGGCTTCGGCCAGGGTGGACACCACGACCAGCGGCAGCACGATGCACAGCGTGCCAAGTATTGTGCGATACGTCACCAGGCACAGGATGATGATGGATCCAAATACCAGCGCCAGCATGGGCTTCTCGGCCGCTGCGATGTCTTCATTCGTCGCCGCCATCACGCCCACATTCCCGGTGGCCAGGCGAAACCTCAGCTTCTCGGGCGTGACCGTTTCGTCTCCGCTGGCCAACTCCTCGAGAACATCATGCTCAAGCTCGAATTCAACCGCCGCGATGTTCAGCTCTTCACGCAGATCTTTAACCCGATCGACAATCCGCGCAATCGTCTCGGCGCGGTGATCGACTGTAAATACCATGATGGGCATGGCGCTGCAGTCTGCGTTCAACAGCCCCGTATCCGTCTCGATACCCCCCAGGGCCTGGCGCATCACGTAATTATCGCGCGGCAGAATCCGCCACTTGATGTTGCCTTCGTTCCAGCCCGAGTTAACGACCTTGGCTACCATCGGTAAGGTAATGACTTTCTGCACGCCTTCGACGTTCCTCAGGTTCCAGGCGAAGCGGTCCATCGTTTCCATCACGTTGTAATTCTCGGTGCAGGCATCGGGGATAGTTTCCGCCACGATCGTGAGCACATCCACACCGAGGGCAAATTTCTGGGAAATAAACAAAGCGTCCTGGTTATACCGAGAATCAGGCCGCAACTCTGGTACACCCACCTCGGAATCTCCGATTTTCATATCCTGGGCTTTCCATAACCCCGCTCCGAACAATATGATGGCGACAGCGATGGCTGCCGCTGCGCGACCCGGTTCGGTAAAACCAGCCAGGAAATCCCACAGCCAGGACTTCTGGTGCGCCTTGTGCAGGAGTCTCTCCCGGTATTTATGCGGATTCTTCAATTGCACCCAGGACAGCAGCACCGGAAGCAGCATCAGGTTGGTGAGGATAATAACCGCCACGCCGATGCTGGCCGTAATCGCCAGTTCCTGAATGATGCGGATGCTGATAAACAGGATGGTCAGAAATCCAATGGTGTCGGAAACCAGCGCGATCACGCCGGGCGCCAGCAGTTTTTTAATGGTTTCCCTGGAGCCATGCATCGGCGAACGGCGTGGTATTTCCTCCACCGAAGTCACGCCACTCTTGGCCCAGTCGTCCGGCGTGCGGCCACCGAATTCTTTCTCCACGGTCCAGGCGCTGATCTTTTGCACCCCGTGACTGACGCCAATCGCAAATATCAGGAACGGCGTGAGAATGTTCATCGGGTCCAGGCTGTAACCCAACAGGCTCAGCGTACCCATCTGCCAGATAACCGCTACCAGGGAGCAGATCAGGGGCAGCGCCGTCAGCCAGACGGAACGGGAATACAGGTAAAGCAGAACGGCTGTGATGATCAGCGCGACCAGGAAGAACCAGACCACGGATGCCGCCCCGTCAGAGATATCGCCGACGATCTTGGCGAAACCGATGATATGGACCGTTTGATCATCGTTCTCAAATTCAGTCCGGATGGCTTCCAGTTCCGCCGCGACCTGCCGATAATCCAGCTTTTCACCCGTTTGCGGATTTTCTTCCATTAAGTTGGCCCAGACCATGGCGCCGGTAAAATCTCCGGAAACCAGGCGTCCAACTTCGCCGGATTTGACGATATTGGACCTGACCCGCTCAAACATTTCGGGCGAAGAAGCAAAATTGGATGGGATGACATTACCGCCGGCAAAACCGTCCTCCACGATCTCGACGAATCGGACGTTCGGCGTAAATATGGACCGGACGCTGGCCCGATCTACTCCGGGAATGAAAAATACCTGGTTGGTAATCTTTTCAAAGGAGTCGAAAAACTCCGGCGTAAACATGTCGCCTTCGCGTGCCGCGAGCGCGACCAGCACACGGTTTGCGCCACCAAATTCCTTTTCGTACTGCAGGAAGGTCTGCATGTATTCGTGATCCAGCGGCAACTGTTTCTTGAAACCGGTTTCAATCTTCAGTTGCGACATGGCGAACAGCATGCCGATCGTGATCACTACAAAAATCGCGACGATTGCATAGCGAGTGTTGATCAGGAAGGTGGCAATGTGATGCAGCCGTGTGTTCTTGGCATCATCCATCGCTGTCGTCCTGCTGAGACTCCGGGTACCAGTGGACACCTTTTTCACCCACCAACAGGAAGCGGCCATCGTCGAGCGGCACAACCGCGGCAAAATCAACGCCGCTGGAGTGAGAGTACTCGGTCATGCTGCCGTTGACCCGGGTCAGAATAGTTCCACTGTTGCCGACCATGATGATCAGGCCATCGCGGTCGGCCGCGCCTGACAGGCTGGCCAGGGTGCCGGTATCAAGTTCCTGCCAGGTCGTTCCAAAATCACAGCTTTCCATCGCGTGACCGCGCAATCCAAAAAAGACCACGCAGTCACCGGGTGTGGCAATTGCGCCCCACATCGACCCCATATAAGGCATATTCATCATCTCCCAGCTTGCACCGTCATCAAAGCTGCGATACGAATACCCGGCTTCACCGGCGATCATCCGCCTGCCATCGTTGAAGCGCACCATAGCGTTGAGGTGATAATCGCTTTCCTCGTCGACCATCGCGGCATCGGCCCAGGTCTGTCCGCCATCGTCTGTAGCCAGCACCAGCGCATAGGATCCAATCGCCACCCCATGGTCCTTATCAGTAAAGTAAATGTCCATGATTGCCTGCTGCCGGTCGGGATCGAAGTGCTCGCGGGTCCAGGTAGCGCCACGGTCACCGCTGGTAATAATGACCGCATCGTGCCCTGCGGCCCAGAGACGATCGCCGACCCGGAACAGGGACGTCAAAGTGGAACGGGTGGGTACGTGTTCCGCCTGCTGCCAGGTTTTTCCATCATCCGAGAAAACCACGTGGCCGCGCTCCCCGACCGCTACCAGGCGACCATCGACACGGATCACGTCAAGCAGCATGGAGTCTGCAGACAGAGGCTGCATCTCAGCGTATTCGACATCCATGACCGTATCGGCCCATGCATTTATCGCTGAAATAAGACAGATCACGAACACGCAAAGCGTGTTAGTAATCCGCCTGATTCTGATCATGTCTGCAATATGTTTCAGCGACGGCCGCGGGTGCGCAGCGCCTGCGGCGTAAACTGAGCAGGCTCCATCTGAACATTGAAGGTGTTGACCGGCAAGGTGTTGTCAAAACCCTGCCCGACATACCTTCCTGATTGCAAGTCATAGTGGTTTTCGATCGTGGACCAGAATGTCGGCACGTCGTAGTAGTTGATGCTGTGGGCTTCTGATGCGCGCCACAACTGCATCCTGCCATCATAGTGGTCGATCAGCACGATCTGGTAACTGTCTTCGTCAAGGTAAAACGTGCGTTTCGGATTGATATGACGCATTCCTTCTTTCAGGTTGGCCTCGACGACCCAGACCCGGTGCAGTTCATAGCGCATCAAGTCCTGGTTCAAATGCCCCGGTTGAACAAATTCATCGTAAGTGATTCCCTCGGCATGGGCACCGTAGGAATTATAAGGAATATACATCTCCTTCTTTTCAACAAGCGTCCAGTCAAACCGGTCCATCGCGCCATTGAACATGTCTGTCATGTCATTGGTGCGCAGGCCATCGGAAGCGGTACCGGGGTTGTCGTAGGCCACGTTGGGCGCGCGGCGCACCCGGCGCTGGCCGGGATTGTATATCCAAGCCTGCCGCGGAAGTTCCTGCTGGTTCAGTGTTTCATGCACCAGCAGGATATTGCCTGCCAGGCGGGCCGGAGATTCTACTTCCTGGAAGAAATACAGCAGGATATTGTTGATATCCGCGATGGTGACGCCACGCTTGTAATGCAGGCCGAGCAGTTCTTCACGAATCACGGTGACCGTGAATTTGCCGCTGGCGGTGGGTGCGATCTGGTTGTTGTAACGGACGCCGCCAACACCCTTGTATTTCAGCTTGTGGTTCCACATCAACTCGTAGGCATTTTCCGGGAAGGGAAAGGGGAATCCTTCCGCGGCATCCC
>PVMK01126911.1_pt1 | contig 11336 bp, 8 predicted proteins | sample 1853481 | NCBI WGS metagenome assembly PVMK01 (sample SAMN08533507, study PRJNA380276) | Marine sediment metagenome, whole genome shotgun sequencing project. | reverse complement strand
ATCATTTCGCCGTATTTCCAGGCGGCTACAGATCAGTCAGTCGAAGAGTGGTGGCACTATGTGACCGATCAATTTGACATCGGTTGTGTATTCTATGACAGTCCGTTGTCGCACCTGGTCACCGCGCAGACCCTGGGCCGGATCGCCCGGGAGATCCCCAACATCGTCGGTGTCAAGGACGGCCGGCCGGACCAGAGGTGGTGCTGGGAAGCTGAACGGGAAGCCAATTATGAAATCTGGGTCAGCAATCCGCTGGAAGACCATTGGCCCTATGAAATGAGAATCATGAAGAACCCGGTGTTGTGCTGCGCCTGGCACATGTACCTCCTGCAGGAGCCGGGCAACACCCCGATTCGCGACTACACCGACCTGATCATGGCCGGCAAGTGGGAAGAGGGTCTTGCGAAATACGACTCAATCGAGGACGGACGGCAACTGCTGAACGACTTCTTCTGGCACAACTACCGTCGCGGTGTGTACGTCGTGGGTTACTGGAAATACTGGATGGAGATGAAGGGCGTGATCAGTAGTCACACGGTGAGAACGCCGTTGATCAACATGACCAAGGACGAAGAGAAGTGGCTGGAAGACCGATTCAAGCTGCTCCAAGAGGGAAAACATCCGCGTAGCAAGGGCGAGTTGCTCCCGTATCCACTGCAGCAAGGGGGTGCTTCTTCAGGAAAGATTGGCTTGTAAAGTCGAGAGCCAACTGAAAATCACTTTGAAACTGAGGGGGCGGGCTTTCGCCCCCTCGACTTCCATATAGGGCAAAACATGCCTTGCGCGCCGATTGAACATTGATTCCGTTTGCCTTAAAGGAGAATTTTCTATGATAGCTGCTTATGTGATGAAAGTGGTGATGGCCTCGGTTATATTCCTCATGCTGGGTGTCGGGCTGAACACTGCATTTGGACAGGTTATTGCCGTCGCCAGGCAAGTCCGGCTCATCGGGATCGGAGTCCTGGCAAATTTTATCGTTGTACCGGCATTGATTTACCTGAGCCTTGTTTGGTTACCTTTAAGTCCGGAAGTCAAGATCGGAATCATGTTGATGGCGGCCGCGCCAATTGCCCCGATGGCCCCCCCCTTCGTCGGCATGGCCAGGGGGAGTGTGGCTTATGCAGTGGGGCTCATGACAATCGTTGCCTTGCTCAGCGTACCGCTGACGCCTCTGATTCTTGACTTCGCCCTGCCAAAAAGTACGGAGGGAGTGGTCCTGGATCCGATGCAAATAATCAAGACTCTATTGATCGCTCAGCTAATTCCCATCTCCGTTGGGATGACGATCCGCCATGTAAGCCCGAAATGGGCCGAGAGACTGCTCAAGTTCGTCCCCAAAATCGGTCAATTCGGCCTTATTGCCGGTGTTGGTTTGCTCTTGGCAAAAGATACCACACAGATACTTTCTTTAGGCCTTCTGCCCCACCTGGTTATGGCGCTAATGGTCATCGGTTCGCTCTTCATTGGAGACCGGATGCTGATCGGTGAAACGGACGATAATCGTCGCTCGCTCGCGGTATCGACGACGATTCGTAACGTGCCGTTGGCCTTTCTGATCGCCGGCGAAAATTTCCCGGACACGGTCGTAGCACCCGTGACGCTTCTCTTCGGTGTGTTTACCATGGTCTTTTCAGTTGTGTACGGCAAACTGAAGGTCAGGTGGGAAAATCAAAGTCCTAATATTTGATCAAGTTCGGCGCATATCAGAGCAATAAGTTGCAGTGGAGAAAACTGATGTCTTATGAAATGTGGATAACAACGGCAATTCTCATTGGGATGTTCGGCCTTCTCATAAAAACTAAAATGCCGCCAGTTGTGGTTTTTGTAGGGGCGCTGACCTTGACCATAACATTTCGCCTGGCGCCGTTGGCAGAGAGCCTTAAAGGTTTTTCCAACCAGGGAATGCTGACGATCGGTGCGCTACTTATGGTTGCCGCAGGCATGTATCGCACCGGTGCTGTCACCTTGATCACCGAAAAGCTCATCGGTCGGCCCAAAAACTTAATCAGTGCACAGATGAGAATTTTGCCACCGGTGGCGCTTGGAAGCGCTTTTCTGAACAACACACCACTGGTAGCAATGTTCATTCCCGTAATCCGTGACCTGTCGCGGACCTTTAGACTGCCCGCCACCCGGCTCTACATCCCACTGAGTTATGCTTCCATCCTGGGAGGGACCTGTACGCTTATCGGATGTGCAACCAACCTGGTAGTGGCCGGAATGGTTATAGACCTTCTTGCGAAGAATGCCCCCAACATGCCGCCCTTAAGGGAAATCGGGATGTTTGACCTCACCTATGTCGGACTTCCCGCCACAATCGCAGGTATCGCTTTTTTGTTGCTGACCAGCCGGTTTTTGTTACCCCCACCAAAAGAATCAGAGGAGGTTGGGGATTTTGAACGTTTATACGGTTCGGAGTTCAGGGTTCCCCAGGGATCGCCATTGATTGGTAAAAATATTGAGGAACTGGGCTACCTCAAACCAGTGGGGTTTGAACTTGTGAAATTAAAGCGGCAGGACGGTACAGAGGACAAGATTGAGGCCGCTACCAGATTGAAAGCAAAAGATGTGCTGGTCTTTTCAAGCAATCTTGAATTGCTACCTGATATCTGGGATACCAACGGTCTAGAGCCGATCTATGGGGCACATATCACCGAGATGGTGTCCGAGCGCTTCACTCGCCGACTGGTCCAGGCGGTTTTGGCACGAAAAGCGCCCGCAATTGGACGGAAAATTTCAGAAATGCCTCCGCCGGACAGTGCTGTAAAAGCGCCAATAGTCGCGTTTTCAAGGCATGGGAGGCCTCCTGACGGGACGCTTGCGGATGTCCGCTTGGAAGCGGGCGACAACGTGGTCCTCGAAGTGGATGAGGCTTTCTTCCAAGAGAACCAGAAAGAGATCGCATTCTCCATGACAAGGCGGCTGAGTGGTGCCCAGATTAAGCGGTATGACCGTGCCATAACGGCATCCCTGATTACATTAGCTATGGTTATGGTGGTGGCTTTGGGCTGGATGAGCATGTTGAACGCAGCACTTCTTGCTACCGGCGCCATGCTGCTCACAGGCTGCTTGAACTTCCAGAGTGCAGGGAGCAGCATTGCGTTTTCAACTCTGGTCATCATCGCCAGTGCTATTGGGCTGGAGGCCGCCGTAACGGGGAGTGGTCTCTCGGGAAAAATAGCCGGTCTTATGGCTTTGATTGGAGGAAAAAACCCTCATATTGCTATCACCATGGTTTTTCTGGGTTGTATTCTGATGGACACGATGATAACCAACGTGGCTTCGGCGGCGTTCATGTTTCCCATCGCTATGGCAATGGCCGGTGATTTAGGGGTGAACGGCATGCCTTTTGTGATTATCGTCATGGTCGGCGCCTCTTGCAGTTTTATCTCGCCCATGGGATACCAGACAAATCTTATGGTCTACGGTCCCGGCGGCTACAAATTCACCGATTTCGTAAAGGTCGGGATACCGCTGACAATTGTTGTGGGCATCATCGTTCTCGTTCTCACGCCCATGATCTGGCCGTTTTAGTAAGGATTTTCCAAGGAGGGAACAACCGGTTGCCCTCTGATAACCGAAAATGCGCTATCCGTTTTAGAAGCAAAAGTCATAGATCAGATCGACTTGGGGACTCACACCATTTATATTGGGGATACGGTTTTTTCAGAAGTATTAAGGAAGGGGAAACCCCTTACCTATCACTATTATCATGAGGTACTTAAAGGAAAGTAACCTCCCAATGCCCCAACTTACACAGCAGAAAAATAAAATTGTCACAATAAAAGACTTTTCTCGAAAAACTCCCATATGCTGCGGTTTCATAATTTTAATTGTTTAGTTGATTGATGTAGATCATGAAGATTCACTTTTTGAAATCCGAAATTTGCATGATTTTGGTACGAAATCTTCAATCCGAAAAACTTTGATACCTGCAATGAAGTACGACTATCAATCTTCTGAATTAATGTGATATCCAAAAAGTATCGTTAAAATATCTATTGATTAAGATAGCTTGGACCGTTGGAAGATAATACCCGGTTTATTTCGGGTGGAAATCTTCTCTTTTCGAAAAATTGAAGGTTCAGTTCTGTATATAATCATTAGGTTTTAAAGTTTTAATTTTGGTTATAAATCTTCAATTTTTTTGGAATTGAAACTACAGGAACGACATCTTTACTTATCACCACAATACATCCCTTCTTGCAAATTAATTGTCGAGTAATATATAATACCCTTAAAGATGATAAATTTTCATAAACCATAATTAGCTTCAGGGGGTAAGTCCCTATGTGACGTATTAAGGCTCATATATGGTAAAACGATACCAAAGTTATGGGCCCTTTTTGTTTTTCATATTGGAGGTGTTCCCAATGATCAGAAAACCAACTTATGAAAAATTTGGAAAAAGGATTTGAAGCAGAAGCTATTTTATGGAAGCCGAAGAGAGTGCCAGGAGGCAAACTATGAGTGAGCGCAAAAGGATGTTTTCATTGATTGCGATAATGGTAACTGCCTGTATAGTTGTTGCAGGGGTTACCATATTAATCTTATACAGGACAGCTCTAAAGGAACAACGGGTACGGCTGATGGAAACCGCTCAAAGTCAGGCCCGTCTTATTGAAGCTATTGCTCGATTTGACGCTATTTACAGCAAAAATTATCCAGGAGGGTCGAGGCCAGCCACCTTGAGCCAGATCATCGATGCACATGAACACTACTCAGGTTTTGGCAAGACAGGAGAATTTACTCTCTCTAGGAAAGAAGATCAAAATATTGTGTTCCTGCTTAGCCACCGGCACTATGACCTCAATAAGCCAAAGCCAGTTCCTTTTGAATCGGAGTTAGCAGAACCCATGCGGCGAGCTTTATTGGGTCAATCAGGAACTGTCGTTGGTATTGATTATCGCGGAAAAAAGGTATTAGCAGCATATGAGCCAGTATCAGAATTGAACTTGGGTATAGTGGCTAAGATTGATATGTTTGAGGTGCGGGCACCGTTTATGAAGGCCGGTTTAATAGGAGTGCTTTTCACTGTCTTTGTGGTGTTGATTGGTACTAGTTTCTTTATCCGGATTACTAACCCAATGATTAGGCAGTTGGAAAAAAGAACTATAGAATTGGAAGAAATCAACGATGAGATGAAAGTTGAAATAAATGAGAGAAAGAAAGCCGAGGAGGCACTGCGACAGATTGAATGGCTCCTGACTAAAAGCCTTGAGTCCGAATCTGTTCAGAATGAAGATTATATACAGCCATATGGTAATCTATCTGAACTCAATAATGAAAGAGAGATTTTGGAATCAGTAAGAGAAATTGTCCTATCTGACATTGTGGCAGACTTTCTCCATCTGCTTGACACCTCAACAGCTGTTTACGAAAAAAATGGAGATTATGCTTTAGGCCTTTTTGCTTCAAACTGGTGTAAGTATCTTGATCAAACATCACGCAACCTCTGCGATACCAATGATAACAGCGAAGCATTGAAAAGTGGTAAGTGGCTCTGCCATGAATCTTGTTGGAAAGAAGCTTCGAAAATTTCCATAGAAACTGGCAAAACAATTGATGTTGAATGTTGTGGAGGAATTTGGCTCTATGCCGTTCCTATTTTCGCAGGAGAAAGTGTAATCGGGTCTATTAATATGGGATACGGCGATCCCCCTCGTGATTCCCAAAAACTTAAAGAAATCTCAGAAAGGTTTGCTCTCGATGTGGAAGAACTGATTGAACAAGCTGAATTGTATCAGTCCCGACCTCGTTTTATCATAGATTATGCCAAAAAACGATTAAAAGCTTCAGCAAGGTTAATAGGAGAAATAGTTGAGCGGAAGCAGATCGAGAAGGAACTTCGAAAAGCCCGCAACGAACTGGAACAACAGGTAGAAAAGCGCACTGCTGAACTTGTAAAAACAAATGAACAACTGGAGGAGAAAATAGAGGAGCGCAAGCGGGCGGAGGAAGCGGTCTGTGAGAGCGAAGAACGGTATGCACTGGCTGTCGCAGGCTCTACGGATGGCCTTTGGGACTGGGACATCACCTCGGACACCGTCTTTTATTCCGATCGTTTTTGCGAAATATTGGGGTATTCGTCCGAGGAATTCCCCGGCATGATGGATACTTTACGCAATCTCTTGCACCCGGAGGACGCTGATGTCACCTGGGCTGCCGTTGAGCGCCATCTTCAAAAGCGTGTTCCATACAATGTTGAATACCGTCTTCGAACAAAATCGGGCGAATTTCGATACTTTTTGGCACGTGGCCAGGCGATCTGGGATAGCAAGGGAAACGCCACCCGAATGTCCGGATCGCTTCAGGACATCACTAAGCGCGTTGAAGCAGTACAAAACCTAAAGAATGCACTTTCTGAAATAAAGAAGTTAAAAGAAAATCTTGAAGCTGAAAGGGCTTATCTTCAAGAAGAAATCAAATTGGAACACAATTTTGAAAACATTATCGGTCAAAGCAACGATTTGAATTACGTGCTCTATAAGGTTGAGCAAATTGCCACGACAGACACGGCCGTACTCGTTCTTGGTGAGACCGGAACCGGCAAAGAGCTGATTGCCCGGGCCGTTCATGGCTCCAGCACACGCAAAGATCGACCTTTGTTAAAGGTAAATTGCACCACACTTCCATTAAACCTCATCGAAAGTGAACTGTTCGGCCATGAAAGAGGTGCTTTCACCGGTGCATATGCCAGGCAGTTGGGTCGTTTCGAGGTGACCAACGGCGCCACCATTTTTCTGGATGAGATTGGCGAACTGCCACTGGAACTGCAGCCCAAGCTGCTCAGGGTGATTCAGGATGGGGAGTTTGAACGGCTAGGCAGCTCCCAAACCATCAAAGCCGATGTTCGTATAATAGCCGCTACCAACCGCAATTTGGAGGAAGAAGTCCGCAATGGTCGGTTCCGGGAAGATCTCTGGTATCGGTTAAATATTTTTCCGATTACGGTACCGCCACTTCGAGAACGTATGGAAGACCTTCCCCTGCTTGTGGAATTTTTCGTCGATAAAATTTCAAGAAAACTGGGTAAGTCCATTAAAAACATCCCGACGAGTGTTATGAATACCTTACAGAATTATAACTGGCCCGGCAATATTAGGGAGCTTGAAAACGTGATCGAGCGGGCGGTGATCAACTCTTCGGGTCCAAAACTACGCTTAATGGATGAACTGAAGAAACGGTATAAGGATTTGACAACAAAGCAAAAAACTCTGAAAAAGGTTGAACATGACTATATTGTCCGGGTGCTAGAGCAGACCAACTGGAAAGTTAGTGGGAAAAATGGAGCATCAGAAATTCTTGGGCTCGACCGCAGTACTTTACGCGCGCGTATGAGAAAACTTGGTATCAGAAAGCTATAGCTGACCTATTATTGTCCAATCTATTGGTTTTTAATCTGGAAAACAGATCATACAATAATCTGAAGATAAAAAATACAAAGATAATTTTCTTCCAATTCCCTTTTTATCCGGTTTGTTCAAGCAATAACTTCCAAATTCTTATTCCATTATAGAGAACCAGCAACATCACATTTGAAATACCACAATGTGGTTATATATGACCAATGGTCGTATATGACCATTTTTTGTGCTTATTTTTCCCCTATTGCCAATCTATTTAATCTATATATTTTGAATTATTTAAACATGTTAAACAAATTTGTTTTTAGTTTATCCTGAATGGCACGAAACTTGAAATTGTTTGAACATGTAATGAGAGTTTATTCTTTAATTTTGCCAAAAATCCGAGAGTAGAGGATATCGAAAGTGAAGAGATCATGTTAATCGTCAGGATAACGATGAATGTATGTCCAGAAAAGCGAAAAGAGGTTATACAAACGCTTCTCTCAATGATTGAGCCAACGCGCCAAGAGAAGGGCTGTCTGGGCTATCACGTTTTCCAAAATACCGAGGACGAGAATTATGTCAGCATAATCGGAGAATGGGAAACTCGTGAAGATTTGGACCAACATGTGAGATCTGACAGATTCGGGATATTGCTTGGAACAAAGAGCCTTTTGAAAGAAAAACAGGGAATTCTAATCTACACGATTTCACATTCGGAAGAAATGGAGGCCGTCAATACTGTTAGGGGTAAAAGGACCTAATTTCTTGGGTTCATTTTTTTTCATATGAGATTCTTAGCTAAATGAGAGGGTAATATGATCGCTTCCCCATGTAAAAACTGTGCCAGGAAAAATCTATCCAAGGAGGATTGTATTCAAGATTGTAACTTATTGAACGCAATACAAAATTCTGCGCAATCTGAAAAATTTAATGATGGAAGTGCAATAGATTATACCGAAGAATATAGTTATAATATACCTCTTACGCTTACAACAGACTCTTATTGACATTCTGTAATCTTCGCAGGTGACAATCCGAGACATAAAAATTACATAACATCCGTCGTCAAGAAAAGATCAAAATATTGTTTTTCTCACAGACATAATGAAGGAAAAGGCAGAAATGGAGTGGGACAAAAGAGCATCTGATTCTCTAAAAGCACTTAACGCAAGGGTATTACCTGTTTTGTGGCGGCGGTTTTATAATAAAGGGCTGATGCCTATTGAAATCAAAAGGCTTTCCAAAGATATTTTAAACATCATCGGCAACGGGGGTTTTTATAACGCCGGCATTTTGAACAAGAAGCTGGAATGTTTGGGGTGGGGAAAAAATATGGTGGATAACTATATTTTTGAGCTGATACTTTATTATTTTGAATACGAAGGAACATATAAAGTTGAAGCTTATATTGAAAAAAATAACAGTACTATAGGAATTAATCACTAATGGAAGAATTATTTAGAACAATATTTGAAACATTTCCTGAGAAATCGACAATCATTTTTAAAGGGAAGTGTTGTGACTGTGATACCGCAGTAATAATGGAAATAATCCCCGCAGGAGAAGGATTTGGATTGTTAGGCGGCGCTTTTGTTGAATGTTCAACGGACAAGTATGTCGCTAAATGCCCTGATTGTTACAAAGTTAATCCTAAGATGGTTGAACAATATAAAGTAAATTTAAACATTTTTCCAATATTTGATAAAAAGGATCTTCTAAGTTCTATATTGTCAACACCTAATATCCATAATCTGATCCTCGAGGATCCCAAGTATACCAAACTAAAAAAATAAACTTTTGAAAAGGAGGAAAGTTATGGCCAAGCGTTATTTGAGAGTATTGTTTATTTTAATGATCAGCACCCTGCTGATCAGTTGCGGTGGCAAAAAAGTTATGAAAACCGCGCCGTCTTTTGAGCCCTACAAATTTAACGCAAATCAGTATGTACCCAAGGTTGACAATTTTGTGGTGATCCTGGACACGTCTTCTTCAATGGCTGATAAATATGCGAAAAAAGAAAAGGCCAAAATCGCCAAAGATTTCTTAAACGCCATGAATCAGACACTTCCGGAGTTGAAGTATAATGCAGCACTCAGAACATTTGGCAACAGTTCCAGCCTACCCGAAAAGGCGACCCTGCTTGTTTACGGACCGACTCAATATTCGACCTCGGGATTTGGAACGGCCTTAAATTCTGTAAAGGGGCCCAGCGGGACTAGCTCTCTTCCTCTGGCAAAAGCCATCAACGCTGCCGGCGACGACATGAAGTCGTCCCAAGGTTCAATAGCGGTCATTATCGTCAGCGATGGAAAACATGTGGACCAAAGACCACTGAAAGCTGCTGAGGCCATGAAAAGCCAGTTCGGTGACAGAGTTTGCATCGACACCGTACAGGTGGGAGATGATCCTGCCGGCAAAATGACGCTGGAACAGATTGTCAAAGCGGGCGGGTGTGGCATTTCAACTACCGCCGACAGACTGGCTCCCTCGGCGAACATGGCCGGTTTTGTAGAAGGAATATTTTTAGCCAAACCAGCACCCAAGCCAGCGCCTATGCCGGTTGCAAAACCGATGGACAGTGACGGAGACGGCGTGACGGACGATAAGGATCAATGCCCCAATACGCCCATGGGGGCCACTGTGGATGCAAGGGGTTGCTGGACGTATGCGGCGGTGGTGCTGTTTGATTTTGACAGTGCTGAAATTAAATCCGAAGCCCACCCCATGCTTGATGAGGCAGTGGTTATTCTGAAGAAGAATCCGAAGATCAATGTTGAGGTCGATGGGCATACGGATAATGTTGGTCCTGCCGAGTATAATATGAAACTTTCTGAAAGACGTGCCAATGCCATCATGGAATATTTTGTGGATAACGGCGTTAAGGCTGAACGGCTTACGGTGAAAGGTTTTGGGTTAACGAAGCCGGCTGCCGGCAACGACACCAAGGAAGGCCGGGCCAAAAACCGACGGGTTGAATTAACACCGGTTAAATAAAATATCCAGCCTTCCATAATCATTTGGATTTAAAGATGGGGTGAATAACAAGTTCCCACTTTTTCAAAATAATATTTTAATAGGTAGAAAATTCTCCATCTATTGATACTAATAAGCGGACCGTGAGCTAACGTAAGAACCTACACTCACTGATTTGCGAAACACAAGACCCTAAAGGAGACGTACCATGATTCTGAAGAAAACAACTTCCCGGCAAGGGTTGGTTCTGTCTGTTGCGTCTTTACAGCCCGACGGAGCCTTGGTTCGACAAAACTTGGCGGCCTGGTGAGATTGAGTTGGTGGAGTGAAAAAAGTTTAAGATATGGAAGCTTCAGCTAAACGATCAGAATCCACGGTTTCAGATACCGGTCTGAAGCCGTGGAATACGACCGTCATTCCACGGTTTGGAAAGGCTTACTCAAACCGTGATCTACAACTATCATTGTTCAAAGATAATTCGGAGATAAAAAGTGTGGCCTGATAATAATATTCCACACCTTTTAAATTGGCGGGTTATACAATATATTGGGGTCGTTTAATCTGGATCGAAATCGTTGATACCAACTTATCGAAAATGAGCCTCAATTGCTGATAGCTGCAATAACTGTATTTATCGGAGGCTCGGAAATGTTGTGATATCTGCAATAAAATAAAACTATCAGTGGCCTGATTTTTTTGTGATACCTTAATACGATATCACAACCTGAGCTAACCTTGTGAGTTCTGCTATATATCGCAATGCACTTAATTTTTGTGATATCATATGGTTGTCTCTTAATAGGTTTTCACGATAAAGGCTCTAAATTATATTTTCTTACCACAATATATAGTATGTGCTCATTTTGCTGATTTTTTATATTACTGATTGATTTCTGCCTTCAATTTTCAATATTTGTCTATCCAAAATTTGCATGGTTTGGAAATCAAATCGTCACTTTTGTCAAACAACAGGACCGCTCAACAAAAATAATTAAAGGGATAGGATCTGAT
>PVMK01157139.1_pt1 | contig 11337 bp, 10 predicted proteins | sample 1853481 | NCBI WGS metagenome assembly PVMK01 (sample SAMN08533507, study PRJNA380276) | Marine sediment metagenome, whole genome shotgun sequencing project. | reverse complement strand
ATGGGGAGGAGTGATGAAAATTCATCTGTAACTTGTGCACACAGATTTAACTTTTTACACCGGTTTTGTTCCACGAATTTGGTTTCAGGTGTCAGGAAAGGTAGACGCAATAGCATATCCTGAACACTGACACCTGAAACCTTAAGCTCAAAAGAGGAGTAGATACCCGGGTCCAGAGGGCCCGGCACTGGTTTCTCCCTGAAAGGGAGTGTTTGTTTTATTACATATAAGTGCCTAAAATGAACTAAAGTGAGCTAAAGTGCCTAAAGTTAAGGAATTCTATCTTTTTTTATAAACGACAGAGCGTAGCAATACATCAACTTTAGATCACTTATAACTTTAGTTCACTCCACACTTTGTATTTGTTTCAAGGCAGAGCCCATTGTCTCTGACCTGGCCCAGAGGACCAGGTTTTCGATGCTATAATAAAAAGGAGATAGAAGTTAAAGGCCCCGATTTGAGAGTTTTCATCACCTTAAGCATGGGTACAGGGCATAGAGCATGGAGCATAGGGTATGAGGCAGACGGCAGAGGACAGAAAACAGATGACAGAAAACAGAGACTGGGCAGCATAGTGCAGGCTTTGACGGTCTGGAATCAGAGTCTTAAACTAAAAAAAGCCGGAAGGGATTTACCTCACCGGCTTTTTCTTTAGCGAATTCGGCAAGACAGAGGACAGGTTGTAATTCGATCTCTTGTCGTATCAAGCTATGTGTTTGTATTATATAAAAAAATCTGCAAAAATGGTCGTTTTTCAGTCTTACAGATATCGTATATCGGGTGATTAGTTGATTGATTAAGTGGTTATGTATATAGAATAAAAGGGATAGAAAATCAGGGGCATGAAGTTTTTTTCTGAAAAGAATTCACTGTTTTTGATCTTTAGATCGGAATTTCAGAGTATTCAAGTTGACATGGCATGAAATGAGTTGTACATTTTGAATACGTACAACAACGAAGGAGTATGAACATGCCCCAAATTCTTGTCGAGAACAATAGCCGAGTGTCGCTGAGGATCCCAGCCGAGGACAAGGCGCTCCTCGTGCGTGCAGTCGCCTTGCAACAGACCACGCTGACCGATTTTGTCATCCGACATGCCGTGGAGGCGGCACGAACGCTGATCGATCAAGCCGAGAGAGTTACGCTCAGCGAAAGGGACAGCTTGCGCGTGCTCGAACTGTTGGAAAACCCTCCTCCGCCGAATGCGAAGCTGATAAAGGCTGCTCACGCCTTGCCTGACCGATCGTGACCATTCCTCCCTGGCATGAAGAGCCGATTTCCAGAGCTCATGATCGGGACGCATTTGACTGCGGCGACGCTGCCTTGAATACGTTCCTGCGCCGTCATGCACGCAAGAGCCATGAGCGGGGTGGGGCCAAGACGTTTCTGGCCATCAATGACGGCGGCGGCAAAACGATTCTCGGCTTTTACAGCGTTGCGCCGGCTTCAGTTGCCTATGACAGTACGCCTCTTTTAATCAGCCAAGGCCTTGCGCGCCATGAAGTGCCGGTGTTCAGGCTTGCGAGGCTGGCCGTCGATCGCTCGTTTCAGGGACGCGGCTTCGGGGGACAGCTTCTTCTTGCAGCAGGTCGCCGGTGCCTCCTGGTAGCATCAAAGGTTGGCGGTGTGGCGCTTCTCATTGATGCCAAAAACGAGCGGATTGCTAAATGGTACGCGGGATACGGCGCTCTTCAGCTCCTTGACCAACCGCTTTCATTGCTTTTGCCCCTCAAGTCCATTCACTCTGCGCTCATTTCGGCCGGTAAGCTGTGAGACTTACGTGCAGGGCTGGAAGCCGTGGGCTTTGGGGCCATAAAATTAAAGGAAAAATTCATTTTATCACGGCAGACTGCGGGGAATTAGACCCTAAAAGAGATGAAGGTTATTTTTAATTTTGGCATTTATCTTTTTAAAGGTTGCTTTGGAAACACCCGCAGTTTTGGCATACGATTGAAAATTATTTGCAGCATCAGAGACTTTTTCAACTATCAGGCCAATAGTCTTTTTCTTAATGCCCGTGTTTTTCACCCGACCTTGCAGATATCAGCTCTGGTCGGAGCCTTACCTTCACCTAAAACCGTCATTGAGTGCTCACCTCCGGGGCCCGGTGAATAGATCAAATCGTAAGCCGGTGATAGTGACCATTCCCCCTTATGATTCATGATAAACGCAATGTTTTTTACATGGTCATCGCGGTTGTTTGCAAAAATATTAAAGACCATTTGCCGGAATGCACGTATCAAATCCTGATGGTTCTTGGTTAAATTTATTACTAACTTGAAAAAATGATCGTAGTCTTGAGAGGGTATCCTGAAATTTGAATGTATCAGATTGCCAAAAGTGTGAACATGAAAGCGATGATTACCTCTGCGATCAAATCGCTTAATGCCGAAAAAATAATCTCCCTCCGGTGTGTTAAAAAGACGCGTTTCGGTCATCTTTATGCCTGCTTCCCGCGCCATCAAAGAATAGGCGTACTCAACCGGTCCGGCATCAGGAAAGTCATTTTCAGCAGAAAATTTAATTATCCAGTGTTCAAAGGGCTCTGAAAGATCAGTTTCCCCGGAAACCATCTTATCATTGAAAACACCTACAAGTACTTTTGGCCGGGCCCCACCGGGGCTACCACCTGCGTTTATAAGTTGCGGCAGCACCACATCAGTATTGCCGGACAGAATGTCGTGTGATTGTTTTGACAAGTTGTGCAAATTAAATGGGCTGCTATCGTTTATCTTAAGATTTAGAGCAGGCTCATATATTAGCGCCCCCATGGTGTTCTTACCAAGAAATGCTAGCCGATCTAAAACAGATAAGGTCTCGATGTTATATCCTCGCTTTCTGAGGAATCGATCCATTAACAACAAGCCCCAGCCATCAGGTAATGAATCGTCAAATAGACCGAAGATAGGACTGAACTCCCTGTCTTTATGTTTAAAAAGTTCGGGGCTAAGGGGAAGCTTGTAAGGAGACAGCCACAGATTATTAGTTAGAAAATCCTGATCATATTGAAAATAAAGCTGATGCTTGTCTTCAGCAAGCTGTCCGACACGGATGGTTGTTTTGTGATTAAGGCGCAATAAGACGTTTAATCGAATCAAATGGAGCCTCTTTGGGGAAACTTTTGTTTTCGCGTTTCTAAATCGGAAATTGATTTAATAGCTGGAGGTTGAAGTAGTTCGTCCATTTCGTCGAGTCGGCCAAGCGCTGACAACAATTTTAAGAAATTTTCGAGCGAAGTTTTGTTTGTTTGTTCAAACCGACGCAGGGAGCCCTCGGAAACACCGGATCTTTCAGCCAAAGTCGAACGCTTCCATTTTTTTTGCAACCGTAGCCTTTTCACTCGCCCTGCCAGTGTTTGCGCAACCTCTACAGTGTTTTTCAATTCAAATTTCATGTTCTACCTTAAAGGTAATATATGTTTATTTATATCCGATAATGTATAATAATAAACAATATATTGTCAATAAAAATATTTTAATTCAACGACAACGGGTACTAATAAACTGCGGAGTGCCCACCGACGTCTATAGCCACTGCACCGAGGTTATACTCTACTGTATTCAGAGTCTTAAACTAAAAAAAGCCGGAAGGGATTTACCTCGCCGGCTTTTTCTTTTTTGCGAGAAATAAAATATCTTACCGGGATGAACCGGTGGATGTTTTAAATAGTCCAAGTTCTAATCGATCGCAAAATGCCGGTAAATGTGAAATCGATTTCCCAGTTTTATGAAATTTAATTCATAATATATCTTGATAATAATTCCTATTGACGGGATAACCTACTGATATTACTTAGTCTACCTTTGTATTTAATTTTTGCATGATTTTTGCAAACTTTAAAAAGTGATGCCATCGACACCCTAGTTGTACAAGCAGACGGCTATAGAGGTGTTGTATTTTAAAAACTATTGTCATCTAGCACAATTCCGGGGGGGCTTGAATGTTAATCATAGCATTTCGTTACTTGGTACTGTTTCTTCTCCTTCTTCTGCTGATGCCGTTAATGGCAATGACGGAGGAAACAAAGAAAAAAGATAAACAGACACAAAAATGGACCATAACCCTGGGGCTGGTCACCCGCCACGTGAACCCGACTGACGACACCAATGAATCCAACCGTATGCTGGGTTTGTCGTATTCTAACTGGGTTATGACACGTTTTACCAACAGCTACGACGAGGCATCTGTTTTCGGCGGGAGACGGTTCCAAACTAAAGAACTGCACCTTCCCCGCTTCAATGATTTTTTTATTCAGGGAAATCTATATGCCGGTTTTTTACACGGCTATGGCGATCGTCTGCCCAACATCACGGGAGTTACCGTGGCCGCGCTGCCCACGGCCGGAATCGGATACAAAAAGGCCGTCCTGGAATTTACCTTTATCCCGACAGTCAGAGGCGGGGCGTTCACCAGCTTTTTGACCTATCGGTTCTAACGCGGCATAAAAAATTAGGCCCTCAAAAGCGCCAGATACTCCGACTACAGACCTCGTTGAATAGTTTACTGGTTGAATGGTTGATTAGGTAAATTATAGTCATAATATTCAGAATATTACGATCGTTGTTTAAAAACTTTTGGGACACAGATTTTCACAGATAAACGCAGATTAGTACAAACCGCCTGGCGGCGGAACCAGGTCCAGACATACGTAGTTGCCTGCTTGCTATGTGCCCTTTCTCGCCGAAGGCGAAACAAACTTTCTTTTTAATCCGTGTTCATCCGTGTTCATCTGTGTCCTAATTGTCCAATTATTTTGCAAATATAGGATAAATCTATATTTACAACCACTTAACTAATCAACCAATCAACAATATCTGAACTGCTTTACCCCTCTTTCAGATGTTTCCTCTGCCGAGGCCACCGGGTCTTCCGATTTGAAATAGATAGGTTCTATAGTTGTCGAACTGCTTACCGGGGGGCACGAAAAGGTCACTTTAACTCGTCAAAAACCTGACACTTCCACGCATGCCGTAAAACACCGATTTTTAAATAAGAGATTGAAATTACACTAAATATGTTATTTTATCATGCGGCACACTATTTGCATTGGATCATCAAAGTTCGATCATATCATCAAGGTTCGAATAGTTGTTATGAACTTAGCCGCCTGTGGCGGAACTTTTCCGACAGGATTAACAAGATTTTTTTCTATTTTTATCCTGAACATCCTGTCTAAAAAATGGAAATTCCTATACTTTTGAATTATCCAAAACAGTCGATAGGCTGTAGCCGAATCTCTTCCGAAGTAATAAACTGAACGATGCAGAAACTTATTGAATCAGCAAGAAATACATTTCAGATCGAAGCGGCGGCGATTGCAAATTTATCCTGCCAGCTCACCGACGATTTTATTAAGGCCGTTAATTTAATCAACTCGAATATGGACCGGATTGTGGTTAGCGGAATTGGAAAGTCAGGCATCATAGGAACAAAAATTGCCGCAACACTTAACAGCACGGGCACACCGGCTATCTTTATGCATCCTGTTGAAGCAATTCACGGTGACCTTGGCATGCTGACCCAAAAAGATATTTTTATTGCAATTTCCACTTCCGGCGAAACCGAGGAAATGATCCGGCTGATTCCCATCGTCAAGAAATTGGGGATTGCCTTGATAGCAATTGCAGGCAATCCGAATTCGACTTTATCCAGAGCCTCGGACCTCTTTTTAAACGTCCACGTTGAAAGTGAAGCCTGTCCCTTTCAGCTGGTTCCTACTTCCTCAACCACCGCAGCTTTGGTCATGGGCGATGCGCTGGCCGTGGCCCTGATGAAAGAAAAACATTTTACTCCCACGGATTTTGCTTATCGTCATCCGGGGGGCAGCCTTGGCAAAAAACTGATCACCCGGGTTAAAGACGTCATGTGCCGCACTAATCTCCCGCTAATCAATACACAAACAAAATTTAGGGATATCATCACAGCAATTTCAACCGGGATGAAGGGGATTGCGGTGGTTATCGACAGCGGGCGTATCGCCGGCACCATTACCGACGGCGATATACGCCGAACAATAAATAGCTACAATGGCGATGCGCTGAATAAAACTGCGGCAGAGATTATGACGGTCGAACCAATTACTATCAGAGTGGACGCCATGCTGGTCGATGCGGAGAAAAAGATGCATGACAATAAGATTGTATCCCTTTTAGTCGTCTCAACGGAAGATAAGTGCAAGCTGGAAGGCGTCATTCAACGCTACGGTATCGGTGTTTAGCTCTTTACATGCCAATTGTTTGGCTAAATGTGTCAAAACAATCGGATCATGATGGATATCAATCCTTCGTGTCCTCTGGGGTTTTTTGGCGGATCAACGGAAAGCAATAAAAATTTTATCCTCAGCGTCCTTTGCGCCTCCGCGGTGAACTATTACCAATGATCAACTTTTAAATATATTTGGATAGCAGGCAATGGAAGCACGAACATCCTGGCAAATTCAAAAGGCAGCTTTGCAGGCGTTATATTTGCGGGAGATGAAAACCCGCTTCGGCTCCCAAAAATGGGGCTATTTCTGGGCCCTCATCGAGCCGGCTGCATTTGTTGCGATTTTCTGGGTCATGTTCGGCTTTCATTTAAGAAAGGCTATGCCGGGGGTGGACTATCCCATGTTTCTCATGACCGGGATGATCCCCTGGCTGTTGTTCAGGGAAATTGTCGGTCGCTTGATGAGTGCCTTTGAAGCCAATAGAGGGCTATTCAACTATCGGCAGGTCAAACCCATCGATTCGTTTATTGCAAGGGCTTTAGTCGAGTGCCTGGTATATTTTACCGTGTTTGTAACGTTTATGGCCGCCGGGCACTTATTGGGGTTTCAGGCGGCGGTTGCCGATATCTTCGGTCTGTGTTTGATCATCGCTGTGTTTATTCTGTTCTCATTTGGTTTCGGTTTGTTGTGTGCCGTGGTGGGGTCGTTTTCCGAAAATTTTAAAAAAGTGGTGGGACTCATCATGCGGCCACTGTTTTTTTCTTCCGGCATCTTTTTTACCATTTCCGTAGTACCGGAGAAATTCCGCGGAATCTTGCTGGTAAATCCCCTGCTTCATTTTCTGGAGCTGATTAGAACGTATTATTTCGAAACGCTTCGATCTCCCTATCCGGATCTCGTATACGTACTTTGCTGGACGATAAGTGTATTGTTTTTATCCCTTTGGCTTTATGAAAAACTTCAAAAGAAAATTATAGCTTCATGATTCGACTATCCAATGTAACCAAATATTTTGAGGTGAAAGGCAGTAGAAAATACCTCATGCGTGATGTTTCCCTGACGATTCCCTCTATTATAAATATCGGCATACTGGGTAGCAACGGTGCCGGGAAATCAACCTTTCTGCGCATGCTTGGGGGAATCGATTTTCCCAACAAGGGCCGAATCTTATCGAATAAAAAAATCTCCTGGCCTTTGGGATTAACCAGCGGCTTTCAAGGCAGCTTGACCGGCAAAGAAAATGCCCAGTTTATTTGCCGGGTATACAGCAAGTCGGATGCAGAATTGCGCCGCACCCTAAATTTCATATATGAATTCAGCGAACTGGATCGGTATTTCGACATGCCGGTAAAATCATACTCTGCCGGTATGCGAGCCCGATTAGGTTTTGCCATGAGCCTGGCGTTCGAATTTGACTACTACCTTATCGATGAGACTTTGTCGGTGGGCGATCAAAAATTTAAGCAAAAATGCACCGCCGCCTTAAGAAATTTCAGCGCAAAGCGCAACATTCTGCTCGTCAGCCACAATATGAAAGTCCTTGAGCAGATGTGTGATAGCGGTATTCTGCTAAAAGACGGTGAGTTCACTTATTTCGAAGATATCCGGCAAGCCATAAAAGTTTATACAGCTTAGTGCTCCTAGCCCGGACGGGCTGGAAAAGTTGCCACAAAGGCACAAAGACACGAAGGGACACCGTAGGTTAGTAATCCTTTTTGTGCCTTAGTACATAGATTCATAAATACAGTAACGTAAAATCAGAGGAATGGATTCTAATTGTAAATAGGTTTTGGACAGGATTTACAGGATTGTCTGGATAGAAGGGCCTTCGACCGAAGGGGGTCTGGCTTGCCGAAGAAAAAAAAATCCCATTAATCCTGTAAATCCTGTCTGAAAAAAGAAATTAAAAATCGAATCCATTCAACACTCAGTGCTCTTGTAAGAAAAGAAATTACGGCAAATATGTTACCGTAATTATGAATAGGAGTACTTAGTGTCTTGGTGGCGATAATGTTTTGCCATAAAATGCACAAAATTCACAATTAAGATACTAATCAACCCGTAAGCTGTTCAACTAACCAACTACTCGACGATCAAACAAAATCGATAATAAAGGATAAATATTCAATGGACGTTATAAAGGGACAAAAATATATCAAGCGGCTGGTTTTGCTGGTATTGCCCCTTGCGATAGTGATCACCTATCTTTTTGGCTTCGCAATCGAAAAATACCGTTCGGAATCAAAATATGTGATTTGCGATTTATCCAGCAAGGAAAACTTCGGCCTGGATCTGGGTATTTTCAGCACAGCGGTATCCTCTCGTAAACAGGATGCCAGCATTGTCATGGAATATCTTCGTTCATTAGATCTGCTTAACAAACTTGACCAACGATTTCATTTGCGCAATCGGTATCGATCGGATCAGACCGACATTTTAGATAGGTTTTATAGCTTTTCGACGGTTGAAGATTTTTTAGCGCTTTACCGAAAAAACCTTAAGCTTGTATACGATGAGCTTAGCGGTATAACCAGCATTGCTTTTGAAATCAGCGCTCCGCAGCTATCCAAAGATATCCTGGAATTTCTTTTGCAGGAAGGCGAGGCATTTTCAAATAAATTGAACCGGCAGCGGGCAGAAAAGAAAATTGCCTTTGCCGCCTCGCAGCTCGATATGAATAAGAGCAAACTGGACCGGTCGATTATGCAGGTAGAAGATTTTCAAGACCGGCATATGTTGGTCGACCCTTCCGCCGACGTCGCTGTCCAAAACAATATTATCGCCAATTTGGAAGCATTGATTGTGGAAAAAACGGCCGAAAAGAATCAATTGCTGAGCTATATGGTCCCTGGCGCTATTGAAGTCCGGCAGCTGAAAAAAGAAATCCATGAGCTAAAATCTGCCATGTCCAGATCAAAGGCAAAGCTTTCCGGCGCCCCAAAGGAACGGCTCAACGATCTACTGTTCGATTATCAAATATTGAAAAATGAAATGGACTTTGCGACCGAGGTATATAAAAAAACCCTCGTTCAGTACGAAGTCAGCAAAATAGAGGCGATGCAGGAATCGAAGCTCTTTGAGGTTATCGCCGTTCCCAACCTGCCGGACGGTCATATTTACCCGCAGCGGATAAAGATCATCGCCACGGCAATTGTATTAATCGGTCTTTTTTACAAAATCGTTTCTCTAGTATGGGCCGTTATTCAGGACCATAAGGATTAATAACGACGTACACCGGTAAACTAATAGGTCTTTTTCTTATACTTATAATATACGTGTTTGCTTCCGCCTCCTGTCCGGTGCAAGCGGCCGAGGTTTCAGTGGGTGAGGCCATCATCACAGAAGACGATTTGCAGGTAGAACAGGAATCTGCGCTGCCTGCAGATATACCGGTGTTCGGCAGAAATCTCTTCAACGGACAATTCAGCCGGAAGAAACAGCCGCACTTTAATCCGGACTATAAAGTTGCCATCGGTGATACCATCAGCGTGAAAATATGGGGAGCGCTTGACCTCGAGCTGGAGCCGGCCGTGGATGTCCAGGGCAATATTTTCATTCCCCGGGTGGGTACGGTAACCGTTGCCGGTGTTACCAATCAAAAGCTTGTGGATGTAATTAGGGCCAAGGTCCGACAGAAGTATAATAATATGGTGTTCGTATACGCCAATGTCGCCGGCTACCAGCCGCTTTGGGTATTTGTAACGGGAAACGTTAACCTCCCCGGGCTTTACCAGGGTATGGCATCAGACTCCGTATTGCAGTTCATTGATAAAGCCAAAGGCATAAATCTGAAATACGGCAGCTTTCGCCAGGTTGATATCGTACGAAACAACACGATCGTTCGCAGGATCGACTTATACCGGTTTCTTACAAATGGGGCGATGAATCTGTTTCAATTTCATGATGGTGACGCCATCGTCGTGGGTAACCTCCGGTATCGATATACCGTGATCGGAGAGGTTAAACGACCGTTTATGTTCGAATTCTCCACCCCAACCGTCAAGCTGAAACAGATACTTAAGCTGGCCATGTCTGATGCATCGTCTACCAATGTCATCATCACCCGCTGGCAAAAGAACAATCTAAAAACCGTGTATAGTTATTCTTTAGATCAGATCGATAATGTCGTTGTTCAGTCCGGTGATGTCATTGATGTCTATGCCGATCATACCGCCTTACGCAATACCGTTACGATTACCGGTGAACACCAGGGGCTTCACACCCTGGTGCTAAAAAAGGATGTAACCCTGGCAAATCTGCTGTCGAAAGTGAAGTTGAGTCCCTTGTCGGACGTGAAATCGGTTCAGCTATTCCGCAAAAGTGTTGCCAAAAAACAGAAACAACTCTTGCTGGCTAACCTGAAGGAGCTGGAAACCCTCGTTTTAACAACATCCTCAATTAGCAAAGACGAGGCCTTTTTGCGCAGTCAGGAAGCCAAATCCGTTTTAGCCTTTATTGACCGGGCAAAAAAGGTCGAACCCAAAGGACAAATAGTCATCCATGACCCCATGAATTTAAATGAAATATACCTGGATGACGAAGATCAGGTCTTTATCCCCCGTAAAACAAATCTGATTATAGTTCAGGGAGAGGTCTCCTTTCCCGGCGCTCATACTTATCTAAAAAAGAAAACAGTTTTAGACTACATCGTCCTGGCAGGCGATTTCAGCTCACGCGCAAATAAGAAGGCTGTTTTGGTTATCCGCCAAAACGGCCGTGTGATCAAATTTGATTCCGTCAGCGAAATGAAAAGAGCGAAGGTTCAAAAAGGTGATTCGATACTTGTCCTTCCCAAACTTGAAGGAAAAACTGTGCAGATCGTTAAAGACATCACTCAGATTATTTTTCAGATAGCAATGAGTGCCGGGATTGTATTGGCGGCCATGTAACTTGAAAGTGCACACCTCGTTGAATAGTTTACTGGTTGAATGGTTGATTAAGTAAATTATAGTCATAATTTCAGAATGTTACGATCGTTGTTTAAAAACTTGTCCTTTCTTTTGAAACATGAAGTATCCAATTATTTTGCAAATATGGAATGAATTCATATTTACAACCACTTAACCAATCAACTAATCAACCAATCAACGATATCTGAAGTATAGAAATTTTCGTTTTTTAGACAGGATTTA
>PVMK01150012.1_pt1 | contig 11337 bp, 15 predicted proteins | sample 1853481 | NCBI WGS metagenome assembly PVMK01 (sample SAMN08533507, study PRJNA380276) | Marine sediment metagenome, whole genome shotgun sequencing project. | reverse complement strand
TAGGCATGAAATTCAAAGACCAAATGAGATTTTACTAAAAATTGAAGCTTGTGGAGTTTGTCACTCACAACTTCACGGAATCGAAGGGGATTGGAAAGATATAGGAATACCACCAACCCTTCCAACAGTTCCAGGTCATGAAATAGTTGGAAAAGTAGTTCAGATTGGAGAAAGTGTTACTAAATTCAAAGTTGGAGATAGAGCAGGAATTACACCACTTCTTGAGTCATGCAAAGATTGTCAATATTGTAAAGAAGGAAAAGAAAATCTTTGCGAGTCATCAACAATTACAGGAGAATCTTTCAAAGGAGGATATACAGAATACATTACAGTGACAGAAGACTTTGCAACCAAAGTTCCAGAAAGTATGAAACCAGAATATGCTGCACCATTATTTTGTGCTGGAATCACAGCATACAAAGCAGTCAAAGCTGCAGAACCAAAACAACATAAAAAAATTGGAATTTTTGGAATTGGTGGAGTTGGTCACATGGCAGTACAATTTGCAAAAGTAGAAAATTGTGATGTGATTGCATTTTCTAGAACTCAAAATCATCTAGATGTTGCAAAAAGATTAGGCGCAGTAGATGCAATGACTTTTTCTGAAAACCAACAAGAATTCCTTGATAAATTAAAAGAAAAACATGGGATGTTAGATGCAGCTATAGTTTTTGCACCAGCAGATATTGTTACTGATACTGCGATAAAATCAGTAAAGAAAGGAGGATTGATTGTGATTGCAACAGTTGGAGAAAACCCAGAATTTATGGCATTTGAAGAAAAGACGATTAGAGGAACTCTGATAGGTACAACAAAAGATATGGAGCAAGTAATTAAGATATGTGATGAAAAAAATATTGAAGTAATTTCTCAAATATTTCCATTAGAGAGCGCAAATGAAGTACTCAAAAAATTAAAAGATTCAGAAATCGAGGCAAGAGCAGTTTTAGTTCCTTAACTTTTGGCTTAAATATTAGAGGAATTGATTTTTTGCTATGAATTGTAAGAGATGCCACCATACAGATGAAGTACATATCACAAGTGACGATAGTAATTCAATTATCAAGGCAGGTAGATGTCAAATTCCAACATGCACATGCCAACAATATTTAGATCCAATCGAAAAAATTGATGAAGATCTGTTGTAACAATTCATATATCAAAATCTTTAGAGATTAGTTATGGATAAACACAAACCATCAGATGAAATGATTAAAGATCTAGACAATATACTATCAAAACTTAATGCTATGGAAATTGTTGCATCAGATGACAATCAAAAAAATTCAGTCAAAATTATGAGAGCTCTAGTAGAAGGTCAAATACATTCAATCAATGAATTTCAACATCTGAAAAAAGGAATGGATTTGTTAATGTTACAATTGTTTGATGTGCAAAACAAAGTCAAGAATTAAGCTTGGTATCACTTATTCCACAACCGGTACATCGATAGAGAGTAGATTTTTCAAGAATTTTTTCAGATTTCATTTCAGATCCACAACAAGGACAAACAAATTTTTCGGGTTCTAAACTTGGTTTTTCTGTTTTCCGAACAACATAATCAGGTTTTACTTCAGGAATATCAGCAGAATTACATGGTGGTTTGTAATGAGTCATTATCTTATTGATTACATTTTGTCTCTTATCATTACTTGATTCAAACATTGGTAATATTGCAAGGTACAAGGATTTTTCAGATCCTGATTGTTGGATCCAACATTTGAAATGTGAATGTTGAACAAAAAAAGACTTGTCATCAGTTTTTTCACAGTCACCAACATAGACTATGTTGAAATTGTCCTTGTCTCTAGACAAAATCAAAAATACCAGTTTTTCCATTGGAGGCCCCCATTCATCAAGAGAAATGGGTCCCAGAAATTCATACTGGAGAATTTGAATGCTCAATGAAGGTATTTTTGAGCACTGTCTTTTCTTTTTTTCCCAAAAAATCACGCAGTATCACTAATTTGATCGCAAAATCCAAACTTGAAAAGATTAAATTCAAGAGTCATGAATTTTTCGTAAATGACAGGGTATGGTAATCATGCACAAGCGGGATTTGCCATGATTGTGGTTGCCGCAAGTCTTGCAGCAATTGGTCTCATAGCATTAGCAATTGGCAGTGATGTACTATTAGCAGATAACATGCAAAGAGACAATACAGCTCATTTCGAAGAATGCAAGGAAAATGATTTCAAACCGGATGGTTGTGAAAAATACTGGGATAGAATCAACAACTCAATCTCAGGAATTTATGTGGACCTAGATACGTAATTCTATAATCCGTTAGCAAAATCTTCTAGCATGTTTTGATTTTTTGTTAGTTTATTCATTGCATAAAATGCACCACCAACAATTCCTGCTTGATAAAAGGTATACAAGAAAACGCCTGATGATGTTGGATCAGAGTGTGTGAAACTTAAAACTAACATTGAAAAGAATACAAATGTTCCAACAAATGTTACCACTCGATTAAGAAATCCAGAGGTCATTCCAACAACTCTTTTGCTAGCTGCTGCCATCAATGTAATGCTAGAAATTATCATAAAAGTAGCTCCACCATTTTCTGTGACAAATTTATTTAGCCAAGGCAAAAGTCCATCTTCTAAAATTGAAGTATCGGGGAGTACACTACCGCCATTGATGGCAAAGTTTACAGAACTAAACATACCACCAATAACAAAAATAAATAAGAAGAGTTTTACAATTGAACTTTTTAATGGACTACGCATTTCTGAAGGTTTGATTGCTCGTTGGGTAATTCTTACTCCATAAAGAAAGCCAACAGCCATAGCAGGAATGAACATGATATTGATCAAAATTGGAGATTCATTGTTGATAGACTCAATTTGTGGGTAAAAAATTAGAAATAAAATTACTGCAAGAGAGGCAGATACTCCAAATAATATCATACCTAGATATTTGTGACTATGTGATTCAGAGAAACTATCCCAATTGTACATTTTATGAATTCTTAAAGAAATCATTAAAGACCAAATCAAAAAATCATTTGGTCAAATTATCAATTCTGTTTACCCTTTTTAGCAGAAGCCAAGTAGATTTTTCATGAAAGGTGTACCATTAGTCATTATAGGCATCATCATCTTGATTTTTGGGCTAATTTTTCATCTTCAGGGACAATCAGTGATAGGACCAGAATCCTCGTTCATGTATTCCAATCCAGATTGGGTTACATATGGTATTCAAATTGCAATAGTAGGAATCATCATAGTGGGAACAGGGATAGGAGTTAGTATAATCAAAAGAAACTAGTTAGTCACACGAAGTGTGATAGTGCTTCTAATTTTTTGGAGTTTTCTAATTTTAGATTTAATTATTTCATTCATTTGTGAAGGTGTATCTGTGACAAATTCGGCAACAATATCATAACTACCATAAGTTATCAAACAATCTTTGACTTCTGGGAATATCTTTTAGTTGAGAATAAAGTGATTGTTCTTCTCCAATTTCACAACTAATTAGCATGTATGCCTTGTCCATTTCAATCATATTTTCTTAAAAATACACTAACTTAAAGACATCTGAGGAATTTTTTATCAAAAAAGATCTCAAAACCCAGCAACCATTGGATCGTTTGGTTTCATTATTTCTCTTAACAAGATTGTTGCAAAAGAACCTCTAGATAATGAAAACTCTACCATAGTCTCATATGATGAATAATCAAAACAATGTAATGCAGCTTGTCTAAAACCACCCTCACTGCTTACTTCCTGCATCTCTTTTATGAAAAAGTCTTTGGGGGTAATCTCTTCTTGTTCTAGTATTTTGGAGATTTGATAATCAAATCTTGTTTTTTTATAATATGAATATCCAACAAACGGCAATGCTAAACGCTGATCTAGTCCTTTCACATATTTTCCAATTATTCCATGAAAATCAAAACAAACATCACTTGGTTGTGCTTCAAACAAATTTTCACCATCACAAAAGGCTGAACTTAGAGACTGATTAAAGAGAAAAGATTGGTAGGCCTGAATGTAAAATCTTCGCAATGATATCTGAATAGCACGGATTGCACGAAGGGCATCACCATGTTCAATCATTTCTTTTAGAACAATTCTTTCAATATCCATTTGATATGGAACTTGATCAAAATATTTTTCATAGTTTTCTTTATCAGAAAGTTTTTCACGAATCTCAGTATTTTCCTTGGAATCATACGGAGAGGTAAAAGATAAAATCAGTTCAACAGCTTTTTTGAAATCTCTCTGTAAAATGGCCTTTCCAATAAGATGGGTTACAGGTCTTTTCGAACCAAAACGCTGATAACCATAAAAATTCAGAATTTTGTCATTTTCAGTAAAAGAGGATAAATCATTAGAACATTCAGAGATTTTTATTTTAAAATGATTTGCTACCATATCTTTTTTTGATAATGGTTTTTTTACAAAGCCAATTTTTTCAAGAGAGTACTTGTCAGTTGAAAAACTTTTCAATTGCTTTTCCTTTATTTCCAGAACAAACAAATTGTTCGGTTATAGCAGATGCATCTTTTAGTCCAAGAGATTTTAATCGAATTCCTTTTTTTCTAAAAACATCAGATAATGCATGATTGGTATCAATCTTTTTCTTTTTTAATTTGTATACGGCATAACCTTCTGAGACATTAATGGAGTTTTGTGCTCTTTGAGAAATTATTTCTGTTACTTGAAAATCTTCAGGTTCAACTCTAATTTTTCCTCCAATTCCATCAAATTCTGTACTGTAAACAGTAATACCAATTTGAGAATCTAAATTTGGTATCACTCTATTGTCACTGTAACAAATTTGCTAATTGCAACATCAGGAGATTGTGCTCCCAAGTAGAACTTTGTATGTTCCAGGTACAGCATCATCTGATGCAGAGATAGTTGTATAAATTGGTCTAGGAGCATCAAAATCTAATTGGAATGATTTCAGGAGTATCATTAACAAGATCCACATTCAAAAATTCATGAGTTGTTAACAGGATTAATGAAACATTTGACATATCTTTTTGTGATTCAGGAGACACAATAAAGTTGAGATTTTGTGTATCTCCAGGTGCAAGAATCAAAGTATCAGATTCTAATTGAATTTCAAGTGGCAGTGGAACAGAAGTATCAACAACTCCAATGTTATTTTCAACCCACTCAGTGAACCAAATTTTTTCACCATCAACAGTAAGATCAAAGATTTGAGCTAAACCACAATCAGCTAACATAGTACCAGTTCCAGGATCACAATCACCCCAGTTAGGATTCTTAGAAGGAACATGGTATTCTACAAGAGATTGTAGTTTTGGATCCATTACAGAGATGTTGTTTGAAGTTTGTTCATTAAAAACAAGACGTCCTTGATCATCAGCTTCAATCCAATAAGGTCTAGAAATTGGAGATTTGATAATTCCTGTTTGATTCCCGTATGTACTAAGCATAGGTTCAGCTGTGACATATTGAGTGAATTGTTCAGTTACAGGATCAAAATTAAAGAAGAAAGAAGATGTTGTATCTGCTAACCAAATAGTTCCATCATTAGTTACCACGGCTCCGTTTGGAGTAAGTAATTCTGGTGGCAACGCATAGACTTCAACAAAGTCAATTACAGGACGGAATTGATCATCAGAATTTGCAACAGAGTCACGATATCCATTTTGATTGAATTTAACTAAAACTCCACTTTGTTGGAATAACCAATTTGTAAACCAGACATTGTCATTTGCATCTATGGTAAAATCTGCAGTTACAGAATTATCAACAGGAGATGGAATACTAAGATAACTTACATCGTTACTAGATTTGGATGGATCCAAAAATGTAAGTTTGTTTCCAGTAAAATCATTTATAATAATTTGAGAGCCAACAATTTGGAGTTTTTGTGGTAAAGAGTTTCCTTCAGAAGGATATCCTAATCGTTCATATTTTTCATCAATAGTTGAAAATTTCCATACTGAATCATATGCTTCATCAGTAAACCATACTGAACCATCTGGAGCATAATCAATTCCCCACATCATAGAACGACCTCCTGGTGGCCAAGAAGGATTGTCATACTCTGTAAATTTTTCAGTAATTGGATCAAATTTTGCTAGTTTACCAGTATTTGTTTGAGTGAACCAAACATTTCCATCATAATCGGTAACTACTGCCAATGGATTTGTGCAAGGTGTTGGAATTGAGAACTCTCTAACATAATCAGTAGACTTTGCATCACCAGAACCACAAAACTGAGCACGTTGTTCATCAGGAAAATTATCAGCTGGAGTTCCAGTGATTGTCATGCCAACAGGTTCCAATTCAGATTTTTTATTAGATAATTCAGTGATTTGTTTCTCCAATTCTACAATTTTGGTTAAAAGAAATTCAGTTTGTACTTCTTCCAATAAAGTCTTTTTTTGAGATTCTAATTCATTAATCTGAGATTGTAGTTCTAAAATTTCATCTAATGGAACAGGAGGAGGCGACATCATGCTTTGTAGTCCAAAACCTGAAGTTACCATGATTCCACCAAAAAAGAAAACCACTAGGAGTCCTTTTTTCTTCATATCTCAAAAAATATCTAGCCGTGTTATATCTTATTCCAAACAAGTCTGCAAGCTATAGTAATTTTAGATCACCAGTAATTTTATCAATCAGATTTTCAGGAGCTGGGCCAATTGATATGCATGTCGTTGTTCCAGGTGCTATCTGAGTATGGCCAGCATCTGTGACTTCAGACCATGGAAGATTCAAATCAATTGCATGTCTTTTTATTTCTTGTAAATCTTTGATACCAGAAACTTTCAGAACAACCTTCTCTTGTCCATTCCACCATTCATCATACCATTCAGGATGAGATTTTCTCACATGCTCTGAACCAAGAACACAAGCATGACCTACCTGTGCTGCTATCTTTCCTTTTCCCATTTCTAGATCAGTTCTAACGACAATTACTTGTTTTATGTCTCCCATAATGTAATCAAATACAGGCTTGATGTAAAACTTTTGAGTTAAATAATTGACAAAGAAACAAAATCTGTGAACTTTGATGTTGTAGTTGCTGGAGGAAGTGTTGCAGGATTATTGTGTGCAAGAGAAATTGCTTCAGAGGGATTTTCAGTACTTGTAATTGAAGAAGATTATGAGATAGGAACACCTGAACATTGTGGGGGATTAGTCAGTATTGCAGGTTTGGAAGAGTTAGGAGTAATTCCATTTAGAAAAACTTTTGATCATATGATAGAATCTGCTGAAATCACAGCACCAAATGGGAATAGTTTTACAATTAATTCAAAGAAACAAAAAGTAGTTGAAATTAGTAGAAGAGAGTTAGATAAGCAGATAGCTTTTCAAGCTCAGAAAAATGGAGCAGTAATCAAAGTCAGAACAAGTTTTCAAGAAATCACAGATACTGGTATTAGAACAAATGAAGATGCAGTTGATTGTGAGATTTTTGTGGATGCAAGAGGGGTTTCGTCACTTGTACAGAAAGATAGAACTGGAATTTTATTATCAGCACAATACGAAATTTATGCAGATTGGATCAAGAAAGGAAAAGTAGAAGTAATTTTTGATCAAGAAAAATATCCAGGGTTCTTTGCATGGGTCATTCCATCTGATGAAGGCAAAGGCAAAGTAGGAGTTGCTGGAAGGGGAATTAACATCTCTGAAACACTAGATAAAATTCTTGATGAAAAAGGTAATTATTCAACAATTAGAAAAATTTTTGCGCCAATCTGGATTAAAGGCCCCATTGCAAAGTTTGTAGAAGGAAAAACAGTAATTGTTGGAGATGCTGCAGGACAAGCAAAACCAACAACTGCAGGTGGAATTTTTACTAGTGGGATGGGAGGAATTTATGCAGGACAGGCAATATCCAAGTTTTTGAAAACAAATAACAAATCAGATCTGAAACAATATCAAAAAAAATGGACAGAAAGATTTGGAAAAGAATTTGAAAAACAAGTATTTGCAAGAAAAATTTTAGAAAGAGTAGACAATAAAACAATCAATAAATTATTTGAATCAATTACACCAGAGATCACAAAAGAGATTTCAGAAAAAGATGATTTTGATTTTCATACTAGCTCAATTATAAAATTACTTGGAATGAAAGGTTCGATAAAAACTGCACAAACACTAATTGGTGGAGAGATAAAAAAATTACTTAGTTAAATTGTGCTCAAATTCTAAGGAAGGTATAAATGATGTTTACAGAAAATCGGGGTATGTCGTCTACTATTTCATTACCAACATGTAGTTGCTGTCACAGACATATTATGCCTAATGATAAATGTGTAAAATTCAACTGCCCTGATTGTGGAGATGATTTAATTTGGAGATGTCAAAGTTGCAGAGAAGCAGCAAGAAACTATATTTGTTCTTCATGTAATTTTAAGGGACCTTAAGAAAATGGCTCAATTACTATTAATCACAAAAATTCTTCCTAAAGATATTGATGTGGACCTAGAAAAATTAGCAGAATCCATCAAGTCCTCACTAAAAGAAGGAATTGTAATGAAAAGACATCTCAAAGAGCCATTGGCTTTTGGATTAGAATTTCTAAAGGCAGAATTTGTTGTAGATGACAAAGAAGGACAAATGGATTCATTAGAAAATTCTGTTAAATCAACTTAGGGCGTCAGTGAATTAGAAGTCCTCAATATGAGCAGAATGTCAGTTGACATGAAATAGGTGATTTTTTGGTACGCAAAGAAGAGCCTTTGCAAATGCGAATTGGAGAAGCAAAACAAAGAGACATAGGTAAAAAACGCGCTAGAATTGGACCTGAAGCCATGGATTTTCTCAAAGTTACACCGGGCGATATTATTGAAGTAATGGGTTCAAGATCTACTTGTGCAGTTGTTTGGCCAGTTGATGAAGATGAAAAGTTTCCAGATATCATAAGAGTTGATGGACAAACAAGAAAAAATGTTGGTGGATCACTAAACGATATTGTAAAAGTTAGAAAAGTATTAACAAAGTTTGCAAAAACAGTTTCCCTAATACCTGTGAATGATTCAGTTACAGTTGACAAAGAGTTTACGGATTTTGTTAAAAATAGATTGAAGGGATTGCCAATTGCTCATGGTGATGAAATTTCTGTAATGATTTTAGGAAATTCTATGGATTTTAAAATTACAAAGACCACTCCAAAAGGAGTAGTCAAGATTGATCGTACCACAACTCTTACCATTTCAACAGAAACTTCAGTTGATAGAAAAGTTAGAGTAACGTATGAAGAAGTAGGCGGACTAAGGAAAGAAGTTAAAGCAATGAGAGAGATTGTAGAGCTTCCATTAAAACATCCTGAACTGTTTGTTAGATTAGGAATTGAACCTCATAGTGGAATTCTACTTTATGGTCCTCCTGGATGTGGAAAGACATTACTTGCAAAAGTTATTGCCAGTGAATCAGAAGCTAACATGTTTCCTATTAACGGTCCAGAAATTATGAACAAGTATTATGGTGAAACAGAAGCAAAACTAAGAGATATTTTCAAAGAAGCTAAAGACAACTCTCCAAGTATAATATTCATCGATGAGATTGATGCAATTGCACCAAAAAGAGAAGAGGCATACGGTGATGTTGAAAAAAGAGTTGTTGCTCAATTGTTAGCATTAATGGATGGTCTTAATGACAGAGGGAAATGTCATTGTACTTGGTGCTACAAACAGACCCGAAAGTGTTGATCCAGCACTGAGAAGACCAGGTAGATTTGATAGAGAATTTGAGATATCTGTTCCTAACGAAGATGGAAGACTAGAGATTCTCCTCATTCACACAAGAGGAATGCCAATAAGTGATGATATAGATTTGAAAAATTTGGCGTCAGAACTACATGGATACACAGGTGCAGATATCAAATCACTTTGTAGAGAAGCTGCATTGAAATCAATCAGGAGATACCTGCCAGAAATAGATCTTGAAACAGAAAAGATTTCTTCTGAAGTATTACAATCAATGCAGATAAAGTTAATCGACTTTTATGATGCAATGCATGAGGTAGTTCCCACAGCAATGAGGGAATTTTATGTTGAAAGGCCAAAAGTGTGGTGGAAAGATGTTGGTGGCTTAGATGAGGTCAAAAAAGCATTAACAGATAATCTCGTTACAGCAATGAAAGAACCAGCCAAGTTTACAAAGATGGGCATCAAACCACCAAAAGGAGCTTTGATTTATGGACCTCCTGGATGTGGAAAGACACTCCTTGGACGAGCACTTGCTACTGAAACTGGAGCAAATATGATTTTGGTTAGAGGTCCTGAAATCCTTTCAAAATGGATTGGAGAATCTGAAAAAGCTGTTAGAGAAATATTTAGAAAAGCAAAAGCTGCAGCTCCATGTGTAGTAATTTTTGACGAACTAGATTCACTAGCACGTTCCAAATCAGGAGAAGGTGGAGCAAGTGAAACTGTTCTAAGTCAATTGCTAACAGAAATTGAAGAAGGTATTTCTTCACGAGTTGTAGTAATTGGGATTACAAACAGACCAGATGTTTTAGATAATTCCTTGTTAAGAACAGGAAGACTAGATTTAGTTCTATATGTAGGATCTCCAGATGAAAAAGGACGACTTGAGATTATCAAAATTTTAACAAAAAAGATGCCATTAGTAAATGATGTTAAATTACAAGAAATTGCAATAGCTACACAAAACTATACTGGTGCAGATTTAGCAGCACTTTGTAGAGAAGCAGCGGTTCTGGCAATGAGAAACAATTCATCAAAAATTTCTAGCCAAGACTTTGCAAAAAGTTTGAAGAAAGTTCGACCATCTATTACTAAAGAAGTTGATCAATGGTACACAATGTAAGAGAAAGTATATCTAATGTGGTACCTAAGTCAGAAGATAAAACATTCTACGGATAAAAATGGCAATACCACTACGAAATACAATATTTGATAAGATTAAGGAAGCAGGGTCTTTAACAGATGTTGAGCTTTACAAAATTTTGGTAAAAGAAGGATATGTTCTTCCTGAAGATAAATTCAACAAACTACTTTTAGATTTAGAGATTCTTGGTCTTATCACAGTAGTGTGGATTACAAAAGAGGCGCGCAGAATAGAAGTAGTCATTGTTAAAAAAGAGATAGACGAAATTGAAGAACAAAATAAGGAAATGATGGAAAAAGATTATGAAGCAAGTTTCCCAGGTTTTGAAAAGTAATTACTTAGAATAAAGGCACATGAAATGCAGCATCTAATGCAACTGCTACAAAAATTATTGTAAGATACGGTGCAGTGACTTTGTATGCTTTCCAAGCAAATTCAGATGTAGGATTCTTTGTTAGTTTGTAATGATATGCAAGCATCAGTCCACCAGAGACTAGTGCAATTACTGTGTAAACAACTCCCAGTCCATCTGGAATAAATGAAA
>PVMK01139599.1_pt1 | contig 11338 bp, 13 predicted proteins | sample 1853481 | NCBI WGS metagenome assembly PVMK01 (sample SAMN08533507, study PRJNA380276) | Marine sediment metagenome, whole genome shotgun sequencing project. | reverse complement strand
CCAATTTCGTACCGCAAATTTCGAATGCAGGCGTTTGCTTTCGATTCAACTTCAGGTAATTTTTCCGGTTTTGACTTGTTAAGCCTCCTTCAGCTTGAAGTCGATCCCCCTCATCTTGCTATGTTTAAAACGGATGAAACAGATTCATCCAAAAGGTGTGATTGCAATATTAAAAGCCGGAGCGGCTGTGTTGCTTTAATTTTAGGATCTTAATAAATACGAAAGCGTAAAATTAATTCAATTCAGGGGTTCTTCTTTGCTCTTAAAAAATTGACGCTATTAAATTACTGATTTTCATTCAGCAATAAAGCAAAAAAAATATGTTGTCGGCGGGCGCTTCTATGGTCGGATAAATCGGCTATGGTAATTATTATCAGAAACAGAACTCAATACAAGCCCGGAACTTTACGGGCAAAATACCTGGTAAAAACCCGTAGTATTTAAGACTTAATCAAAATAAAATAAGGTTTATCTAATTGTTATTTATATAAACACGTACTTCAATCAGTAGGAGCCGATCATTAGTTTTCGGCTCTTTTTGTGATACATGTAGTTTATATGTCAAGAAAAATCTAAATCTTTTATCCGTGGTGGGAAGAATAAGTTTAGTGCAGTGATATAGGTAAAGCGAGAAAAATACAAGAGAAAAGTTATCGAAAAGGGAATCAGGACATCACTTCCAGGGCATTTTCCACGCTCTCATGGATATCGGCAAACTTGGTGATTCCCACCATGCTAAAGATTTTTTTAAAATGATCCGAAACTCCGGTGATCCCGATGTTCTGGTTGTTGCGTTTGGTCTGCGCCAGAATCTGAATCAGCACCGCAATCCCGCCGCTGTTGATGTAGGCTTCCTTGTCGATTTTTAATAGGATCTTGCTGACACCTTGATCGTTAGCGCTCTGGTAGGCTTCGCTCAGGAAGGGTTCAGAAAAGGAAGTAAGATCGCCCTTGATGTTAAACAGGGTGACGGTACCGTGCTGCTCCAGATTAATTTCGTTGGTGTGCTGCTGCATGCGGTTCCCTTAAGGCGTCTTTACGAATTCACCTTGATAGCCATCTTCACCACGTGGCCACCGTCGGCCACTTCATTGAATTCAACCTGATCGGTAAGCTGGTTGATCAAAAACAAACCAAAGCCCACCGGCGATTCCAACTCGGCAATGATTTTTTCGATGTCGGGTTTTGGCGGGAACTCTTTGATGCCGTCGCCCTCGTCCATCACCGAAACATTGATGGTATCATCTTTACAATTCATCGAAACGGTCACCCTGGCATCCGGGCGCCCCTTGTTGCCATGCTGCATCGCATTGATGGCCGCTTCGGCCACCACGGTCTTTAAATCTTCGATACGCTCGGGCGACAATCCCATCATCTGAGCAAAGGAGGCCGAACAGGCCATGGCGACTCGCTCATAGCCAAGTTTGTTTGCCAGGCTAACTTCTATGGTTCTCTCAATCAAATCCTTAACAATCTCCTCTAATTCTTGTCTATCCAACCGGTTTTCTATATTCAGTACGTCATCTAAAATTTATCAACAGCGAAGATATCATAAAGAAGTGCATGAATAGTGTCAATACAATTGTTATTATGACCTTTTTCTCGCCAGGCCAAACCGGCGGCCGCAGAGGGCCGCCCTACGGACTACGGAGAGGGGACGTCCATAAATATATAAATAAGTTAGTTCTCGAAGTGTTTGGCGATTCGAATCGGCAGACACGGAGGGCTGCCCTTGATATATCGCGGCAAGATGCCGCTCCCACTATTTACAATCTTTATAAATCAAAAATGCGAGACGCACCTGACACCTGATACCCGAAACCTTTGATGAACGCGCTCTATTCCTGGAGCGCGAATATTTCGACTTCTTCCGACAAATTTTTAAGGGCGAAATGGCCCAGCGTTTCGAAGGAAAACTTATCTTTGACGCGTTCGGCAGTTGATCTGGCAGCCAGTACCGCGCCACCGGTGGCCTTACCGCAAATTCGGGCGGCAATATTGGTTGTGTTCCCGTGAGAGGTGTAGGCCCAGCGCGACCCGGTGTAGCTTTCGAATTTGGACGCGCCCACAAAGGCCTGCCCGGAACAAATCCCGATGTTGATAACAAGGGGCTGGGAGTCGAGGCTGCATTCAGCGTTAATCAGACAGGCCTTTTCTTTGATGGTCTGCGCGGCCCTGACAGCTTCAAGGGCATGGATGGCATCATCTTCGGTCAGAAAAAGAACCATCAGGCCATCTCCCGCTGTTTCGACCACATCACCGTTATTCTCATAAATGGCATCCATAAAAACAGAAAAGTATTTTTCGACCAGAGCGTTGACTTCCGTGGCGCCGATATCCTCAGTGATTTTGGTGTACGCCTCGATATCAAGGAATAGAACAGTGACATCCCGCTCTTTGGCTTCCAGGATGTCAGAGGCGGGAGATTTTTCTATCATGCGGGTAACCGTGTTGGGCACAAATTTACTCAGATCAGCCTTGATGCTTTCTAAAATTTCAACCTTTCGCAAGGCGGCCTTGAGCTCTTTGAGCGCCTTTTCCAGCTCAACGTTTTTGGCTTCCAGATTGCGGTTGAGATTTTGGATTTCTTCGAACGAACGCGCATTTTTAAGCGCCACGATCAGGTTGTTTACCAGCGTAGCGAGCAATTCCTTATCGTTTTCATTGTAGGGGTCGCCGATCAGCTTGGCCCCCAGCCCGAAGATCCCCGGGCGATCTTTTTCGATGGTGAAGCTCTGGAGAAAATCCAGTGACGGTGGTAAAAAATCCTGCAGCATCAGTTTTGCCTCTTTATCGATTGGCTCCGAAAAAGCTTCATTTTGCAAGAACTGCTCGATGCCCCTTTTTATGTCGGCCACCTCGTCGTCTTCAAGGCCGACCTCGACAAAATGTTGGATTCCTTTGGCAGGTGAGTTTATGCCCAAAATGAATCCCCGGGGGACCCCGAAGTTGCCCATGGCCATGAGCAAAAAGCTTCTTAGAATGGTTTCGGATTCAACGCTGCTGAAAATATCTTTGCTGACATCATAAAGGGTCTTTAAGTAAAAAACGCGCCGGTCCAATTCGGTTTGAAGGTGCTCTGATTGCTTTAATGCATCCTGGAGCCGTTTCACCTCTGCTTGAAGATCCATTTTGCCTTAACCTTTAAAAGGTTGCCGAGCGGACGAGGTTCATGAAGTGAATTTTCAATTCACGCCGGGTTTCCTTGAGACGTTCCAGTAGCTTCTGAGCCAGGTTGTTCATGATGATGCAGACAAGGCCGGGGTCATCACGCTTGAGAGTCTCTAAATCCGATCGATCAAAAGCAAGTAAAATGCTGTCAAGCGCCGAGCGGGCGGAAAGACTGTATTTATAGGGGGAGACGAGAGCGCCGATGCCGACCAAACCGTTTTTGGGTCTGACCATGGCGATGGGAATTTCGATGCGTTCATCAACAACGGTCAAAAGCTCGATGGCACCTTCTTTTATAAGGTAGAAACATTGGGCTTCCTGATCCTCGCGAAAAAGCCATTGGTCTTTTGGAATCTTCTGCTCGCGGGAAATTGCCTTAACGCGTTCAAGTTGAGGATCGGAAAGACGACCAAAAAGGTAACATGAAGAAAAAGGCATTGGGATCCTCCCAAACAATCTTCATCGAGGCCCGGAGCAATGATCTACCTGATAAATCTGGAATCTGGTGGTTCAACCCCGGTCTCAGGAATGGCCGCGAATATGCTATCGGTTCCGGCGGCTAAGCCATCTGCTCCAAGGAATCTTCTAAAGAATCGTAAATCTTGGCAAACTTGGTGATTCCCACCATATGGAAGATCTTCTTAAAATGGCCAGAGATGCCTGTGATTCCAATCACCTGATTGTTTTTCTGGGTCTGGGCCAAAACCTGGATCAGTACGGCAATACCGCCGCTGTTGATATATGCATCGCTGTCAAATTTCAGCAGGATTTTGCCGGCTCCCTGGGTACTCGCATTCTGGTAGGCATCATTAAGGAAGGGTTCAGAAAAGGCGGTAATATCGCCCTGGATATCCATAATCGTAATCGAATCGCGTGTTTCAAGCTTAATTTCGTTAACTTCCTGCATCTCCGACCTGTACTTTCTCTTCCCACCACCGCCGTCCTCAATCAGCCGGAAGGGCGGCCATTCTGTACAATGGCAGTTAGACTGCGCTAATCTCTAATTTATCCGTTTTATTTTAAACTTTGATGGCCATCTTAACAACACTAACGCCATCGGCCGTCTTATCAAATTCTACCTCATCAGCCAGTTCTCTGATCAAAAATGTACCGAACCCAATGGGCGGGTCCAGATTGTTGACGATGCGTTCAATATCAGGATCGGGAAGAATCTCTTTGATACCTTCGCCTTCATCCATCACTGCGACGTGGATGGTATCATCTTTGAAAGTCATTGAAACGGTTACCCTGGCATCCGGACGTTCTTTGTTGCCGTGCTGCATGGCATTGATGGCAGCTTCGGCTACGATGGTCTTTAAATCCTCGATGCGCTCAGGGGAAAGACCAAGCATTTTCGCAAAACTCGCCGAACACGCCATGGCAATGCGTTCGTAACCCAGCTGATTGGGCAGGCTGATTTCAATGCTTTGCTTATTTAGAGGGGGGGACATGAATTTGCTTTTTTCTTTTCAAATCCGCTGTTGTGAACAAAAATCACTTCCTAACGCCATCAAGGTGATGCCATATTAAGGAAACGGTTAAAATCTGTCAACAGAAAATATCAGCCCGAATGTTCAGAAAAAGGGTCAAGTCTGCTCTTGACTCTTATTTGAATTTCTGATTATCAGCTAAGCTATGTCCAGACCCTTGCGCATAAGATATCCCAACGCGTGGTATCACATCCTAAACCGTGGCAGACGCAAAGAGCTAATCTTTTAGACAAAAAGGATTACTACCGGATTGAAAAATTGATTACCGTTTTGAGAAAGAGTCAAGAGCAGGACTTGACCCCTTTCCTCTTGACCCCTTTCCTTTCTTCTTCTTCTTCTGGGCGATTATTGGATTTTGCGCTGAAGCGTCAGCATCGTAATATCATCTTCCTGTGGGGCTCTGCCGATGTGGGAAAAAAGATTTGTACCAATCCTTTCCATGAGTTCCAATGCGTTTGACGCAGGTTGAGACAATAAGGCCCTGAGACGCTTTCTGGTAAAACGTTCTTCGCTTGGCGAGCGTGCGTCAATAACCCCATCGGTATATGAAAATAAAATATCACCGGGTCTCAGCTGGATCTGTTTATATTTGAATTGCGCCTGAGGCTGCAGACCAACAGCCGGTCCCGTTGGCAAGAGACTTTCTCTTATGCCATTTTGATCAATGATAAATACCGTTTCATGCCCACCGCTAACATAAATCAGCCGGCCATTTTTTGGATCTAAAACACCGAAAAAAAGGGTTGCAAACATACACATCTCATTGTGCTCCTGAGCGATGTAATCATTGGTCAGGGCAACCGCACGTATCGCTTCGACTTGATCGTATTTTCGAATGGACGCGGAATCGAGTGTACCGCCAACGGTTTGCGACTTTGTATCAATAAGCGATCTGCTCAACTGCGCCTGGCCGGCGAATATGCGGATTAAGCTTCGAAATAGCGCCATGAAAAGCGCCGATCCCACCCCTTTATCACAGACATCACCGATGACCAATCCAGTGTAACCGCCGGGCAACATGAAAGCATCGTAAAAGTCGCCGGAAACTCGACTCGCCGGGAAAAAAAATTCTTCAATATGCCAATCGGAGAGGTGTGGTAATTGTTTTGGTAAAAAGTCGATTTGAATTTGACGGCATTTTTCCAACTCCCGGTCGAGAGCTTGCGAATAGGCCTCGATCTTTTTGTTGGCTTTTCCCAGTGACCGAAGCGAATCATTGAGATTGTTAAAAAAGTATACATTTTCTAAAACCAAAGGCATTTGGTTTGCCGTGATCTTTATTAACTCTACGATTTTCTTAGTGAAATGATTGGGCCTGGAATGCATCAGCGTCAGAACGCCCAACAGCATATCATCGCTGATAATCGGCAGCGCCAGAGCCGAACGAGCGATATAAGGCTGGTGGGGAAGGACGATCCATCGATCATCCTTCTCGGTGTCATTGACCAGTCCGATTCTTCGATGATGCATCCCCCATCCGGCAAGACCTTCTTCTAATACCGATTTGATAAGCATGGAACTGAGTTCAGGAGAGATTTCACCGCGGGATAATATACTGTCGGTCACAAGGCCATCGCTGTCGAGCAGAATGAGACTCCCAAGTTCTGCTCCGGTCAGTTCGATTGATATGCCAATTGTTTCGCGTAGCATGGCTTTAATGACTTCTGGTTCATCAGGAGACCTTGCCATCGAACTGAACTTTTCAAACAGCACGGACTGGGCCTGGAAAGCGGCCACCATTTCATCAGCACTGAGAATGCCGCTGACTTTGCGTTTAATATCCTCCTGAGTCATGGGGGCACCCCCTTCTAAGCATTTTGGAAAAAGTGAAAATATCAGAAAGTGAAAGTGGGCAGATCAGAGAAGTGCAATTCGAGCTGTGGACACTTTTTTGATACACCGAAGGAAAATTGTGCATCAGCTCAGGTGAAGTCGTGCGTTCGAATAATTTTATTATTATATATATCCAAGTCGCGTTAAGGTCAATTTTTATTTTTTATACCGCTTTCCTTAGGTTTTTAAACCGATCCTAACTTCCTCGATTAATGAAAAGGGGTCAAGTCTGCTCTTGACTCTTATTCGAATTTCTGGTTATCAATAAGCTATGTCCAGACCCTTGCGCATAAAATACCCCAACGCGTGGTATCACATCCTAAACCGTGGCAGACGCAAAGAGCAAATCTTTATGGACAAAAAGGATTACTACCGGTTTATTGATCTGCTCAAAGATACATCAGAGCAATGGAATTTGCGTATTGCCGCCTATTGCCTGATGCCAAGCCACTATCATCTTCTGGTCCAAACCCCGGATGCCAATATTTCACGTTGCATGCGGCACATCGATGGTGTCTACACCCAGCGATTCAACCGGCATCACGAATGCGACGGATCATTATTTCGAGGTCGGTACAAATCGATTTTGGTCGATGCAGATAGTTATTTGCTGCAACTTGTCCGCTATATTCATTACAATCCACTTAAGGCCGGCTTAACCAATCGGATAGACCGTTACCTCTGGAGTAGCCACAGGGGTTATTTATCCAAAGCCCAAAAATGGAACTGGCTTTACAAAGATTTCGTCTTTTCGATGCTGTCAAAAAACAAAGGCGACCGGCTGAAAAATTACCGTCAATTTATATCCATGGAGGAAGAAAACGACATCAACAAGGTGTTGGATAAGAAAAAGTGGCCGGCAATGTTAGGATCAGCAGATTTTATAATTAAGATGAAAGAAAAATTTTTTTCAGAAAAAATAAATGATGAAGTGCCCCAGTCCCGAGAACTCGCGCCGAATCCGTATCAAATCCAAAAGATAGTTTGCGAATACTACAAGATTGATAAAGGAAAACTCTTTTCATCCAGAAGAGGCATATTCAATGAGCCGCGAAATATTGCGATTTATCTGACCCGGCGATTGAGAGGCGATAGTTTAAAGCAGATTGGCGTGCATTTTCAGTTAAAAAAATACAGTTCAGTGAGCAGTATCATTGAGAGAATGAATGAAGCGATTGCTAAAGATCAAAAATTGAGGAATCGGATAGAAAAATTGATTACCGTTTTGAGAAAGAGTCAAGAGCAGACTTGACCCCTTCTTTTTTTATATCAGTAGCGATCATTTGCAATTTACGGTTCAACCGTCCGCTGCAATCAGCGCAGTCAGCAGTGATACGGCGTAAAGGGGCAAATTACAAATTTTGTCGTCCTTTTTGAAGTTAAGCAGGTTTGTCCGGGCAAGCCGGCTCGGTTTGAACTGTAAATCAAAAGACTTCAAGCTTTTGCTCTTCGGGTTAATACCGGCTTTAACCTCCAACGGAAAAATTTGGTCTGCGAATTGACATAGAAAGTCAAGTTCGGCTCTGCCACCTTTGCTTCGCCAGTAGTAAAGCTTTTGAGGAAAATGCGAAACCAGCTGCTGAGCGACATAATTCTCCACAAAAGCACCTTCATATTCATTGAAGAGCCGCTCTCCCTGCGCCAGCAGTTGAACCGGTGACTTTGCGATAGCTCCCCAGTAACCCAACATCCAGTGCATATACTTTGAAACAACCGGTGTCCGCATAATGACTGAGAGGATGTTTTGCGGATGCAACCGCATTTGCCCGGTAGATGAGTCCGGCATCTTCAAGCCAGGTCAACGCATTTTCATATGCTCGCCCCCGTGCTCCTTTTTTGACGGCTGAAAAAACGAATTTTTTGTTCTCCCTTGCCAGATGTTTTGGGATGGAATCCCATATCCGGGTAAGCTTGGGTATGTCTGTTGCCGGGGCATGCTTGGCAAAATCCAGAACATAAGATTTGATAATTTCTTCCTGAGTCTTTGCGGGTCTCCCATGCATTGCCGGTCTCGGCAAAGTGCTTGACAGCTTCGGGCATGCCCCCGACAAAATAATAACGGCGAAGCAGATCGATCAGGTGGATATGGAACGCTTCGGTCAAAGGAACAAATGCGTCAACATCTTCAAGCAGTTTTCGGTACCTGGATTCCTCCATAGCAGTGAGGAATTCCATAAAGGTCATCGGATAAAGATGGAGAAAATTCACTTTGCCAACAGGAAAAGATCCGGGGCCGGACAGTTTCACGCCAAGAAGAGAGCCCGCCGCCGCTATATGAACATCGCTTTTTTGTTCAGCGAAATACTTCAGCGAATTCAGGGCCCGATTTGAAACCTGGATTTCGTCAAAGATGATCAGATCAGCTTCCGGGCGAATCTCCAGATTCATATAAATTGATAGCTCCGCCAGTACTCGCCCCGGATTCAAGTCACGTTGGAAAAACCGGTCGAGATCGGGATTTTCTTCAAAGTTGCAATACACCGTGTTGCCGTATTCATTGCGGCCGAACTCTTTCAGGATGAAGGTTTTTCCGGTTTGCCTGGCTCCCTGCAAAAGGAGGGGCTTCCTTCTGGGTGATGATTTCCATGACAACAATTTGGCGTATATATCCCTTTTCATAGTATGGTACTTTGCCATGAATGGGAGACGCCGTCAAGGGTTTTCGGTCAATATTTGTAATATTTTCACATTATTTGGATGTAAAATGTGATATGATGCACAAATACTGCTCATAAATAAGGCGTCTATTTTCAGATATATAAGCCGATTCATTAGAGGGGTAGAGGGGTCACCTTGACTCTTAATTGTTTCATTTTTCCCCGAATAGATACACAATACATTTCATCCAGATTATGAAATGTCAGCTTCCATTTCGAGAAAGAGTCAAGAGCAGACTTGACCCCTCTTGTGCGGGTTTTAGCAAAATTAGATATACCTCTGAAAAAGTCTTGACATTTTCAGAAGATACTGTAAATTTGTCATATGAAACGCAAGTTGCTAACAAGGCTTCGGAAGCATCATCCGTCGGAGAAAATGATCTTCTTATCGGGCCCCAGGCAAGTGGGGAAAACCACTTTAGCTCAAATGGCGCTGGAATCCTGGCCGGATAAGGGTGTGTATTTAAATTGGGATATCGCAAGCCATCGAAGGCGGATTTTGAGCGGAGAAGATCTGCTGGCAGATTGGCGCAGGCCTGCAAAAAGGCCAATGATTGTCTTTGATGAGCTGCATAAAATGCGCCGTTTCAAATCCTGGTTGAAAGGATTTTATGACGAGTTTAAAAATGAAACAGCCGTATGGGTTACGGGAAGCGGGCGACTGGATTTGTATCAAAAGGGCGGCGACAGCTTGTTGGGGCGGCATTTTCTTTATCGTATGCACCCCATTTCCTTAGGTGAACTGCATGGCGTAAAAAAAGAAGATGCGTTACCGGATCCGGATGAGGAATGGAAAATTTTTATAAGTGGTGATTTGGAGAACGTCGATATTGGACCATTGCTCAACTTCGGAGGGTTTCCGGAACCTTTTTTAAAGCAGAATAAACCATTTCATTCAAGATGGATTCGATCCAGACGTGAGCTGATCACGCATGAAGATGTTCGGGATTTAACCCGAATCGAAGACGTTGACCGCCTGGAGCACCTTGTCAGATTGTTAAACCCACGTACTGCTTCGCCCGCTGTCTATCAATTCGCTGAGAGAAGATCTTGATGTTGCCTTTGAAACGGTTCGGGGGTGGATTCATACCCTCGAGCGCCTCTACTACATTTACGGAGTTCCTCCCTATAGTCACCGTCTGCAGCGTGCCATCAAACGCGAACAGAAGTACTATTATTGGGATTGGTCTGAGGTCAAAGATGAATCGGCGCGATTTGAAAATTTCATAATGTCTCATCTGCTGAAGGCCTGCCATACCTGGTGCGATTTCGGTTTAGGTGAATTTAAACTCTGGTATGTAAGAGATAGAGAAAAACGCGAGGTCGATGCCCTGATCACGCGCGACAACAAACCGTGGCTGACGGTTGAGGTGAAACTTAATGATTTAAATGTGTCAAAATCCTTGCAGCGGTTCGCAGGGCTTCTTAACTGCAACAAAATCGTTCAGGTCGTCGGCGCTGATAATGTTTACCGCCAGGTAAAAATCGGCTCGCAGATCTGTCATCTTGTATCTGCCGGCATCTTTCTCAGATGGCTGGAGTAGTTATTTGTATTTCAAAATACGTCCACTTTCTTCCCATGACCTGTCTGGCTCCGCCATGAATTGCCTGCCGCGGCGACCTGTCCCGGCGCAGTCTTGACGTAGACGGAAGCTCGGCCGGAGCGAAGACGGGTCGTTTTCCGGCTTGGTCCGCAGATTATGCAGATTATAGCAGATAGATCCACAGATTAAATATCATCCGCAGATTACGCAGATTACACAGATTAGATACATAACTAAAATTAGAACGTAGATAAACACAGATAAAAGAAAAAATCTGTGAAAATCTGTGCAGATCTGTGTCCCATAAAAAGATCCGCAGATTGTGCACTCGTCGCTCAAATTATGAGTTATTTATAAATCAATGGACGTTATATGGTCCCATTGACAACCTCAGATAAGTACCTACTTTTTCTAATAAACTGGGCTGAATTTTGACGTAGAAATTGAAAATTTTGCGGGTCCTTCCTAAAACAAAATCATCATGAACCTTTATTTACTGAGTCTCGGATGCGCCAGAAATCTTGTGGACAGCGAAATCATGCTGGGCCGCATAAAACGGGCCGGCTGGACCATTGTGGAAGATCCGGACGAGGCCGATGTTATCGTTGTCAACACCTGCAGTTTCATTGAGGATGCGGCCGAT
>PVMK01132148.1_pt1 | contig 11338 bp, 18 predicted proteins | sample 1853481 | NCBI WGS metagenome assembly PVMK01 (sample SAMN08533507, study PRJNA380276) | Marine sediment metagenome, whole genome shotgun sequencing project. | reverse complement strand
GCCGTGGATGCCACAGCTTGTGGTGGGTCTGCCGGACCTGACCTGGAGCGACACCAGCGACACCACGTTTGAAGTGCGTTCAGGCGCTGAAGGTCAGAAGTTTGCAGTGACCTTCGAGCTCGACGATGAGGGGGAGGTCACCCGGGCAAGCAGCATCAGGCCCTACGACATCCCGGGCGGGTTTGTAGAGGTGCCGTGGCGGTGTGAGTTCTCCAATTACCGCAGTTACGAAGGTGTTCGTGTTCCAGGCTCGGCTGTAGCCACCTACGAGAAATCGGACGGGGATTGGACCTACTGGCGCGCCGAGACCACCCTGATCAAGGACACCGGCACGCGCCCATAACGGCACATATGCTCGCCCGATCGAGCCATGCATATCGCCGGATATGGGCGGCCACTGGCGCTGCAGCGGTGCATGATCGAGCTAGTTGAACCACCACTGCTCCATGTTCATGTACTCCAGAACCTGAACGGCAACGACGCGCAAGCTTGTCGTCGGTGTGGACGACCTTCAGCCCTTCAGCATCGCACCCGAGGATCGGCCTCCTGGCGAGGTCGAGCTACACCCCAGTGATGACTATGGGTCGGGAGATGTCCTGTTTGCTAGTCCACGTGCCTCCGCAGGTGACATGCGTGGTTTCGATGAGCCGATACTCGCGCTCGGCCCACCAGCCGTTCCCTTCTGCCCAACGCTTGACCTCGCGAGACCGGAAGTGCGACTTCCATTCCCTGAGCCCGCATTCTTGGCAGAGCCGTCCAAGCTTGTGCTCGACCTGTTCGAGTAGCTCCGACATGAGCATCTCCTCTCGTTTCATTATCCATGGAAAGGCTTCTCGCTTCAAGTGGCGATCCGTGTCTCGTCGGTGATGAAGTCTTCGTCGGAGAGCTATTCGAGTTCTCGAATCTTGTCAGCTGTGGAGCGGTCTTCGTCCATGGGCACCAAAGCAGATGAGGTTCAGCCGCACAGATTGCCGGATATGGGTGGGGTCTTCCGCATCGCCGCCGGGCTGAAGCGCAGGTTTCTGGTCAGGGAGTAGGTGCTCAGTAAGACGTGTGTTTGGGACCATTTTGGCCGTGTTGGTGTCCGGGTCGACCTATGGGTTTGGTTTCGTCCTCACTCAATCACGCCATCTCGCCAAGGACAACCTCTGCGGTCTATCACACCTAGGCGGCGACCCGACATTGCTGATACGGTGTGTGGAGAGGGATCGGAGTTGCGATGAAGGCGATCGTCTACCACAAGTACGGCTCTCCTGTAGATGTCCTGGAATTCAAGGAGATCGATAAGCCTGCGGTCAAGGATGACGAGATACTGGTCCGGGTTCACGCGTCTTCGTTGAATCCATATGACTGGCATTGGGTGACGGGCCTGCCGTACTTCTCGCGCTCGCAATTCGGATTGCGAAGACCAAAGGTCAACGGTCCGGGTGCAGACATGGCGGGACAGGTTGAAGCGGTCGGCGAGAACCAGACGTCGTTTAATCCCGGTGATGAGGTATTCGGGGACCTGTCCGAGTGTGGTCTAGGCGCTTTCGCCGAGTACGTATGTGTTCGTGAAGATGCATTGGCGCTGAAGCCAACGAACCTGACGTTTGAGCAAGCAGCGGCGGCTCCTCTTGCGGCCAATACTGCCCTGCAGGGTCTGCGTGACCACGGACGGATTCAGTCAGGGCAGAACGTCTTGATCAACGGTGCATCAGGTGGTGTGGGCACGTTCGCGGTGCAGATTGCTAAGTCGTTCGACACTGAAGTGACCGGGGTGTGTAGCACCAGGAATGTGGAAATGGTCCGATCGATCGGTGCAGACCACATAGTCGACTACACCCAGGAGGATTTCACCAAGAGTGGGCAGCGCTATGACCTGATACTCGATCTTATAGGGAACCGTTCGCCGTCTGCGTGCCGACGTGTATTGGCCCCGAACGGCGTGTATCTGGCATCCTTCGGGCAGCCGGATCACCGATGGCTGGGACCAATGGCTCAACTGCTCAGAACGCTTTTGATGTCACCGTTTGTCAGCCAGAAGATGACCATGTTCGTAATGAAACCGAACCAGAACGATCTGGAGATTCTCAAAGAGCTTCTTGAAGCCGAGAAGATCACACCGGTTGTTGATAGGTCCCATCCGTTGATCGAAATCCCTGAGGCCTTGCGGTATCTGGAAGAAGGCCACGCTAGAGGAAAAGTCGTCATCACCGTGTGAGGCGTGGACCAACACGAAGTAGTCCACGGTCGTTCGGATCAGGTGTGCACACCGACGACCCAATCAGCCGCACAATCAGGCATCAGCCAAAGGGGGAAGATGTATCTGGAGAGGGCCTTCCCCGTCATATAGAATCGACAAGAGCCCCTCGACGGGAGCGAAGAGGAGAAGACCAACCGTCGATCTCTTCGCTGCACAATCCTCGCCTCGGCGTTCTCAGTCCAGTCGCTCCGCCACCGATCAAAGCGCCTGGGTCACGAGCAGAACAATTGGACAGCAAGTTGGTCCATAGCTTGAGGAATTAGGAGGAAGTCAAATGACGAGTCGTACCGCCGATACATCAATGCGCAGCGCTGCAGTAGTCGCTGGCATCGGATACCTAATCATCTTTGTATTGGGTATCTTCGCCTTTGCTCTCGAGAATCTCATTGTGTCGGGAGATGCCGCATTAACAGCCAGCAATATTGCGGCTTCTGAGTCGCGATTTCGCGCCGGTATTGCCAGCTCGCTAGTCGTGCTTGTAGCTGATGCGGTAGTGGCTTGGGCTCTCTATATCTATCTCAAACCGGTAAATAAGAGCATCTCCCTGCTCACGGCGTGGCTCAGGTTGATATATGTCGCCGTTGCCGCGAGCGCCTTCGTCGGTCTCTTCTCGCTATCAATGATCCTGCGCGGTGCAACGGTGCTTGAACTGGGCCAGCTGGATATGCTGACGGCCCTACTTCTCAATTTGTATCAGTATGGATTCAACGTGGCTTTTGTGTTCTTTGGTCTCCACATACTGGGTCTGGGTTACCTGATTTGGAAGTCGGATTACGTCCCTCGTGTGCTGGGCGTGCTATTGATCATTGCCGCTCTGGGGTATCAGATTGACAGTTTCGCAAGCCTTGTTTCTTCCAGCTACGCCAGCAACGACACCCTTTTTGTAGTGTTTGTTGCGGTGCCTGCGATTGTTTCGGAGTTGGCACTTACCTTGTGGCTCCTGACTAGAGGTAGAAACGTGGTACCAACGGGCAAACCCTCCATAGATTCTGTCTGATTACGCCGATTCCGACTACAAGGCGATGACGACCTTTCCTTTGGCGTGGTGCCCCAGCATGTGGGCGACCGCGTTCGCGGCCTCGCCGAGCGGGTAGATCTTTTCGATGACCACCTTGACGTCGCCGGATTCGAGGTGTGCGGCGAGTGCATCTTGGTTCTCGCGGTTCGCCACACAGGTGACGAACTGCACGCCGGTGACTTCCGCGCCGAGCGCCTTGACGATCTGCACCGCAAATGTCCCGACGCCTCCCAGCCACAACCCACATGAGGGCACATAACGGCACATGTGCTCGCCCGAGTTGGCCATGCTCATTGTCGGTTACGCGGGGGGGTGATTCTGCCGAACCCGTGAAGTTCGAGTCAGTTCAAGCCGGGACTTGTGGATCCGCCACGAGCCTGCCAGAACTCATTGATTGCGTTCTGGATTCCGATGTACCAGATGATGTTGCCGATCAACGGCAACAGGAACCAAAGGCCCCACATTGTGGTGATCCGCGGCTCCTCTCCCGCGTCCCCATACATCTTCTCGACCTCGTTGGCCATGAGAAAGAATGTGACCGGATAGATGAAGATCGTGAAGAGCAGGAAGGCAGCTCCACCGACGCCATCACGCCGATAATTCTTGAGTTCCTCACCGTTCCAGTACGACCAGATCCACGTCCAGAAGCCGAACGTCACGATCGTCACGAGGATCGTGAGTCCGACGGAGCGAGGTGTGCCAATTGGGCCGCGAGATGACTCGGTAGCGGATGGTTCCGGAGGCGGCGGTGGTGCAGAGTCTGTCATGTCCGGAGTATCGCAGCACCAGACAGACGATGCCACCTCGCCATCGCTCCTACCCGTGCATAACGGCACATATGGGCGGCTGTCTCGCACCTCCTCTGACAGCCAGTTTGACAGCCGAGCCCGCAACTGCCAGCGGATGTACGCGAACAGAGGCGGATCCTTCTTCCACCGATCGTTGACTCAACGAGCACCGAGGGACAGCAGTGGACACCCCGCCTACAACTACGGATCAGAAGGTTGGGGGTTCGAGTCCCTCCGGGCGTGCTCTGATCGCCGTTACGCCGCAAGGGCTATCGCATAAGATAGGTTCCTCGACCTTCTGACGTTTGGGAGCCATCGTGGGCCTTGCGGGTGTTGGCCGATCCAGCCCATACTCAGCTTCGGTTGATGAACCGGACGCGTTCTTTGAGCCACGCTGCGGTCCAGGTCTCGTCGACCTCTCCGGCAGCGATCGCCAACATGGCTTCTTCGGCCTGGTCGATGTTGGGCGGGTCGGGGTCCCAGGTGCCGTGGTTGAGGTCGACGAACATGGCCAGTGTTGCCCAAGCCGCCCGCTTGTTCCCGTCGGGGAGGGGATGGTTCCACGTCAGCCGACATACCAACACAGCGGCCTTGTCGTAGATGTCGGGATAGAACTCCACCTCCCCGAACCTCGCCCGGGGGGCATGCAACGCTGAGTCGGCCAGATCGGAACGCGACGCGTTGACGAGGGTGTCGGAGTCGACACCGGTGATTTGTTCGGCCAGCCAGAAGTACTCGGCGATCGTGACGTATCGGGTCACTGGGCGAGGCGTTCCAACAGCTCTCGGTCGCGTTCAAGGAGCCGCTTGGCTCGGCTGGTGAAGTCCTCGTCTTGGCGGACCCGCTCGATCTCGGTCTTGAGAGCGTCGATGATCAGGGCGTTGACGCTGGTGCCCTTGACCCGGGCGACGGCCTCTGCGTTGTCGGCGAGGTCTTCAGGAAGGCGTACGGTGGTTTGCTTGGTCATGAATGCATGATATCACGACATCGAGACAACGCAACCATGGAGTGCACCGGTTGCGCGTGGCAGTGTCACTCATTGCCCCGCGTCCTTGGGAGCCATTCGCTGTGGACTTGTGCGGACGGCTGTGGACGCCGGTGGAATCGAGAGCCTTTGTTTCAGGCCTGTGTGGACGCCTGTGGACACCCATGGACGGCGCTTGGAGCTCTACGGATCAGAGGGTTGGGGGTTCGAGTCCCTCCGGGCGTGCCACGGAAACCATTGCAATGCAAGGGTTTCCGTCGTTGAACTGTGTAACTGCTCCATTGCTCAGAAGGGAAATTGATCGCGGTCGATCCAGATCGTAGTTCCCCCTCTTCCATCTCCTGTACGAACGCGGTACGCTCAGAATCGGAGGTGGAGTTACGCACTCCAGCGCTATCGCCCAACCAGAAGAGTGAGGCCATGACACAGTTGACGGCAGCGTTCCTCAACTGCACATTGAAACCATCGCCAGCCGTATCGAACACTGAGACGCTCGCGAACAAGGTCATCGAGTGGTTCGACCAACTCGAGGTCACGAGCGAGATGATTCGAGTTGTCGACTACAACGTCAAACCTGGCGCAACGTCAGACGAGGGCGATGGCGACGAGTGGCCACTGATCCTTGACAAGATCAAGAGATCGGACATCATCATAATTGCCACGCCAATCTGGTTTGGACTGCGATCCAGCGTTGCTCAGCGTGTCATTGAGCGGCTGGACGGCACCTAGCAGAGCGCAACAAATTTGGCCTGTTTCCGCTGTACAACAAGGTGGCTGGCGTCGTTGTCACAGGAAACGAGGATGGTGCGCACGCAGCGGCAGAGTCAACCCTCTTCAACCTGTCACACTTTGGTTGTGCCATTCCACCCAATGCAGACACCTATTGGGTGGGAGACGCTGGACCAGGTCCGGCGTACATCGAGGCGGGTCAGGATCATCCGTATACCAAGCGGACAACCAAATGGATGGCCTTGAATCTCGTCCACCTTGCCAAGACCCTGCGAACCAGTCCCTTCACCGAACCTATTCCACGCCTTGACGCGGATCACTCGCCGCAGGCTGCCGAGGCCACGATGCAACGCAACCTTCTCGGTAGCTGAGAGGAGCGCACATGGACGCGCTGCCGGGCCAAGAACGAAACAACTCTGGCGGTTCGGCATCATGACGCACCCAGATGGATCGCGTCACGTCGATGACGGTCGGCCTTGGAGGAGGTGGCTCCAATCGATCGAGGCGGCCGCAATTGCCGGGATCATCTTCGCGGTTGCTTCATCTTTGTCGTTCGCGATCCTGTTCGATCTGCCGGGAATCGAGGCATCAGATGCTGAGGCCCTTGCCTTCTATCGTGAACCCGGCGCAGAATCTCAAGCGATCATCGCTCTTGATCTCATGGTGCTGGCTGTCATTGGTTTCCTCTGGTTCATGGGTGTCATCCGGAACCGAATGGGTGAGCAAGAACCCAAACTGTTCTCCACAGTCTTCTTCGGCGGCGGCGTCATCATCGCAGCTGGTCTCCTCTTGGGTGTATCGACCCTTGCGGCACCCGTATCGATGATGTGGGGCCTAGGCATCGCCCTCCTTCTCGGGGTCGTGCCGAAAATCCAGGCATTGTTCGTGTTCTCCACGTCGACGCTCGGATTGCGGACGGGGATCCTTCCCCGATGGTTGATCGTGCTCAGCGTCATCGTCGGTGTAGGACTACTCATCAACATCACGCTCTTCACCGCGAGCGTGTACATATTCCCCATCTGGGTACTTGCGGTCAGCCTCGTGCTACTCATCCGGCCTCGACTCCCGCACAGGGATGATCATTGGCCTCGTGGCAGTTCTCTGACTAAACCACGGCGTCGATCGTCTGTTACGCCGCGAGACCAGAGCTGTATGGCGGTTAGGACGAATCAGGACCGTGTCTGACCTTGGCGAGCCACGACGGCGTCGTATGCCCGCCAGGTGGACAATGATGGGGTCAATGAAGTTTGGTCGTCGAATAGTCATGACGCTGGCGTTCTATCCGAGGGGTGGATCGGCGCAGGTGGTGCGATACCTGGGCGAGGCGCTCGAAACGCGTGGGAACGCAGTGACAGTGTGTTGTGGATCGCTTGGGCCGCAGGGATCTTCCTCGCATGCGGCGACGTTCTTTGGGGGCCTCAACGTCGAGACGCTCGACTTCACCGAAGCAGCAATGTGGTTTGAACAGGGACTGGACCCGATGACTGCGCCAGTGCCTTTCCACCCATCGTTTGAGGACCGGCCGGGTGTGCCCGATCGGGTGTTCGGCTCCCTGGACAGCGACGCGTACGTTCGCCAGGTAGCAGCGTGGCGGTCGCTGCTCGAGCGCGTCGAGGTGCCAGATCTATACCACGTACATCACTTGACCCACGTCAACGACGCGGTTGCCGCTCTTGGCGACCGGCCCACCGTCGCACACCTACACGGCACCGAACTAAAGATGCTTGCCGAGATCCGTCTCAGCGGCGAGAAGCGGTGGAGACACGCGGCCGAGTGGCATCGACGTCTGGTGAGGGCTGCCCGCCGGGCCGATCGTCTCATCGTGATCTCACCAACAGATCGCAAGCTGGCAATCGACCTGTTGGGTGTGGACCCTTCGCTCGTCGAAGTCGTGCCGAACGGAGTTGATGTCGACAGGTTCGCGCCTCTGGGCCTAGCGAGGAGTGAACGGTTGGTTCAGTGGCGCCAGTGGTTGGTGGACGAGCCACAAGGGTGGGACGAGAGTGGCCAGCCCGGCACGATCCAGTATTCGGATGCCGACATAGACCGCTTCTTCCTGGACCCGACTACAGGCGAGTTGCTCCCAGTGCTGCTGTTCGTAGGGCGCTTTCTTAACTTCAAGCGGGTCCCGCTGCTCATCCGCGCCTACGCCACAGTGCGCGAGGCTCTGGGACAACACGCGCCACCGTTGATCATCTGGGGCGGCTATCCGGGCGAGTGGGAAGGCGAACATCCCCACACGGCGGCGACTTCATTGGGTGTCGACGGGGTCTTCTTTGTCGGCTGGCGGGGACATGAAGATCTCGCCACGGGATTCAACTGCGCTGACGCGTTCGTGGCGCCCTCGGTCGACGAGCCGTTCGGCCAGGTCTACCTCGAGGCTATGGGCTGTGGCCTGCCAGTAATCGCGACCGACTCGGGCGGCCCGACATCGTTCGTCAATATCGACCCCGCTCGGCCCAACGGCTGGCGTGTCACCCCGGACAACGAGACCCACCTCGCAGACGCCATGATCCAGGCGGCCTCCGACACATCCACCCGACTTCAACGAGGGAACCAGGCTCGACAGCTAATCGAACGCGAATTCGACTGGCGCCACATTGCCGAACACATCGAACGAATCTACAGCGACATGCTCGTGTAGCAACAAAGTCGCTACAACCCGAAGCCCACTCCTCAAGAGCGCATACGTGTTATGGGTGGGGGATGTGGGTAGTGGCAGTGTCGATGATCAAGTTCGCAGCTCCTGAAGGTGACTTTCCGCGGTGCTGTACCGTGGGAGTCACGAAACATAGGCGTTTGAGCATCGGAGTGTGGCGTGGAGACTGATCGAGAGAGTGCTGAACGTTACGAGCGGGAACGCAAGGAAGCCAACGAACGGGCAGAGCGTGAGCGTAAGGAAGAGCGTATGAGGGCCGAACTCAGACGCAAGGAATCACGAGAGAGACACGACCAGGAGCGAAGAGACCGATGACGCCTGCTACGAAGTCCAAGCCCGCCATCGACTCTCAAAGCCAGCGATGCGTTGGCTGCGGTCATCCCCGCAAGGAACACTCCGGTCGGAAGCAATGCACCGTGCCAAGGTGTGAGTGCCGTGAGTACCAGTTGCCTGAACAGGGTTGAACACGAGAACCGGAATCCTGGGCGACTAGCCGAAGAGCGCAGCGTTGCGATAGGTGAGGCCAACCCCGGTGATGCGTGGGTCCGTCAGGATGGTGTAGATGTAGCTCGGGCCAGCCAGGTCGCTGAGTTGGACGGGATGGGAGAGCGGCATCCGAGTGAGAGCCACTGCGATCTGTGATCGAGACGGGTCCTGATTAGTGCTGTCGAGATAGACGGTGACGCCGCTCACCGAATAGGTGAACGAATTGCCATGCTCCGGATGGAATGCCTCCCCCGAATAGGCAATGATCCGATGCCACACGGTATCTATCGCAGCCATCATCCCACCCAGCCGGTTATGGGCTGCGCGAGTTCGGTCATCCGGAGTCCGGTACCCACCACTCGCTGGGAGCGAGTTCACCTGCCGAACTTCTGCCGAGCTCACTTAACGCGTCGTTCGACCACGACCGCCACTTCATTGGAGTGATCTCAACTGCCACATCATCGACCGTTCCCCAGGCCGCGCCGACGGTATCCACAGCGGCCCTGGTCAGGTACTTTTGGCGTAGCCGGTGATTGATTGCATGGGCATCGTCGCCGTCAATAATGCGGCCGGCACCTTCTGCCATAGCCATGAACCCTTCTCCTTCAATGGCGAACGATGCGGTGGAACGAGCAGCAACGTTGCGGGCCTTCTTCGTCATGGAAGCGGTCTCGAAGTAGAGCTTGCCGCCTTCCCAGAGGAAGAGCACAAAGCAAGGTGAATAGACCCATCAGCATTGAGCGTGCCGATCGTCGCGTTGATCGGGCGTTTCAGCTGCTGTTGGATCCTTTCCGGTGCAGCCTTGGCAAGGTAGATATCAGACGCGTCCACCGTTGCTCCTTCAATCGCTCAAGACCGAGCCTACACAACGGCACATATGCTCGCCTGATCCGACCATGCATCTTGCCGGATATGGGCAGCTCATCCTGCAGTTGTTTAGGCCTTCTGGATCGGCGCTTTCGTCTATGTTCCGTCAAGGCCGGATGGTTGGGGGTTGTACATGCGCAGCGTCAAGAGGAACGCTCCTTCCGGGGCATGCAGACAGTTGGCTGTCGGAACTCCCCGGGGTTGGTCGTGAGCGACGTGGATAGTGTGTCCCCCACTGGCATCCGCTTCGTAGCCTTGCAGTGAGTCGCTGAGGTCCCGAAGCGGTGCTCGGCGGGCGCGTCATTGCGGTCCCGCTGAGCCGGAAGCGCCGCCGTCTCCCACCCAAGAGCGTGGTCCGGGACCGGCACGCCCGCGCCGATCCTCCGGATTCGCGATCCAGCACGTTTTGAAGGACAAGCATCCGCAGCCGATGCAGTTCGTAAGTCCCTCGCGGAGACGAGCCAGCTCCGCGGCGCGCTCGTCGATCCGCTTCAGCCATTCACCCGACAACTGTGCCCAATCGTCTGGCGACGGTACGTGGTCGGCGGGCAGCTTGGCGAGTTCCACCGCGATTTCGTCCAGCGAGAGACCGATCCGTTGCGCGAACAAGATGAAGGCAATTCGTCGCAGCACCGAGCGGTGATAGCGCCGGTGCCCGGAGCCGGCTCGCTCCGAGACGAGCAGACCTCGCTCTTCATAGAATCGAAGGGCCGACGACGCTACGCCACTGCGCTTGGAAACTTCGCCGATTGTGAGGACGGACTGCATTCTCCCAAGATATCCGAGAATGGTCTTGACTTCAAGTTTACTTGAACTTGTAGAGTGAAAGCCTACCAGTCGAAAGCATCACCAAGAGGAGATGAACATGAACCAGCACTCACCAATCAACGGGCTCCGAGTCGCCGTGACCGGTGGGACGTCAGGTCTCGGGCTTGCGCTCGTCCGGCAGCTCAGTCAGGGCGGGGCGCGGGTGGCATTCCTCGCTCGCTCGAAGACCGATGTCGAGCGAGTCGCCGCGGAGACCGGCGCAGTCGGCATGGTCGCTGACGTCGGTCGCAAGCAAGACATCTACCCGACGGCACTTCAGATCACCGGCAATCTCGGTGGACTCGATGTGTTGATCAACAACGCCTCGAGCCTCGGCCCGACCCCGCTCGTCCACCTGGCCGACACCGATTGCGAAGATCTGGAAGACGCGCTGTCGATCAACGTGGTCGGCCCGTTCCGCTTGACGAAGGCGTTATTCGGGGCGCTCGCGGCAGCAGCGCGAGAGGGCCGCGGCGGGACCGTCGTCAACATCTCGAGCGACGCGGCGATCAACGCCTACCCGGGATGGGGTGCCTACGGTGCGAGTAAGGCCGCGCTCATCCACCTCACCGCCATTTGGGGCGAGGAGGCCCGCCCTGCCGGTATCCGATTCCTGTCCATTGACCCCGGAGACATGGACACACCACTCCATGCCCTGGCCGACCCGGACGCCGACCCGTCCACATTGAACCGTCCAGGCGATTCCGCCGCGGAGATAATCGATGCGTTCTCGGTCACCCTCCCGATCAAAAAC
>PVMK01149549.1_pt1 | contig 11339 bp, 9 predicted proteins | sample 1853481 | NCBI WGS metagenome assembly PVMK01 (sample SAMN08533507, study PRJNA380276) | Marine sediment metagenome, whole genome shotgun sequencing project. | reverse complement strand
TGGCATCATCCAGACCTTTGGTATCTGATATAATCAAAGGTTTCTTCACAGTTCGAAAAGTTGTGATATCTACAACAAATTGGTTGATTCCGTGTTCAGTTCCGTGTAATCACATCTTATCTGTAAGGAACCCTCCAATTTAGATAGTTTGAACTTTATTAATAAATTTGTAACCGGCTGATATTTGGTCTTCTGGAAAAAAGCGCCAAGAGATGAATTGTTTATCTGGTCACTTCAAAAAAAGGAGGTATTATGCCTGGAAAATTCGAATTGAAAAAAGGCAAAAGCGGAAAGTTCAGTTTTAATCTTAAAGCTGTCAATGGACAGGTGCTTCTGACGAGTCAAGCTTACAAAACAAAAGCCGCTGCGAAAAATGGGATTAAATCCGTTTGTACGAACTGCAAGAAGGCTGCCTGTTTTGAACAGAAGGCATCAAAGAAGGGGGAGCCTTATTTTGTTCTATTGGCCGCCAATAAGCAGGTTATTGGCAAAAGTCAGATGTATTCCAGCAAAAAGTCGATGCTGAATGGCATTTCATCCGTCAAGAAAAGTGCCTCTAAAGCCAAGGTTCAGGATTTAACGGGGTAGTTTTATTTTTAGCTGGGAAGCCCTGGACGGGTAAATGATGTTTAGGTGCTCTATCACAATTGCCCTCTATCAAGGCAGGGTCTTCTGGCCCTGCTTTTTTTTGTTTTTGTAAGTTTTGATTTCTGCTAACAAATGCTTCTTCGCAATCTTAAAATCTGTGCTATCTCCCAACGTATCAGCGATAATGCCGTTTTCAAAATCCTGAGATATCCATAACAAATCAGCACTTTTGAAACTCTGAAAAAGGTTAAAAAAAAGGGCAGTGGCAACACTGCCCTTTAAGGGAGGAGAAGTATAGTGCTTGGAGGTCAACTCCCATCAAGCCATTTGATGTACGCGATTTAGATTCGATTTTCTCGCGCAAGCGACTCAGAAGCCAAATCCAGCTCCGGCTCCTTGCGCTTAAAAAATAATATGAAACCCGCTACCCAATTTTTATGAAAACCCTTTCACAACCCGAGTTATCGATATAAAAAAGTAAAAACCGCAAGCGCAGCCTGACAAACCGTCATTTTTGGCCCGTTACTCCGTCCGCAGCTTAGCCAGCGCCCTTTTGTTCAACACCAGCCAGTTGCCGATCAGCACGACTCCCCATTCCGATTACATTGTGGGGGGCCCATTGATAGCCTTCGTAAAACGTCGAAATGCCAAGGGCTATAATTGGAAAAAGCATAGTGGCATAAGCTGCGCGATCAGCACCGATTTTGCCAATGAGTTTCAGATAGCACCCAAAGGCGATAACGGTTCCAAAAAGTGAAAGGTAAAAGAGAGAGCCGACGTAAGGAAGCGTCATTTCAAAACTGAACGTTTTGCCGCTTGCAACGGAAAGAACTCCGATGATTCCGGCGCCGTAAGCCATGCCGTAAGCATTGGTTTGAATGACCGGCAAATTATTTTGCTGGTGACGTGCCGAAATGATATTACCCAGTGAAGCCATAAAAGTTGATACAACGCTTAGCAACAAGCCCAGGGCGCTTTTATCTGAAAGGCTGAAAGATATCAGCTGAGGCCAAAAAACAAGCACAATTCCCAAAACCCCGATGGCGCCCCCCAGCACGACAGTTGAGCGGATCGGTGAGCCCAGCAGCACAGCCCCGTTGACCATATTCATAAAAACAATGCTGGAGAAAATTACCGCAACCAATCCGCTGGTGAGATGCACTTCAGCCAGATAAATCAGCCAGTAATTGATGGAAAACAAGACCAGGCCCTGCAGCGCCATAAAGATGTGATCCCTCGGGCGAAACCGCATTTTCAGGCCCCGTAATTTACAATATAGGAACAGTATCAGCGCTGCGACGATAAAACGATAAAGAACAGAAACCATCGGGTCAACGCTGCCCAGCTGAAATTTAATCGCCAGCCAAGTTGTGCCCCATATGATAACGGTGGATCCATATAAAAAAAGGATGTTGGCACTCATCTCCGATCAAACCTTCCCTTTATATGTGGTTGTTAAAAAACGTTCCGGTATTCAAACGTTTTTTTCTACAACCACTTATGCCCCAATTCCTTAAATCGGAATATTATTATGGAAAGCGGTATAACCTGCGTTTGAGTCGCATAAATTTTTGCACCACTATAATCTCGCTACAGCAATGCTTCCACCCGATTCTTGCGATGTTTATTCAAAAAGGTGCTAAATAGCAGAAGTGCTCCCAAAAGAAAAGCGCCTTTTCATGAGTTCGATTGGGCGGGGATAAACCCCATTAGCGCTAAGTTATTTATACGCTGGGGGACTGTGGCAGGTTTACTGAAAAAAAATGAACATCGAACATCGAACGTCCAACATCGAATGTTGAATGGGAAAAGATGAAGAAACCGAAGAATTAATTAAAATATTGTTACGAGTATCAAAACTGCCGTTCGACAGGCTCACGGCCCTGAGCGGAGTCGAAGGGCTGAAAAGAAACGGAAATAGTCGTCGCACGACCTGGAGGCTCTCGACAGGTTGAATTTTCGTTATTGGAAGTTTGTTTTTCATTCGAAGTTGGACGTTGGACGTTCGATGTTCGATGTTTAATTTGTTCAATGTTGGACGCTCATCTTTCAAAACAACCCTGTATGGCATAAATGCAACCTATGAATGTTTACAAAACAACTTAGCGCTTATGGGGATAAACCCCGCCCCTACTGTCCTCTGTCCTCTATCATCTGTCCTCTGACCTCTGACTTCTGTCCTCTGACAACTGATACCTTGAGATGTGTAATTTAGGTAATAAAATTATGTATTTTGTTACCCAATATTCCGGGTCACTGAATTCCTGAATTTTTATAATTATCTAAAATAATACAAAAAAATAAATTTACACGATTGGCATATTTTTTGCTTTTTGCAAAAGTGTCTGCCGATGCTTTTCCCTTTAACATTCAGGTTCGGCTCGAGGCAGGCGCTTCTAACGGCTAGGGGGCGGGTTCTCAATTTACCCCTTTTACCCTGCAAACCGGTAATGCCTATGGGAACCCCAACCCCTTCTTCCTTTATAATTCAAGAAAATCAATGAGCGGGGGCTCATGGGGGAGCGTGGCCTAGCAAGGTCGCAGACAGGTTCGAATCCTGCACCCGCTCCATTTTGATGGGGAAATATGAAAACATTGATCGCATTTCTATTTATAATTGTAGCCGTCTACGGCTTTATTGGATTGGCTGAGGCGGGTATCTTTACAGGCATTATCGCTCATTTAACAATCACCGCATCAAACGGTCCGGGTCAAATTCCCTGGCCGGCCATTATGATTCTTCTTGCAACCGGAATTATCGGCATACTGGGTATCAGGAGAAGAGGAAATAAGCCTTAATGAATTCGCACAAACACCTGAAATCCAGAAAGGATGCCCGCTTATTTTTTAGCAAAAACCAAAACATCTCGGTGCGGTGTTTAACGGACACGTGTAATTTTGACGCCAGGATTCAGAATGTCAGTTCTTCAGGAGTTTTTATAGTAACCGATCGGACCCTGCCGATCGGGGAAGAGATCGCTGTGTCTTTCACATTCCCCGATTCGGGTAATCGGGTCAAGGCAACCGGCAAAGTCATCAGAACCACAGATTCCGGAATGGGTGTCGAAATTCAGGTCTATTTTAAAGAAAAACCCAAAGAATATATAACCCGCAAAACCGCCCGCAAAAATCAGCCCAAAGTTATATTTTTAGGTTCATCCGATTCCTCCAAGTAGAGCGTTTGTCAAAATAACGTTCCGACAGCGGTAGTTTGTTGTGTCTTCTCCGGGTTGTCGATAACGTCCAATATGGCCTGATGCAAACGCTCTAATAATTTTTCTTCATTTTTGCAAACATGGTTGTTGAACCAGCGTGCTTTCATCGTCAGCCCGATGCGCTCTATGGGGTTGAGATCGGGCGAATATCATCCTGCCTGCTGATCCGCATCCAATTTGCTTCCGGTGTTCTCTTCCGAATTCCGCCTTCGTAATACTTCGGCGCGACGAGACGGCGCGGCAGCTACCGCCTTCGTCGTCGTCCTCGTACTCGTCCTCGTGCTCGTGCTCGATAAAATTCTGATTCCCGAGGACGAGCACGAGAACGAGGACGAGTACGAAAAGTATCAGATTAGATCGCATGCATCCGCCCCCGCTAGCGCGGGATGACACGTCTATTTAAAAATTTGGGGTGTGCCTCCTGCGCCTTTTCTTATTTTCCGCATTCCGCATTCCAACTTCGATTCGACTGAGCTCGTCGCAGGCCGAATTCCTGACACCCTATACCCTATACGCTCGTGTGAAACTACAACGTTTTCTTTTTCGATCAAACTCGCCGCCCGCCAAGGCGGGTAAACTTTTCAGGCCAGCGGCGGCGCTGAACCCTGGCATCCCGGGTATTAAAATGATATAGTTTACCTACCGGTAGGTAATTTCCTTGACAGGCTTAAATTTTTTAAGTACACAAGGCCTTTATTTTAAAATTTCACGCCCGGAATGATGGGGAAGCGGATGAAAAATACAGAAACGCTTGACGCTGCGCAACGCAATGCCAGAGAACGATTGTTGGAGACCGCCATCGGCATGTTCGCTGAAAAGGGGTATACGGGTACGTCTGTACGCGAAATCGTGGAACGTGCCGGTGTGAGCAAACCGGTGCTCTATTATTATTTTCAGAGCAAAGAAGGGCTTTTTCTGGCGATTCTGGATGTGGCCGAAAATTTACAGAAACAATTGCTGTCCGAGGTTTTAGAATCGGAAGGCAGCGTATTGGACCGGCTCCTCATTCTTTATCGCCGTGTTTACACGGGGATCGATGAACACCGCAGCCTTTATAAAATGATTCACGGCCTCATATCCGGCCCCCCCCAGGGAGCACCGGATTACGACTTCACGCGCTATCATGGCCACATGATTAACGCCATTTGCGAAATTTATAATGCGGGGCTCGATGGCGGCGAGGTTAAAAAGATCGCGGCCGAAGAGGTTGCCTATCTGGTTTTGAGCCTGATCGATTTTTGCCTCCACATGGATCAGATCCAGCCGCAATCATCAGATCCGCAGCGCCTCGAACGTTTGCTGCGGATGGCTTTTCAGGGAATAAACAAAGGAACGGAAAATTAAATGCAAACCAAACGTTCATTTTCATTTTTGGCCGTTCTGCTTTTGACCGGCCTTTTGGCAACCGCTTGTAAAGATAAAGAGGGCCTGGCTACTACCGCAACCCAGGCAACCGGGCCCCCGACAATTCCGGTATCTGTAATAGCGGTTAAACCCGAATCCGTACGGGATGTCATCTTTTTGCCGGGCACGACCGAGGCCTGGCAGGATGTCCAGGTGGCGGCCGACACCGCCGGCCGTATTGAATGGATCGGCCCGCGCGAAGGTGAACAGGTGAACAAAGGCGACCTGCTGATTAAAATCGACGTATCCGCCCTCAAAGCCGCCTTGGATCACGCCGAAGCCCAGCTCCAATTGGCCGATGATCTTTACCAGCGACGCCGGCGGCTTTATGAGCGCAAGATCATCGCCAAAGAGGAGCTCGATCAAAGTGCCACCCAGCGTAAATTGGCCGCCACCGATTTTGAACAGATCAAAGTCAAATATAATCATGGTTTTCCGCGATCACCGATTAGCGGTATCATCAATCATCTGTATGTGGATGCCGGCGAGTTCATTGATACCGGCAAGCCGATAGCCGACATCGTTAATATCGACCGCATTAAAATAAATGTCCAGGTGCCGGAGCTCGATGTTCGCTTTGTGCGCAAAGGTCAAAAGACACCGGTCAAAATTGATGCCTTTCCGGAAAGAGCGCTCAACGGGGTGGTCGATTTTGTGGCTTTTAAAGCCGACCCGGCCACCAAAACCTTTCTGGTTCGCACCGTGATTGATAACCCCTTTGCCGACATCCGGCCGGGCATGATTGCCCGGGTGACCTTTGTGCGGCGGGTGATTACCGATGCACTGCTGGCGCCGCTTTTTGCTCTGGTGGACAAAGGCGGAGAGCGTTTGCTTTTTATCGAAAAAGACGGCGTGGCGCAATCCCGAGCCGTTTCGATCGGGGTGATTGAAGGCGATCGGGTACAGATTACCAGCGGTTTGAATCCCGGCGACCATCTGATCGTCAAGGGACATACCGAGGTCGAAGATGGAATAAAGGTCAGCGTGCAATGATCATCAATCAACTTGCTCTCAAACGGCAGGTAACGGTCCTGGCCCTGCTGGTGATCATTGTGATTGCCGGTCTTTACTGCTACGCCACCTTGCCGCGCGAATCCTTTCCGGATATCACCATTCCTTATGTGTTTGTCACCACCACCTACGAGGGCGTGGCGCCGGCAGACATGGAGGAGCTGATCACCATTCCCATCGAGCGTAAGCTCAAGGGTATTGATGACGTTGAAGAAATCCGCTCCACCTCAGCCGAAGGCATCTCTACGGTGGCCATCAAGTTTTTGCCCAAGGTCGATCTGGATGATGCCCTGCAAAAGGTCAGGGATAAGGTGGACCAGGCCGAAGGCGATTTGCCGGCCGAACTTCAGGATGACCCGGTAATCAAGGAGGTCAATTTTTCAGACATGCCGGTCATCCGGGTGGTCTTGTCGGGGCCGTTCAGTTTAAGGCGGCTGCAGAATCTGGCCGAAGACATTCAGGACCGGCTTGAATCCATTTCCGGCGTTCTGGAAGCCCGCTTAACGGGCGGATTGGAGCGCGAAATTCATGTGGAATTCGACCTGGATCGCGTGCGCGCCTACAATGTACCCTTTTCCAGCATCATCCGTTCGGTGACCAACAGCAATGTGAACATGCCCGGCGGTAGCATGGATATCGGTGAAGGCAAATACATGGTGAGGATTCCGGAAGACTTCCGGCATCCGTCTGAAATTTTTTCCATCGTGGCCTTTGTGCGCGACGGCAAACCGGTATACCTGCGCGATTTGGCCACCATCAAAGATGCATTTAAAGACCCCCTGACCCGCAGCCGCATCAACCGCAAAAAAAGCGTTACCATTGGGGTCCTGAAGCGCAGCGGCGAAAACATCGTGCGCGTCACCGATGAAGTCAAACGCGTGGTCAACGATATGCGGCCGGAATTGCCGCAAACCTTACAAATTGATCTGACCGCCGACCAGTCCAATGACGTGCGGCTGATGGTATCGGATCTTGAAAACAACATTATTTCCGGGCTGGTCCTGGTGCTGGCGGTCATTTTCTTTTTCATCGGCGGTCAATCCGCTATTTTCGTGGCCCTGGCCATCCCCTATTCCATGTTTATCACATTTTCGCTGCTGACCGCATTCGATGTTACCTTGAATATGGTGGTGCTGTTTTCTTTAATTTTGGCGCTGGGCATGCTGGTGGACAACGGCATTGTCATCGTCGAAAATATTTACCGCCACATGCAACAGGGCAAATCCCGCCAGGAGGCAGCCGCCGTGGGAACCGATCAGGTCGCCTGGCCGGTGATCACCTCAACCCTGACCACCCTGGGGGCCTTTTCGCCCATGCTTTTCTGGCCGGGTATTATGGGTGAGTTCATGGGGTATTTGCCCCTGACGCTGATTATGGCATTGAGTGCCTCGCTGTTTGTGGCCCTGGTGATCAATCCGGTACTTTCGGCGCGCTATCAGAAGGTCAAGATCAATAACCCATCCAAAAACCGTGCGCCCCGCGAGCCCTTGATCAAACAGTTTTATTTGTTTTTGCTCAAATGGTCGCTGCGGCACCGTTGGGTCGTCATCGGGTCGGCAGTCGTCTTGCTGATCACCGCCACTCTGGCCTTTGTTTTTTTCGGCAAGGGCACGGAATTTTTTCCGGATACCGAGCCGCGCCGCGCCTATGTCAATATCAAGATGCCGGAAGGGACCAATCTGGACACATCGGATCAGCTGGTCGCCCGGATCGAAAATATTGTGTCCGAATATGAGGACATCCGCTATGTCATTTCCAATATCGGTGCAATCGGCGGAGACCCTTTTTCCCAGGGCGGCACCGGCACCCATATCAGCCGGGTGGTGCTGGACTTTAAAGATTTTCACGATCGCTCCCGGCCCTCATCGGAAATCGTAAAAGAAATCCGGCAACGGATTTTAAAAACCATTCATTGGGCCGAGGTGCAGGTGGAAAAAGAAGAAGAAGGCCCACCGACCGGGACCCCCGATCAATATTGAAATTTCCGGCAAGGACATCCATAGGCTGGGCGCGCTGGCAGCCCGCGCTCGCAAGGTCATCAAAGACATTCCCGGGCTGGTGGATTTGAAAGATAACTTTGTCAAAGGCAAGCCGGAAATCCGGGTGCGGGTCGACAAAGAAAAATCAGCGCTCATGGGACTGGACACCTATACCATCGCCTACACGGTGAAATCGGCCATCAAAGGGGTTAAAGCCGGCGTGTATCGCGAGGGCAAAGATGAATATGACATTATCGCGCGCCTGCCGGAACGCGATCGCAAATCCATAAAGGGCCTTAAACGCATTACGGTTTCCGGCCCCGGGGGGAAACCGATCCCTTTAACCAGCCTGGCTGAAGTGACGCTGGGCAGCGGTATCGGCGCCATCATGCGGCTCGATCAGAAACGGGTGGTCACCATTTCAGGTGACGTGTCGGGCCGCTTGGCCAATGACGTCATTAAAGACATCGATGCACGCCTGTCGCAGCAGATCGACTGGCCCAAAGGATACAGTTTCGGGTTCACCGGTGAGCAGGAGGAGCAGGCCAAGGCCCAAGCATTTTTAAGCAAGGCCTTTTTTGCCTGCATCGCTCTGATCCTGCTGATCCTTTTAACCCAGTTTAACTCTTTGATCACCCCCTTGATTATCCTGGCTTCGGTGGTGTTTTCTTTGATCGGTGTATTTATCGGCCTGCTGATCACCGGTACCGCTTTCGGCATTATCATGACCGGCATCGGCGTGATCAGCCTGGCCGGCGTGGTGGTCAACAACGCCATCGTATTAATCGACTACATCAACCAGCTGATGGCCAAAGGCCTTGCTTCAACCGAAGCGCTGCTGCGGGCCGGTTCGGTTCGCTTTCGACCGGTGATGCTGACCGCCATCACCACGATCCTGGGCCTGCTTCCCATGGCCACCGGTATAAGCTTTGACTTCAGCAAAATGGCCTTTGATATCGGCGGCGAGTCCTCCCAGTGGTGGGGGCCCATGGCGGTGGCAGTGATCTTCGGGCTGGGATTTGCCACCCTGCTGACCTTGATCCTGGTTCCGGTGCTGTGTTCCCTATCTCACAGCCTCCGCAGGCGCTAGCCAACCTTCCAGGTGTAAGGTGTCAGCGCCGCCGCTGGTCTGAAAAACGGCCAGTCTAATTTTTAAAGAAACTTTGTCCTTGGTTAGTTTCAAATGACGGGTTAACTAAAAAATGAACATCGAACATCGAACATTGAACGTCCAACATCGAATAATGTATTCTGTCAATTTAAAAAAAGACTGGGAAACACGCGGCGGACACGCCGCGCAAGCGCTGGCGCTGCGGGAGTGCCTGCGCCTCCGGCCTCGAAGCCTACGGGCTGGAAGCGCTGCACGAGTGAAGCTACCCTTCGAAATTCTGCGGTTCGCTTTTTTTAAAATCGATAAAGCGTAGCGTCATCAATATTGGACGTTCGATGTTCGACGTTCAATCTGTTCACTGCTCCGGCCAGGCGGAGTTTCATATAAGTGTTCAGCATCTGACTCAGCGGAATTTCAGCTCGGTCAAACCTGACACCTGAACACTGACACCTGAAACCTACTTTTTCCTGATACCTGACACCTAATCTGGAAAACCCGGCGCAAATACAATTTGACCGATTGTGCCTCGATAGGGTATAAGACCACAGTGCCGAAAGTGCTTTCAAGCCTGCCCTTCATCCCTAAACAGCGGAAATTGAAAAATGAAAAGAAAAACCGTATTCATGCTGGCTTCCATAGTGCTTGTCCTCCTGGCGGTTTACGGCATCTGGCACTACAGCCCGCTAAGATATCTCATCCAATCCAGATCCCAGCCTGATCAGGCCGATAGCGACACTATTAAAAACCCGGACCGACCGGTGATTGTCACCAAAAAGATCCTGCCGGATTCTGCAAGAAAAGTACGGGCCGCCGATATTCTGCGGCCGGCAATTGTCACCAAAAAGATCCTGCCGGATTCTGCACAAAAAACACGGACCACCGATATTCCTCGACCGCTGGTTGTCTTAAAGGATCTTCCTCCCAAAAAGACGCTGGTGCTGCAACCCGACGGCTCATTGCTCGCCAAAAAAAACGGTCCGGCTGAGATTAAACCGGATGCGTCTGCGAAAACGGTTCCGGACAAACCGCAAGTCAAGTCTTTGAAAGCGGAGCCCTATCATCCCTACTCCATATTATTATCCAGCTGCCGACTGCCGCAAAGCGCCCGCAAAATCGTATCGGATTATCGAAAGGTGGGACTCGCGCCCTATGTCGTTAAAGTTAAATTTGATGACGGCGACGAATGGTTGCGGGTGCTGGCAGGCCATTATCAGACCCGCCGGGAAGCGCTTAAAGTCAAAAAGGAACAACAGCTTTCAGCGGCCATCGTCAAGAAAATGCCGTATACCAACTTCATCGGTATGTTTGCAGCAGAAGAAGAAGCGATGCAGGACGATCTCAGCCGCCTCAGGAAATTGGGATATTCTCCCTATTTTCTCAAAACACAAAACGGCCGGTATAAATTGGTGGTGGGCGCTTTTATTACAAAGCAAGGCGCTGAAAACCAGAGCAAAGAATTGCAGTCAAAGGGCATTCAGAATAAAGTCATCAAGCGTTAAGACGCATCACCAGGATCATAATAGAAGCTATCTCAAAAAATGGCATCCATTTTAGTGGTTTCGGCACATCCGGATGATGAAACCCTTTTCAGCGGCGGGACCCTGGCGATGTACGCTAAAAATGGGCACGAAATAAAAGTAGCAGCGGCCCTCTGCCATAAAACCCAGCACGCCATGTTTTTGCGAAATTCCGGCGCTCCTTCCATCCCGGCCATGGTCTGGAAGACCGAAGCCTTCCACATCTGGCAGGGCCCTCTTCCAAATGACCTACGGGTCCAGCAAGATAGAAGTTAGTGTGAAGTTCATCAAGTGCTTAGCGGATTCAAATTTATTCGCTAATCGGTTTTTTTATCTTATAGAATAATGTTGAGGCAAAAAGTGGGTTGACAGCCAATATAATTGCATATACAAATTATAATAAAGGATATGTATGAAACCATCCGCGGCCCATCAAAAAATGGTGAATTCCATCGCCACCAATTGTCTTTCGGTGCGGTTGCGGTTGATGAACCGCATGGTGGGGGCTATCTAT
>PVMK01118957.1_pt1 | contig 11340 bp, 8 predicted proteins | sample 1853481 | NCBI WGS metagenome assembly PVMK01 (sample SAMN08533507, study PRJNA380276) | Marine sediment metagenome, whole genome shotgun sequencing project. | reverse complement strand
TATCAGAGATAAAGTTCCGGATCCCGATGTGATGCCTGTGAATATAGAGGAATGGGCAAAGCAGATAGGGTTGAGCAGTTTTATCAATGCCTATTATCAGTACAAGGATATTCAGACTATTGGCGCCTGCAGAAAGGTCTTGATTGTGGGACCGGGTCAGGGTCTTGACAAAGTCGTGCTTGAATGGCGTGGTTTTGAGGTGACGACCCTGGACATCGACAGCACATTGGCCCCCGATTATATTGGAAGTGTCCATGATCTCAACATGTTCGGTTCCGGGCAATTTGATGTCGTCATTGCCTCCCACGTGCTCGAACACCTCGCCGAACCCTATATTGATCCAGCTCTTAAAGAGCTGGCACGAGTGAGCAGGCATGCCCTTATTTACCTTCCAGTGCACGGTAAACATCTTCAGTGGAGATTTATTACAGGCGCTCGCAGGATAGATGTTTCTTCCATCCTTGATCTCTTTAATTATTTCAAAAAACCGGACGGAATCTCCCCGCGGTATATGGCTGGACAGCATTTCTGGGAGGTGGGCATGAGAGGGTTTAGAGTCAGGGATATGAAGAGGCGTTTCTCAGCGTTTTTTCAGCTTCTTTTTATGTACAGGAACAAGGATTGGCTTCCGAGCATGAACTTTGTTATGAAGTCTAAACTTCATGATGGATACAGAGTCGGTGATTAATAATAAAACGACTAATGAGTACTGGAACTCATTGTATTCCGGTCAGACGGATCTATCTCTCCCCTCCAAATTTTCTGTGGGTTCAAGAAATCTACACCGGCTCTTCAGACAATATGTCAGGCCAGGCATGCAGGTTCTGGAGATTGGCTGTGCCCCGGGAAAGCAGCTTGCCTATATGGGAAAGTATCTTGGGGCAGCCATTGCAGGACTCGATTATTCGGAAAATGGTATTGAACTCTCCCACAGGCTGTTACATAAACTTAACATAGAGGGTGATCTGCGTTGTGAAGATATATTTTTTACATCTTTTCGTCCTGAGAGTTTTGATCTGGTCTATAGCCTTGGTGTGATCGAGCACTTCGATGATCCCAGGAATATCGTCAGGCGGCACATTGAACTGCTGAAGCCTATGGGGATTTCCCTTATAATCGTGCCGAACTATGGCGGTATCTATGGGAGGTTGCAGAAATATTTCGACCCTGGAAATCTCACTATCCATAACACTGCTATAATGAGGCCAACTATCATTGAAAAGCTGGCCCCTGTTGACCTCAACTTGGATGCAGTTGCGTTTCCCTACGGAAGAATGAGCCCATGGCTCTTAAATATGGACCGCAAATGGCCGGCAATCTTTGCATTAATGGCGAACTATTTGGTAAATTTTGGTGGGCTAATACAACCCGTAGACATTCAATCAATATGCCCAATGATTGTCCTCAGGGTCACACGGGCATAATTAGCCAACCCATGGGCGATAATTCTTTTGAGATATATGCGCATGAAAATACTTTATTCATTCAATAAACATGGCCATGAGGCCGATTGCTGGGAGAGGGGAATTCGAGCGGCCTCTAATAGCAAGATTACCTTTATTCCTTTCAACCATGAAGGTTTTCTTAAGCCGAAATTGTACATCACCGCGGTCAATCTCGATAGACTCTACCAGGCCAGAGATCCAGGGCTTATGCAAATGTACGATGAGTTCGAAGAGTGTATTAACAAGAATCATGCAGATGCAATCATAGTGAATAACTGTCCACCATATCACCCTGACTTCCTGCGCAGATTGAAGGTTTACAAGGTTCTTTACAGTGGAGATGATCCCGGGGCCACTTATATGAGGAATATCCCTTATCTGCATGCGTACAATCATGTCTTCTACCTTGATCCCGATTATAGTGAAGATATGAACATGAGCGAAAAAATGCGATTCTGTGGGATGAAAAATGAGGACTGGGTTCCGCACGGCGTTTTCGATGAGGACTATGATACATTAAAGACCGAAGACAATATTCTCGAGCAGGAAAGGGATATTGATATTATTTATGTCGGTGCTCCCTATATCCAGAAACTGGCGCTTCTTGCCAAGGTCAAGAAAGCCTTTGGCAGAAAATGCCGACTTTATGGTCGGTTCCGTCTGCCCTGGAATATGTATTATAACCTCAGATATGGGTGGCCGGGGTGGATGAGGAGAGTATCGTTTCCGGAACGAACTCGACTGCACCAACGGGCCAAGGTCGGCTTCAATGTTCACTGGAACGAGCATGGCTTGGGCAACCAGCGATTGTACTATTTGCCTGCAAATGGCGTAATGCAGATATGCGACAGCCAGCAGTATCTGGGAAAGGTGTTTGAGCTGGGAAAGGAAGTGGAAGCCTACCGGGATGCAGATGAACTGATCGAGAAAATCCGTTATTATCTTGAGCATGATGATGAGAGGAAAAAAATTGCCTTAAGAGGATATGGTCGGACAATCAAGGAGTATCGTTTTAGCGAGATTCTCCGAAAAAGTGCTGATCATATTATCGACGGGATGACACATGGTGAATAGAAAAAGGGAAAAAGACGCGGCAGTTAGGTAATTGGGGGCTTTGTGATCAAAATATTGCACATCATTACCGATCTTAATACCGGGGGGGCAGAGATGATGCTGTATAAACTGGTTTCAGCTCTCGATCGGGAAAAATTTCTATGTCGTGTTGTCAGCCTTGAACCACCCGGTGTGCTTAGCCGAAGGATAAATAGCCTCGGAATCCAGGTCGATTCTTTGGGCGTCAATCCAAGATTGCCGAACCCATTGGCCTTGTTCAAGGCAATTCGAATGATGTTAAAATGGAAACCCCAAGTCATACAGACCTGGATGTACCATGCTGATTTACTTGGGACCCTCGCTTCGAGGATTTCCGGGAGAGGAATGCTGGTCTGGAATATGCGTTGCGCGAATATAGATTTTGCCGAATACAGCAAAAAAACGAATTGGGTTGTGAAGGCATGTGCCGTTCTTTCGCGCTACCCCCATATGGTACTTGCAAATTCCCGTGCCTCTATAGAACACCACAAGAATATGGGATACAAATTCGAACGATCCATGGTGATCCCCAACGGCTTCGACCTTGACCATTTCAAACCGGACCTAGTCTCGAAGACCGAAATTCGGAATGAGCTTGGAATACCTGATGGCGTTTTCTGCATCGGCCTTGTGGCCCGTTTTGATCCGATGAAGGATCATGCCACTTTTTTTTCGGCCACAGAGCTAATTTGGAGGAAAAGGCCGGATGTTCATTTTATTCTCTGTGGTGAAGGAATGGTCTGGGAAAACCAAGAAATTCATGCTTGTTTGGGTAAATCAAAATCCTCTCTGAACGTACATCTTTTAGGACGTCGAGAAGATATAAACCGGATTATGGCTGGACTTGATATTTTTGTGTTATCTTCATCTGGAGAGAGTTTTCCCAATGTCATTGGCGAGGCCATGGCCTGTGGTGTCCCATGTGTCGCCACTGATGTGGGGGATTCGCGGAGAATCATAGGTGGGACTGGCAAGATAGTGCCGATTAAGGATCCGTTGGCAATGGCCGATTCAGTATTAGAACTCCTGGAGTTACCTGATGTGGAATTTGATAAACTCGGGATACTTGCGAGGGAAAGAATTCGCAAATTCTATTCATTGGATAAAGTTGTTAGGGATTACGAAAAAATGTATCGAGATATTGCAGGCCATAGCGCCAGTCAGGGTTAGAACAGGGCGTATTGGGATAGGCAAATGTGCGGTAGCAGGCTGTTATTATGTGCGGAATAGTCGGATTTAGGTCGAATCGGGATGTTGATCGCTTGCGGGAATCGCTCCCGGAGGCGACTTCAAAGCTGATCCATCGCGGCCCGGATGATACGGGCCTTTTTTTTGATCGGGAGGCCGGAGTGGGATTGGGTCACCGGAGGCTGTCGGTCATTGATTTGTCTGAGGCAGGGCGTCAGCCCATGGCAAGTGACGATGGGATGGTACATATTGTTTATAACGGCGAGATATACAATTTTAAGGAGATTCGCACCACACTGCAGGGGGTTGGTCATCACTTCCGGACCGAAACCGACACAGAGGTGATTCTCAAGGCCTATATGGAGTGGGGAATCGATTGCCTTACACGTTTTGTCGGGATGTTCGCATTAGCCCTGTGGGACAAGAGGGCTGGAAGACTTTTTCTTGCAAGGGACCGTATGGGACTGAAGCCTCTTTATTATTATTTTGATGGAGGGAGATTCCTTTTTGCTTCCGAGCTCAAGGCACTGATGGCGTTTAAGGGTTTTCAACGGGATATAGACCCTGATGCCATACCCATTTTTCTTCACTATCAGTACATACCGGCTCCCGGGACAATATTCCGGGATACATACAAGCTTCTTCCCGGGCACTTCCTTGTTTATGATGGGGATAATCTGAAAACACGGAAATACTGGACCTTACCGGAGGCAGGGGAGAGTGAGGATTTTGAAGGGAATGAAGAGGATGCGGTTGAAGCCCTGGACCGGGTCCTTGGCGAAGCAGTATCCGACCGCCTCATCAGTGATGTGCCGTTGGGGGCCCTTTTGAGTGGAGGGATCGATTCGTCCATGGTGGTGGCATTGATGCAGAAGGCCAGCAGCTCTCCGGTCCGGACGTTCAGTATCGGGTTTCGGGAGCAGGGTTACGATGAAGCACCCTGGGCCTCTGAAGTGGCTAAGCATTTAGGGACCGACCATACAGAGTTATATGTTACTCCTAAAGACGCAATAGATATCATACCCCGCCTGCCGGAGATTTATGATGAGCCTTTTGCCGACGCGTCTGCCGTTCCCACATTTTTAGTCTCTAAGCTGGCCCGCTCCAAATTAACCGTTGCTCTCTCAGGAGATGGGGGGGATGAGCAGTTTGCTGGATATATCCGCTACTGGGGCACTCAGGCTGTGGTGTCCACCTTTCAACGGCTTCCGAAATCTATCAGAAAATCCCTGGGTCTGGCCCTGGAAAGGATCCCCAGTTCCTGGGTTGAAAGATGTTATTTGCCCTGGCGGCATCTCATGCCGCAGCGTTTCAACATGGCCAATTTTGTCGATAAATGGGAAAAACTGGTTAGCCTGATGGGTCGGATCAGGCTCGAAGAGCTTTACAGGATGACCATCTGTCTCTGGTCGGAAGAAGACTTGCGACGTTTATCGGGGAGAGGGCTTGCAGAGACCCAATTTGAAGAGACATTCAGGGAGACCGAAGGGTGGCCGGTCCTTTCGCGGCTTATGCGGGTCGATCAAAAGACCTACCTGCCGGATGCGATGCTGACCAAAGTGGACCGGGCCAGCATGGCCGTGAGTTTAGAGGTTCGGGTGCCGCTTCTGGATCATCGTGTGGTGGAATTCACATCAAGAATTCCGGATAGTCTTAAATACAGGGGGGGGGAAGGGTAAGTATCTGCTGAGGAGGCTCCTGGCCCGCTACGTACCGGAATCGTTGTTCGAAAGACCGAAAATGGGATTTGGCGTTCCCATTGAAGACTGGTTTCGCTGCGAGCTGAAGGAAATGCTTCTGGATTATCTTTCTTCGGAAAGGTTGAAAAGAGAGGGGCTGTTTGATGAAACCCTGGTTGAAAAAAGGATCGGAGAGCATCTCTCAGGTCAGGCCAATCACCAGTACCGGCTTTGGGCGCTTTTGATGTGGGAGATGTGGAGAGAGCGATGGCTTGAGTAAACAGTTGAATTCATTCCCGTCTTGCAGGGCGAAACACCAAACACGAAATACAGTAGCGAAGCGACGAAACACTCTCGTAAAAAGATCTATTTCTTGCCTTTTTAAGGGGCCATCAAAATAGGGCATAAATAAATGGGGCAACCGAGCTGCTTTCGGTAAAGACAATCAAGGCGCCAAAGAGTCCTAACGTAATCAGGATGGGGAGTAACCAATATCGTTTCCTTAATCTCAAAAATTCCCAGAATTCTTTAATAATAGATTGATTCGCCATGCAGGTCTCCTAATATCGTTTTAAAAAGCGCTCCTTCGGTTGCACCGGTTCGGTGCGGGCCACCCAGTAGGACGAAACGCTCTTGTCTGGTTTGAGAGGGAGAGGCCTGCCGCCAAAAACGCGTTTGATCAGGGCCGACGGGGTGATTACGAGGTAATAGGCCAATGTGAGAATCAAGGTAGTTACGATTCTTCCCATCAAGTGAGCGATCTTCATCCATCCGGAATATAGAGGTCTCAGTCGCAACGGGTTTAGAATAAATCCTAACCCCATGATAGACAGGAAACCAAAAAGATATGTGGGGATGGGCTTTTTAAACCAGAGCCCCAATGTGCACAAGATTCCAAAAAAAATGAGGGCAATGATCCCGAATTTTCGTATATCTCGGATATCAGTCGAGTTCAAGTTTGCTTCTCCATTCATCCTCTTTCCATAAGGGTTGTTTATCCTTGAAAAGGATACAATTTTCCATGACAAGGACATCCATCTCTGTTCGCATAAAACAGCGGTAGGCGTCTTCCGGCGTACAGACGATCGGCTCGCCCCGGACATTAAAACTGGTATTGACTAATACAGCACATCCGGTCAGTTTGTCAAACTCCGAGATAACCGCATGATAGTCTCGGTTGTCCTCTTTGTTCACTGTTTGAAGACGGGCAGAGTAGTCTAAGTGGGTAACGGCAGGGATGTCGCTTCTTTTCACCATTAGACGTTTTAACATCGGCATTTCATCTGCTGAAGGTTGAGGCAGGCATCTTTCCTCCTTGACATTGGCAACCAGAAGCATGTAGGGGCTCGGTACTTCTATCTTAAAGTATGATGCGGCCTTTTCCTCCAGCACTGATGGGGCAAAGGGCCTGAAGGACTCCCGGTACTTTATCTTCAGGTTCATAACCTTCTGGGTATCCCCACGTCTCGGATCACCGAGGATGCTTCTGGCCCCTAAGGCCCTTGGTCCGAACTCCATACGTCCAGCCAAATACCCGACGATATTTCCTTCAGCTATTTGGGAGGCGATGGCATGAGGCCTCTTTTCCGGGTCAAGTTCATGGTAGGGGTACTTATTGCCCTCAAGGTAGGCCTTGATCTCTTCATTAGTAAAGGAGGGGCCGAGATATGATCCCTGCTGGCTTTCGTGGCCTTTCGGGTCAGGTCTTTCCTTTCCAAGATAGCGGTGCCAAACAGACAGGGCGGCCCCTAAAGCACCTCCGGCGTCGCCGGCAGCAGGCTGTATCCAGAGTTCTTTGAAATCGCTCTCCCGCAATATACGACCGTTTGCAACACAGTTCAGGGCTACACCACCGGCAAGACAGAGTCTCTTCTGTCCTGTTTCTTTGTGAACCCATTTCACCATCTTGAGCATGGTCTCTTCGGTAACGGACTGGATACTCGCTGCAATGTCCATTTCTCTCTGTGTGATTTCTGTCTCAGGTTTCCTCGGGGGTCCGCCAAAGAGTCTGGAAAAATGTTTGTTGGTCATACGCAGGCCACCCAAGAAATCAAAATAGGTCAGGTTCAAACGGAGGGAGCCGTCATCTTTTACGTCTATAAGTTCTGAAAGGATGAGGTCTTTATAACATGGTCGGCCATAGGGGGCCAACCCCATGAGCTTGTATTCGCCGGAGTTTACTCTAAATCCCGTAAAATAGGTAAAGGCAGAGTATAGCAGGCCCAAAGAATCGGGAAAATGCAGCTCCTTGAGTAGTGTGATCTCATTTCCTTTACCAAACCCGTAGCTTGCGGTAGCCCATTCTCCCACACCGTCCACAGTGAGGACGGCAGCTTCTTCAAAGGGAGAGGGATAAAATGCGGATGCCACATGGGCTTCGTGGTGTTCCGTGAATAAGACATCCCCTTCGTAGCCTATCTCCTGCCGGAGAACCTTATGGATATGCAGTTTTTTCCCCAACCACAGAGGCATGGCCTCCAGCCAGGATCGGAGGCCATTAGGGGCTACTGTCAGGTAACTCATGAGGAGACGTTCAAATGTCTGTATCGGTTTGTCGTAGAAGACAACGTAATCCAGATCTTGAACTGAGATTCTCCCCTCTTTCAGACAGTACTTTATGGCGTTGTTTGGAAACCTCGGATCATGCTTTTTCCTTGAAAATCGCTCTTCCTGTGCTGCTGCCACGATTTTGCCATTCCGGAGCAGGCAGGAAGCGCTGTCATGATAAAAACAAGATATTCCCAAAATATCCAATACTTAATCCTTTTCCAAGAGTAGGGTTATTGTCCCCTCACCAGTACCGGCTTTGGGCACTTTTGATGTGGGAGATGTGGCGGGAGTGTTGGCTTGAGTGATCTTTGAGCTGGATCCGGATCAAACCTCTTCCTGTTCTGCAATTTTCTTTACGGTTTTTTTCAGGGATTCAGTGTCTTCCAAATTGAGTCTTAGTACTGATGGATCAATATCTTTTATCATATTGCTCAAGACCCTTTTTGGCCCGACTTCTATAAAAGTATTTTCACCTTTACTGATAATTCTTTCGATTACTCCCCGCCAGTCAACGATATTGAACATCTGCTTATAGAGTTCTTTTTTTATGTGTTTGGGGTCTACGATTGCCTCTGATGTTACATTTGCAATTATAGGTTTTGAAGCAATATCCATTTCACACTTTTCTAATTCTCTTTTGAATTTATCGGCTGCGGGTTTCATTATTGGTGTATGAAACGGGCCCTCTACCTTTAACATCATGGAGCGTATCCCGTTGCTTTTTAATTCTTTGCCCATTTCTCCCAGCCGTCTTTTGGATCCACCAACTACAATCTGGCTCTTGGTATTGTTCAGTGTAATAAAGACTCCAAAGTCTTTACACAGGGCACATATTTTATCATAATCCAGTTTCTTCCCTTTATCCACTACTGCCATTAACCCGGCACCCGGATAAGAGTTGCCCCATTCTGTCATTACGGTTGCCCTCTTATGTACAAGGGTCAGGGCGGTTTTGAAGTCCAGTGCCTCCGCGACCAATAATGCCGTATATTCGCCTAAACTGTGCCCTGCTAATAAAGAGACGTTTAAATCAACGTCACTTTTCTTGCATGTCTCATCAAGCACCCTGTAGCAGGCGTAACTCATTGTCAGTACGGCGGGCTGGGTGTAAATCGTTTTGTTCAGATCTGCCTTGTGCATGAGTTTTCCGAACTTGTGCTTTTTGAAGCATAGTTCTGAAATATCATAGCCAAGCACTTTACTGGCCTCGTCGTATATATCCCTGACCAGTTTGAATTTGTCGTAAAGTTCTTTGCCCATGCCCACATATTGAGAGCCTTGGCCAGGAAAGATCAGTATAGTTTTTTTGCGTCTCATAATTTCACTGCGCTTCGTGTGAATAACATTTACGTTAAAGGACGTGGTGCTGTCAATCGGTGTAACGGGCCATCCAAAGAAATTTGAACCCGGTTGCTGGTCGAAGATCCCGTTTTAAGCGGGGATACTCGTTGAATTCCTGGCGCCTTGGGCCTTACGCCTTGCGCCTGTTGTTAATAATTCTTGACAACAAAGTCTTTTGACATATATGACCCAAATACGTAGACTACACTTATTATCAGTCTTTTCATAATGAATCAACTGTAAATTCCACGTGAATCAGAGGAAAAGACCTGCAGTGAAATCAGAGCAGAATAAGCATTATAAATAATAATAGCATATGGAGATACTTTAATGGACATTGAAGACAAGATAAAGGAACTGGAAAGCAGAAATCTTGAGGCGGAGATGGGCGGTGGTGAGAAGCGAATTGAACAGCAACATAACAAGGGGAAAATGACCGCAAGGGAAAGGATCGATTATCTGCTCGATGAAGGGAGTTTTCAGGAACTGGATAAGTTTGTAGTCCACCGATGCCAGGATTTCGGTATGGATAAAAAGAAGATCCCGGGTGACGGCGTAGTGACCGGTTACGGGAGAATAAACGGCCGGCTTGTGTTTTTATTTTCTCAGGATTTTACAGTATTCGGCGGATCCCTGAGCGGGGCATTCGGCGATAAGATATGCAAAGTCATGGACCTTGCGCTAAAAAATGGTGCGCCTATGATAGGGCTGAACGATTCTGGGGGTGCCAGGATCCAGGAAGGGGTCATGAGTCTTGGGGGCTACGGCGAGATATTCAAGAGGAATGTCTGGAGTTCGGGGGTCGTACCTCAGATATCCGTGATTATGGGTCCCTGTGCAGGGGGAGCTGTTTATTCCCCTGCGCTTACCGATGTAACCATCATGGTCAAAAAGACGAGCAATATGTTTATCACAGGCCCCCAGGTCATAAAAGCGGTAACTTCCGAGGAAGTATCAGCCGAGGCTCTCGGAGGTGCCATGGCCCATAATACAAAGAGCGGGGTCGCACATTTTGCCGAAGATTCAGACCGGGCCGCACTTGACAGGGTGAAAGAGATCCTTTCGTATCTTCCGCAGAATTACAGGGAAAAACCAGCTCCTATTGAGTGTACGGATGACCCTAAGAGGGTAGAGAAGTCCCTGAACAATGTGGTGCCTACCAATCCGAGGTTGCCCTATGATATGATAGAGATTATTCAAACCGTACTGGATAATAAGCAATTTTTGGAGGTACAGAAACATTTTGCAAAAAATATGGTTGTGGGTTTTGGCAGGTTGAACGGTCTGTCCGTGGGTATAATTGCCAACCAGCCCAAGTTTTTGGCCGGGTGTCTGGATACCAAGGCATCGGTGAAATGTGCCAGGTTTATCCGAATGTGTGATGCCTTCAATATCCCAACGGTCACCTTTGTGGATGTTCCCGGATATCTACCTGGTGTCCAGCAGGAGTATGACGGTATCATAAAACATGGGGCCAAGATCATCTTTGCCTATTCAGAGGCCACGGTCCCCAAGATCACGGTGGTCACCCGGAAGGCATACGGCGGGGCTTATATTGCCATGTCCGCCAAACACCTTGACGGTGATATCAGCTTTGCCTATCCCACGGCAGAGATCGCGGTCATGGGCCCTGAAGGCGCGGCCAATATCATCTTCCGAAAAGAACTTGCCGAAGCGGATGATCCGGATGCAACAAAAGAAAAGCTGGTTGAGGAGTACAGGGATAATTTTGCCAGTCCGTTCAAGGCCGCGGAATTAGGGTATATAGACCATATCATCTTTCCTGAAAACACCCGTGAGAGATTGATACAGGCGCTCATGATGCTAAAAGATAAAAAGGTATCAATCCCTGAAAGAAGGCATGGGAATATCCCGCTTTAGGATGTTTGTAGTAGATAGATTTTTTGGATGAAAACAAAAAGGCCTCTTCTTTGATCAAAGGAGAGGCTTTTTTTGTCTGATTTTTTAAATATCAAACGCCAAATCCCGCAATGCGGAAAGCGATTCGGTTTGATGAATTCATCAATCTTGAAAAAGCTTTTTCA
>PVMK01124326.1_pt1 | contig 11341 bp, 7 predicted proteins | sample 1853481 | NCBI WGS metagenome assembly PVMK01 (sample SAMN08533507, study PRJNA380276) | Marine sediment metagenome, whole genome shotgun sequencing project. | reverse complement strand
TCTCTTGCGTCTCGGCGACTCGGACGACCGGTATCCAGCGCATCTCAAGCTCGCTATCCTTTATGTCACGGATACCGGCCCGCCATTGCTCATCTTTGAGCAATATCAGGTAGTCAGTTTTTTCACCTTCATAATCGTATCCGACAAGTTTTTGATAAAAAGCCAGCGAAGCCTCGGTGTCATTGCTCCAGAGTTCGTGCCACAGCCACGAACCGATAATCGGTTCGCTATCTTCAGGGTCCCCGTCCGTGGCATACAGCAAAAGGAGTTGTGCTCCCTCGGGATCACTTACCAAGGCGCCTCTACCACGATTCAATAATTCCAGTGGACCGACATGGACAGCCCCGCCTTCCTCGATTACCAGCGTGGTAGCCTTCTCCACATCTGCAACGGAAAGTGAACAGATCCACCGTGCCGCACCCGTTTTTCCGGATTCCTCATCCACCTGAGCCATACCACCGATTCTTTGGCTGTTATTATTAATAACCGTGTAACCACCCTGTTGCTCAAACGTCCAGTCAAAGAGTTGGCCGTAAAAACCTTTCGCAGCAGCAACATCGTCAGTGAGCAGGTCGTTCCAGACGAATTTCCCCACACGATGCACCCCGGTAGGTGATTCGGTGACAGGGGTCAGCTCCAAGTTGGATGGCTTATTGCCAACCGCGCAACCGCCAAGCATAAACTGGATCAGAAGGAGGGCCACAATCGTGTAGAGCCTCGTCCGAGTCCAGTCGGTGTGCTGTTGCATGGAATGTGTTGGAATGATTTTTGGAGTTGGGGCTGGCATAGTAGTAATCTCCTTGGCTGAAATGGCGAACATTCTATTATTTGATATGCCACAGCTAATCATCCTCTAAATTTACAGTTTTACAAGCATATCCCACAGTATAAGATTTTCCAGCCATGTTGTGTGGCCCTGTTGTGTGACGAATTTCTACATTTCGTGAATACTGCCAGTCATCCCGATAAAACTGAACCACTATGCACTTTCAGTACATAGTGGTTCAGTCTGCCAGCATCGTGTTCACAAGCGACAATACCTGTTTGAACGGAAAGCTGTTGTAGGCTGCAAACATACCGTTTTTCCGGAGCTTGGCGCGAGTCGTGGCAGGGGACGTGATGCCGCAGAGGAATCGCGCAAGCTGGCGCGGACTCCTGAGTGCATCGTGACTTTCCATGATCAGAGCCTGGATGCGGTTTTCATCCTGATCATTGAACGTAGGATCATGATGAGGTTGTAGCGGTGATGGCATTTCTCCTTGGCAGCGGCAACAGTGTCCACAGGCTTCGCGTTTTTCACCAAAATAGGCGAGCAGATATTGGGTCAGGCAGCCGTCCTGCTGGGCAAAAGTGAGTACCTGGCGGATACGATCGATGTCATTGGCTTCTCTTTTTTGGAACCTCTCATTGAGTGAAGCGATCAGATTCTCCATGTTGTCGGGCATTTTCAAGCGACGATAACCTTGACGAATCCCGGCGACATTCACCAACATATCGCCTTGTTCTTCCAGGTATCCCAACGCGCTGACGATGCGATCCCGGGGCTGGCCAATGGCTTGGCTGACCTGCACGGTATCCAGAGTGAACCAGGTTTTTCCCTTGCGGGCATGGCTGAAAATGGTTTTCAGGAACTCAGCACGTTCAGCACTGAAACGGGCAAAGATTTCCGCAGAGGGTTTCAGCGGTTGAAACTTGTATTCGGTATAAAACGGACCGGTTGAGACCAGAAGGCCTTCCAGTTCTAGATAGGTCAAGAGTGTTTTCACCACCAGTGGCCGTACATCAAACTGCCCCGAAAGTTGGTATTCGGAGACATCGAAGGTTTCTCCGGCTTCAAGCAAATAACGCGTGAAAGCGGCAATGGTTGCCGCCTCGGGAGTATCCCCGTAGCTGAAATTTTCCAAAGTGGTGGCGTCGTCGGCCGAGGCCAGCATCTCACAGACAGAGACTTCGCCATCCCTGCCGGCACGACCGATCTCCTGAGAGTAACTCTCAAGTCCTTTGGGCAGGTTGTAATGATAAACATAACGGATATCCGCTTTATCCACCCCCATGCCGAAGGCAATGGTTGCCACGATAATGGCATCGCGGGACGTCATGAAAGCATCCTGGATTGCCGTGCGATCTTCGTTTTTCAAGCCAGCATGATAGGCCGTTGCCTGCAGCCCGTTGTTTCTAAGATATTCCGCGACTTTCTCTGCGGTGCGTTGCAGGGTGACATAGACGATTGTTGAACCGGGAGGACGTTTTTTGATTTGGGCCAGCAGGATTTTGCGTCGATCGTCTTTAAAAACAGGCAGGACACTCAATTCCAGGTTTGGACGATAGAATCCCGTATTGATGTAATCTTCCAATGCAATATCAAAAGCGTCTCGAACATCCGTTGCAACGTCTGGGGTCGCCGTGGCGGTAAGCGTCAGGGTGCGTTCAACCTTGAGCTCTTTTGCCAGTTGGGCAATCTTCAGATAATCAGGACGGAAGTTATGCCCCCATTCACTGATACAATGTGCTTCATCAATGGCCAACAGGGAAATGCGTTTTTTGGCGATTGACTTCATAAATCGCTCATTGCCCAGACGTTCCGGGGAGATGTATAGCATTTTCAGCTTTCCGGAGTGAAGATCGTCAAAGATCTGCAGGTACTCTTCGCGCGTTAAAGTGGAATCCAACCGTGCCGCCGGCACACCCTTACTGATCAGAAAGTCCAACTGATCTTTCATCAGAGCAATCAGCGGAGAAATCACCAGAGTTAAGCCATCAAGTAACATCGCAGGCAATTGATAGCACAGGCTCTTGCCACCACCGGTCGGAAAAACCGCCAGAACTGATCGCCCTTCCACAAGTTTGGAGATAACTTCTTCCTGCCCTTGGCGAAAGCCACTAAAACCAAAATGTTGCTGTAGCTGTTCTTGTAATAATGACATAGTGATGTCGCGTTGGTTGCTATGATGTGGATCGCTGGCGTCCACTGCTCGAGAATTGCGTGACATGAATCCCTCCTTAAGAGTTGTATAACAAAATAAAAACCATAGAATGATGTGATTGTAGCTAAGAGCATCACTCGGAGCAAGTTTACTGGACAAACTTTTATTATGGCCTGTAAGAGGGTAGAATTAGCAAAAGGAAACTTTTGAGAGGACACATCATGTCTAAACCATCCAAACCAATCAAAATAGAAAAACTCACACCAAAGAAACTACACGGTCTGATAGTCGTCATCACCGGCAACGGCAAGGGCAAAACGACCAGCGCCATGGGAATGGCCTTGCGGGCCAGCGGGCACGGTTTGCATGTCTGCATCATCCAATTTATGAAGGGCGATCTCTACACGGGCGAGTGGGATGGGGTGAAGATGCTTGGTGATCTGGTGGAGTTACATGCCACCGGCATGGGGTTCTGCGGCATTCAGGGCAATCCATACAGCCACGCTGAACATCGTGCCAGTGCCCAGGCAGCAATAGAACTGGCACAAACAAAGATGGCCAGTGGTAGCTATGAGATCCTGATCCTCGACGAAATCAACAATGCGCTAAAGCTCAAACTGGTTGACCTGGAGCAGGTATTGGATCTGATCAAAGGGAAGCCGGAGTTGATGCATCTGGTCATGACCGGACGCAACGCGCATCCGGATATCGTGGAATTGGCGGATACCGTCAGTGAAGTGTGTGAAGTGAAACACGCCTACCAGAAAGATATTGAGCCGCAGCCAGGGATTGATTATTAGAAGTAGGGATATTCAGAGCTACTCAGTCGCTGCTGAGAATGCCGCGTTCGTTTCTTTCCGAGAAGCCCTGAAGCTCATCATAAAGATAGCGACTACCACCACTAGGCCTGCTACATGCACCAAGATTGTGGTTGGCCATAGGAGCGCCACTGCAGCCCCCAGAGTCAGCAATCTGAACAATGGATTCAGTTTCGTCTCCATAAACCCCTGAAGTGCTGCCGTAAAGGCATAAAGACCGAACAGGGCAAAGAAGAAAATCGCAAAGACTTCGTTCCAGGAGCCACCGATCAGCGGCGTGTAAGCAAACAATAGTGGAACAATATACAGACCTTTTGCTATCTTCCACGACTGAATGCCGGTTTCCATCGGTTTGGTACCAGCGATGGCAGCACCGGTAAATGCAGCGAGGGCGACCGGCGGGGTGACGTTGGAATCCTGACTCAACCAGAAAACAATCAGGTGAGCCGAGAGCAGACCAAACATCAGAGTGTCGGCACTGAGGACCGCTTCGCGAATCATGCTGGCCATGTCAATCGGTATTGCATCGATGATCAATCGTGCCGCCTCGGCCGTCATCGGGATACCTATTTCTGCCACCTTATCAGGCGTAGCAAACATGAAAAGTGCCTTCGCCGCTTCGGGGATCTGACCGTTAACCAGAGCCTCAATCAGCAGCCCGTCGGAAATCAGGGCGTGCAGCGCCGGGGCTGAAAGGGTGCCGAGGACAATGTAGGCAGCGGTGACCGGTAGCCCCATGCCGAGGACCAATGAAGCCAGAGCGATCAGGACCAGGGCGATCATCATGTTGTGTCCTGCCCACTCGTTGATCATCAACGAAAAAGTGTTGCCGACTCCGGCGGTGGCAATGACGTTGACGATCAGGCCGACTGCACAGAGTAGAATAGCGGTCATCACCATATTTTGAGCACCCATCGACAGTGCCTCGATAATGGCCTTCGGCCCCATCCGGTTGGGTGAAAACCATGAAGCAACGACGACCGCAATGATACTGATTCCGGCGGCGTAGGTCGGGGTAAAACCGTAGATCAGCAGTCCGATCAGCACGCCGATCGGTAGCAGAAAGACAATGCCACCTTTTTTAAAGACCTCAATGGCTGAAACTTTCTCTCCGTCGAGGGCGTTGACCAGGCTGCGCTTCGCCTCAATTCGGACAAAGTAGGCCACAGTTGCAAAATAAAGGATCGCGGGCAGAATGCTGACCAGGACGATGATGTTGTAGGATATTTGCGTGTAGGTGGCCATGACGAAGGCCCCGGCACCCATGATCGGCGGCATTAACTGACCACCTGTTGAGGCTGCAGCTTCGACCCCGGCAGAGAATTTGGCCGGAAACCCGGCGCGTTTCATCAACGGAATTGTGATGACGCCGGTTGAAGCCGTGTTAGCGACTGCCGAACCAGAGATGGTCCCCATCAAACCGGAAGCCATGACCGCGACCAGTCCGGGACCACCCACCATTCGTCCAGCGACGGCGCGTGCCAGATCAATAACGAACTCTCCTGCCCCGGAACGAAGTAGAAAAGCACCGAACAGGATAAACATGAATACATAGGTGGAAGAGATACGTGCAATCGTACCGAACAGTGCATCGTCTCCATAGACACTGCGAAACAAGATTGTTTCTGCGCTTAAACCTGCAAACTTGAAAACCCCGTCAATATGTTGACCCCACCAGCCGATGTAGCTTAAAGCGATAAGAATCAAAACCGGGATGAACCATCCGGCGACTCGTCGGGTAAATTCCAGCGCACTGAGAATCAGGATAATTCCTGCTGTCCACTCAGATGGTGACATACGTACGCCACGTGCGTAAATGGCATCTTCCATGGAGATCAGATAGATAGCTGAACCTGCTGCGAGTAAGCCAAGCAGAATGTCAAGGGAGCGCCAACCGATTGTTGCATTTTTACGAAGTGGGTAGACCAATGCGGCAATCAGGGCGAACCCGGCAAAATGCAACGCGTTCTGCCAGAGGGTCGGCAAGACAGTTACGACATTGAACCAGATGTGCATCAGGGAGACAGCCACCCCGAGAATCATCAGTACTTTGGACGGTTGCAGTTGGTTTTCAGCTTCGGACAACGACATGGTTGTGATCTCCAGAAAGAGCACGGCCGCGCCGAAAGGGAGCGGCCGTGTGGATAAACCTGGTTACTTTGCGATCAGGTGGTCAGGTACGGTGATCCCTGCTTCCCGGTAATATTTGAGGGCGCCTGGATGTAGCGGTAATGGTAAACCAACGGTCGCTTTTTCCAGTGACATTGCTTTGGTGGCACCATGGATAGCGTTGAGGAATGCCAGGTTTTCATAGATGGCTTTGGTAATCTGGTAGACAGCGTCTTCGTCCAGGTCGCCACGGACAGCTAGAAAGTTCGGCTGAGCGATGGTGTTGATATCCTTCTCCTGGTTTGGATATGTCTCTGCCGGGATCACAAAGCGGGTCCAGAGATTTCGGCCGCCATCGGCTTGCTTCAGCTGCTCATCGGTAAAATCAAGGATAGTGATATCATCACCCATAGCCGCCATCGCTTTGGTGATAGCGCCTGCGGGAGCACCAGCAGGAATTCCCATGCCGGAGATCTGACCGTTCTGTAGCGCGTCAGCTGAAGGACCGTAACCAACATGAATCAGGTCGTAATCTTTATCGATATCGACACCGAGGTTGCCGAGCAGAACCGTGTTGGAACCGAGTGTCCCGGAGTTCTTTTTACCCATTGCCATGGCTTGACCCTTCATCCCGACCAGGTCACTGACAGTGCCGGATTTGGCAAACTTTTTCAACACAGCAGAGTGCGCCACGTTCTGCCAGAGCATACTCACTGAACGCAAATTCTTCTGTGGCCCGTAAGACTCGATCGGTCCGGTACCGCTCCAGGCGTAAGAGCCATACAGACCTTGAAGGATAGCGAACTGAACTTCGTCATCACGGAGTAGTTTAATGTTTTCCCCTGAACCGGCCGAGTTGATCGCCGACATACCAATTTTCTGTTTCGGTTGCAGCTTGACCTTGACCAGGGTTGCCAGAGCGACACCAACCGGGTAGTAGGTGCCACCGGTAGAGGCTGTGGCCATAAGATAACTGCGCTCTTTTGCCGCCTGGGCAGAACCGATACAACCAAGCGTCAGTGTCAATGCTGTTACAAAAACTGTGAGTTGTTTGAGCCCTGTTGACATCCTCATTTTTTCCTCCTCAATGTTTAGTTATCCGAACGTGGATAAGCGATTCCTTATTGTATCTGGGATACTTGATAAGGCAAGGGACATGCCAGAGTCGATTGCAGCTGTGAATTCGAGCTTTAACCTGGAAGGCGGGAGATATTCCGGCGGAATCTTGCTGAAAAAAACCAGCACTTCGGCAAGATCTTGCCGAGGCGGGTCAGGTGAAATCCTTTCGTTCAAGATTATGACGAGTCATTTTTTCGTTAAGAGTGCGGCGAGGCAGATTCAGTTCCTCCATCACGAGTTGGACATCGCCCTTGTGCCGGGTTAGAGCGTGTTCAAGCAGGCCACGTTCATAGTGACGCATTAATTCCTGCAGGGCGGAACTTTCCGGTCCGGCTGTGGTTTGACAGGAGGTACCGAGAATCGCTGCCAGTCGCTGTTCTTCTGGTAAGGATGAGAGGACAAAACGTTCAGCAACATTCTTTAGTTCTCGTACATTCCCAGGCCAATTATGGCTCATCAACAGGGCGGCATCGATTGCCTGCATCGAGACTGCTGGACGTTTGTATGTGACGGCGGACTGGGCCAGGAAGTAATCGAAGAGCAGAAGGATATCGCCTCCCCGTTCGCGCAAAGGTGGAACACGTAATTCGACCACATTGATCCGGTAGTAGAGGTCTTCGCGGAAGCGGGCGGAGGCACATTCGGCCAGCAGGTCGCAATGAGTCGCGCTGATCAGGCGGATGTCAATCGGTTGTGGTTCGTTACTGCCGATGCGAACGATCTCCCGTTCTTGCAGGGCGCGTAGTACCTTGACCTGTAAAGACAGTGGCATGGTGCCGATTTCATCGAGAAACAGGCTGCCCCCTTGAGCAAATTCAAACCGGCCAATACGGCGCCGATCGGCTCCGGTAAAAGCGCCGCGCTCGTGGCCAAAGAGTTCACTTTCAACCATATTTTCCGGAATTGCTCCACAGTTGACAGCAACGAATTTGCCCTTTTGACGTGCGCTGAACTCGTGCAGACACTGGGCGACCACTTCTTTGCCGGTGCCCGTCTCGCCTTGGATCAGGACCGGTGCATCGGTGTCTGCGACATCAAGAAGCTCCGCACGCAGTCGTTGGATCGCAGGGCAATCGCCAATCAGACGTTTTTCAATATCAACGCTACCACTCAGCCGTCGACGCAGATCGCGATTTTCCAACACCAGACGACGCTTTTCACTGGCGCGCTGCAGAACATCGAGCAGTCGTTCCGGTTCAAATGGTTTCTCTATAAAATCATAGGCCCCCTGACGGATTGCCTTGACTGCCATCTGGACATCACCGTGGGCGGTAATCAGCACGACCGGCAGATCTTTATCGAGGGCTGTGAGCCGAGCGAGAAATTCCATGCCATCCATTTTGGGCATTTTGACGTCACTGATCACCACCGCCGACATATCCGGACGAATCCGTGCCAAAGCACTTGGAGCATCAGAAAAGGTTTCGACCTGGTAATCAGCAAGTTCCAGCCACTGCGCTGTGGCTGCTCGCAGATCGGCATCATCATCAACCAGATAGATCTTGCTGGGCTTGCTGGTCATCGCTTTACTCCTGCTGTCTCTGTTGCCCCTGCTGTTTGTATTAGCAGTGTGGGCAACCGTACGACAAAACTGGCTCCGGCTCCAGAATTGTTCATCGCACGAATTGTGCCACCGAAATCAGCGATGATCCGATAACTGATTGACAATCCGAGTCCCAAGCCCTTACCCACCTCCTTGGTGGTGAAGAAAGGGTTAAAAAGTTCGGACAAGTTTTCTTCCTCAATTCCAGTGCCACTGTCACTGAGCACTATTTCGACCAGCTCCCTATCAATTGAGATGCTGAGATTCAGGAGCCGCCGTTCGGTCTCTCGCATTGCATCCACACCATTACGGACCAGATTGACCAGCACTTGTTCTAAGCGGTTTCTGTCACCACTGATCATGACCGGTTCAGCTGGCTGCTGTATCTCAACAACCACGCCCACTTCAGCAAGGAGGGTCTCGGTCATCCCCAATGCTGCAGTGAGGCAATCCTGGACAAGGACAGGTTCGCAATGCCGGGGGGTTTTGTAGGCGAAGATTTTCAGTTGAGCAGTAATCGAGGCCATGTGATCGGTAATGCGGGTCACTGATGAGAATGACTCTCGGGCTTTTTCTTCTTCATGCCGATCAAGCAGCAGACGGCCACTGGCAGAATGTGTTCGTATCGCTGCAATTGGCTGATTCAGTTCGTGGACAATTCCGGCGGCCATTTGTCCAAGGGCTGCCAGTTTACTGTTCTGCACCAATTCCGCCTGAGTATTGCGCAGAGTGTGCTCAGTTCGGCAATGTTCTTCAACCTCTTCCTGCAGGCGCAGGTTGACTGTCTTTATCGCCTCCGCCTCGCGTGCTTTGTGTCGTGACAATTGTTTCTGCCGCCGCTCGCGTGCATACATGCCGAGGGCCAGGATCAACAGCGCCGAGGCTGTGCCAATTAGAGCCACAGCTTCTGCCCGCTCGCGCACCGGCGCCAGAGGTGCGACATGAAACAGTTTCCATCCCTGCCCGACTAACTGCCGAGAAAGCAATAGATAGCGGATCTTTCCATCGCGCACAATGCTGCGATTCGGGTCTATTGTTTTTACGGTTTGCAAAGGGAAAAGTTTGAGCGTTTGATCGCTATATTGGCGACCGGCATTGATATGTGCCCGCTGCTTTGCGGACAATGGGGTGAGTGTAGTGTATTTCCAATCTTTGCGACTGGACAGAAACAGAACGCCATTGGCGTCGCTGACCAGAACGATTTCTCCACCCTGATGCCAATCGTCCTGCAAGGGATCAAGATCGACTTTGGCCACAACAACACCAAGAAAGCGCCCCGAGCGATGCACCGGATAAGACATAAAGAAACCAGGTTGACCAGTGGTTGCACCTATAGCAAAAAAGCGTCCCTCACGCCCTGCTTTAGCATCAATAAAATAGGGGCGATAACCGTAGTTCTGCCCAATATAGCTGATAGGCTGTCGCCAGTTGCTCGCTGCGACGGTGTTGCCGGTCGCATCCATGACGTAGAGTGCATCTGACCCCGCTTCACGGTTCAGGTCCTCCAGGTAGAGGTTAACCTGTTCACTGGAAGCATCGCTGTCAAGCAGCTCCTGCACCGCGCCGTTGCGAGCCAGAACGTAGGGCAAATAAGCATAGCGGCTGAGTGCTTCGCGCAACGTTCCGCTGTACAGGGTCAGACGCTCTTCGCCCGTTTCCACGATGCTCTCCAACGCAACATCATAGGTCAAGCGTGCAGCCTGCCAGACCACTCCAGTGGCAACAAGGACACCGACGACCAGCAACCACCAGGGCGCTATCTTTTTAAAGAATCTGAGCATTAGCGATGTTTCCGTTTGAACTGAATGACATTCTACCAAGCAAATAGTTTGCCATCTTCAGGTAACGGCAATAAACATCTGCGACGACCGTCAATACCCTTTGACCATGCCTCCATCAACCATCAAAGTGCTGCCAGTGACGTAAGAGCCTGCTCCGGAGGCTAAAAAACAGACTACCTTGGCAAACTCTTCAGGATCACCGTAGCGCTTCAGTGGAATATTTCCCAGTGATTCTTCAACCACCTGTTCCTTACTGATGCCGCGTTTATCGGCTTTGAGCTGATCAAGATAAGCGGTACGGTCGGTCGCTATCCGACCCGGTGCAACGGTATTAACCAGGATATTGTAGGGCGCCAGCTCGTCGGCCAGACTTTTAGCCAGGCCGAGAATGCCCATACGGAAGGCATTGGAGAGGATCAAACCGGGAATCGGCTGTTTTATCGAGGAAGAGGCAACGTTGATGATCCGACCACCTTTTATTTTCAGATCAGGCAGTACTTCGCGGATCAAGCGCACATAACTGAGCAGGTTCAGTTCAAATGCCGCTTGCCAGGCATCGTCATCAAGCTGCTCAAATCCACCGCCTGGTGGACCACCGGCATTGTTAATCAAAATATCGATGCTACCAAGTCGGTTGTGGGTTGCGACGACCAAAGCCTGGATGTCTTCGGTTTTGGTGATGTCACAAGGAAAACATTCAACCCGGCCTTTGGCGGTCGGTAACAATTCGTGTTTCGTCCGTTCCAGTTGCTCGGCATTACGGCTGGTGAGCATCACGTCACACCCCTCGGCAGCCAGCTGTGAGGCGATTGCCTTACCCAGTCCTTTGCTCGACGCAACGACCAGAGCGATTTTACCTGTCAAATTCAGATTCATATTGATCTCCTCATCATCTCCAGCCGATTGGCTGGTAGCCTTTGTCCCGCAAACATTGGTCAACGAACCGGATGTAGACCTGGGTTGGCTCCGAAGAATCAAAAGCCCCGCTGACCAAGGTTGCAGTGGCGGCTCCGGCGCTTCTTGATGTCCTCTGAGATCGGAAGAGGA
>PVMK01115965.1_pt1 | contig 11342 bp, 11 predicted proteins | sample 1853481 | NCBI WGS metagenome assembly PVMK01 (sample SAMN08533507, study PRJNA380276) | Marine sediment metagenome, whole genome shotgun sequencing project. | reverse complement strand
GGTGAGGCAGCCGCCGAGGATGCACAGGATGAGACCTCGATCAGCTCGGTGACGATCGGGGCGCCTCTGACGCCTCTACTTTTCGAACCGCGGAATCTCATCGTCGTGGTTGGCATGGCGAACCGTTTGCGGAGGAGTTGGCCCTCCAACTCGAGCATTTCGGTTTCGAGCTCCAGATGTACGCAGGGGTGGATGAGGTCGTGGCGGATGCGGTCGGTCGAACACCCGCTGCGGTAATCCTCGACATGTCCACGCGATCCGGCGAGCCCGAAGGGGTCGTGATGGCGAAGGAGGTCCGTAAGGCCCTGGGCGACGTGCCGCTTGTGTTCGTCTCGAATCGTTCTGATATCGAGGCCCGGCTTGACGCCGTTCGCGCGGGCTGCAGCGGCTACTTCGTCAAACCCGTCAACTACGGTGAGGTACTCTCGACCCTCGACCGTCTCACTCGCTCGGAACCGGAACCCTACAGAATCCTCATCGTCGACGACGAACCGGATACCGCCGCATTCCACTCTGCAAATCTCGAGGCGGCCGGTCTTGAAACCGTCACCGTGACCGACCCCATGGATGTGACCTCGCAACTCATCGAGTTCCGGCCGGACGTGATCCTGATGGATGTCTACATGCCGGTTTGCAGCGGTCTCGAGCTGGCAATGGTGATCCGCCAGGAGGAAGCGTTCATCGGCGTGCCGATCGTCTTTCTGTCACGCGAAACCGATCGCATGAAGCAGATTGCCGCGCTTGGTGAGGGGGGGGATGATTTCTTTACCAAACCGGTGCCGCCGGACCAACTCGTTCCGGCGATCGCGGCCCGTGCAAAGCGGGGCCGGACCTTGCGGCAGTTCATGGAGCGGGACGGCCTCACGGGTCTGTACACCCATGGGCGGATCATCGAGCAGATCGAGGCCGCTGTCCGGCGGGCCGATCGGCAGAAATCACGGCTCGCAGTGGCGATGTTGGACATCGACGGATTCAAGCAAGTCAACGACGCCCACGGCCACCTGGTTGGTGATCAGGTTCTGAAAGCTCTCGCCTACCTGCTGCGCCAGCGGCTTCGAATGAGCGATGTGCTCGGGCGGTTCGGCGGCGACGAGTACGTGGTGTTGCTTCCGGACGCCGATGGCGCGGCGGCAGTTGAAAAAATGGAGGATATTCGTCAAAACTTCGCCGCCATCGAGCACGACACCGATCGTGGGCCGTTCTCGGTGACCATCAGCTGCGGGGTGGCGGAGTATCCTGCGGCGATGTCCTGCCACGAGCTCATCGCAGCGGCTGATGACGCGTTGTATGGCGCCAAGCGATCCGGACGTGATCGGGTGGTTCTTGCCGGCGAGGATGGCTGACCGGTGATCCGTTCAGGGCGATTGACTGCGGTCCTCATCGGAGCTTTGTTGATCGCGGTGATGATGGCGTGTGGAGGCCGCACGGGCGAGCGGGCCGAATCGGGCGGCACAGCATCCCCGGCGCCATCCGGCGTCATCACGTTTGGCTCGGTTTCTCTCAACCCGGCCCACGAGCATGAGGTTTTCCGTCCGTTCGTCGACCATGTGGTATTGCAGTTGGGAGACGTGGGTGTCGGCAGAGGGCGCGTCGTCGTGGTGGATTCGATCAGTAAGATGGTCGAAGAGCTCGAAAAGGGACGGGTCGACGTGTATATCGACAGCCCCTTCCCGGTGGGATTTGTATCGAAACGGACCGATATCGATGTGCTGCTGCGGCGGTGGAAGCGCGGTACGGACAGGTATCGCAGCGTCGTCTTCGTCCGGACCGACAGCGGGATAGAGTCGGCTGCGGATCTGGCCGGGAAGATGATCGCCTTCGGCGAGCCCTTTTCAACCTCCGGCTTCCTGATGCCGAAGGCGGCGCTGGCCTCGACCGGTTGGAGGTTGGACAACTACGAGGACGCGGCGGCCTCAATTCCTCGGGACCGGGTGGGTTACGTGTTCTCCAACGATGCCGAGAACACCCTGTTCTGGGTGCTCAAAGGAAAGGTCCACGCGGGAGCGGTCAATGAGGATTATTACGCGGGGCTCGCGGGCAGCCGGATCTCCGAGCTCAAGATCATCCTCACGACCGATGCGGTGCCTCGGAACCTCGTCTGTGTCCGCAGGAGCCTCGATCCTCAGGTAACGGATGCCCTGCGGAAGGCCCTGCTAGGGATGGATGAAGATGAAGAGGGCCAGGCGGTGCTGAAAGGATTCGAGGAGACCGCAAAGTTCGACCGTTGTCCGGGCGGACCGGAACGGCAGCTCACGGGAATCATGGGTCTCATGCAATACGTCGAAGAGGATCTGGGCCAGTGAACGCAGGGGGGACGCTCGGGTGCGTATCGGTCTGAGAGGCCGGTTCATGGCCTTCGTGTCGGCGATCGTGATCGTCTTTGGGGTGGTGCTGACGGCCCTCGCGGTGCGGGTTCAGAACGAGCGCCTCCGCCATGAGTTGGCCGAGCGGGGGAAGCTCCTGACGGTCGTTGTCTCAACCCATGCCACCGATTCTCTGGCCCTGCTGGATGTTCGCCAGCTCCGCCAGCTGGTTAGCGAAACGTTGACCCAGGAGAACGTGCTTGGCGCGGTGGTCTTCGACGAGGATGGGCGAGTGCTCACCGACGGCACGGTGGAAAACCCATCGCGCCACCAGCTGATCGACGAGGCGGCACGGAAGCATGTCGCGGTGTCGGACGCGTTGCTGGTGGAATTCTTAGGTGATGTCATGACGGTCACCAAGCCGGTGTACCTCGGGGACCGGCTTCTCGGAGGGGTGCGTCTGCGCTACTCGTGGGCCGGTCTTGCAGAGGACCAGGCGATTCTGGCGCGGAGGACAGCTCTGGTCGGCGCCGTGTTCGCAGTCCTCGGTGTGTTGGCGGCGGCGCTGCTCACCGAGGCCGTGACCCGTCCCTTGAAAGAGGTGATCGAGGCCACACGGGCGGTATCCGAAGGCAAACAGGTCCCCACTCTGCAGGTTCGAACAGCCGACGAGGTCGGCGAGCTGGCCGCGGCGTTTAACGAGATGACACGTCGGCTTCGAGAAACCACCGTGTCGCGGGACTACCTGGATCGAGTCCTCGAGACCATGGGCGAATGCCTGATCGTGACCCGTCAGGACGGTACGATCGCCCGTGCGAACAATGCGGCGTGTGCGCTCGCCGGCGCCTCGGAGAAAGAGTTGGTCGGGCGCCACTGCGGCGAACTGTTTCGGGCGCCCGAGGGCTATTCCTCGCTTCTCCATGCGCTGAATCCGGACGGCTCCATTCAAGGTCTGGAAACCGAGCTTCTCGCGAGCACCGGCGAGGAGATCCCGGTATTGGTCTCGATTTCGGCGATGGATGAATCTCCGGGGAACCGCAGAGGGTACGTTATCGTGGCTGCGGACATCAGCGAACGGCTGCGGATCGAGCGCCAGAGGGAAGAGTTCGTCACCATGATCCACCACGAGGTGAGAACGCCATTGACCGCAGTTCGTGGAGCCATCGGACTCCTCGATGGCGGCGTCGCTGGAGATCTCGGCGAGACCGGGCGTGAGCTCGTTGCGAATGCTCTACGCAACAGCAAGCGAATGGAACGTCTCGTCAACGACATCCTTGTATCGCGCAAGTTGGAATCCGGCCACATGTCGTTTCACCTCCAGGAGGTGGAGCTGATGCCGGTCGTCGAGCAGGCGATCGAGGCGACGTCCGCCTACGGCGACCAGCATGACGTTCAATTCGACCTCGATGAGACGGCGCCCGGGGCCCGAGTGCAAGTCGACCCGGATCGTCTGATCCAGGTTGTGACCAATGTATTATCGAATGCCGCGCGCTTTTCTAAAGCCGGCGATGTCGTGAAGGTGGGAGTGAGCCGGCACAGCGGGCTTCTGAGGGTCGCAGTGGCGGACAGTGGGCCGGGGATTTCGGAGAAATTCCGCAATCAGGTATTCGAGCCCTTCGCGAGGGCCGACGAAGCCGATTGGCGGCATCGGAGTGGAACCGGACTCGGGATGAGCATCTCCAAGGCCATCATCGAGGAGCTTGGTGGGGCGATCAGTTTCGACACGGAGGTCGGGGTCGGTACGATATTTTACATCGACATCCCCGAGACCGAAAAAGGTTGATGATGGTTGCGATTTGCGAAAAGCGCGACAGATGGCTACCATACGCCGTCCGCAGTAGAAACCCGGTGAGAAGACCGGGTCAGGTAAGCTGAGGTAGAGCCATGGCGATCAACGGAAATCTCCAGACTATGAGCCTTGCGGAGCTTCTCCAATGGCTCGCAGGCGGTCGTCAGACCGGCACGTTGAGCGTTACCGACGGGACAGAAGAGAAGAAGATTTTTTTCGAAAACGGCGAGATCGTGTCCTCGTCGACAACCGATCCCAAGGGGTATCTCGGCCAGTTCCTCATCAGCAAGGGCGTGATCACCGAGGAGATCCTGGCGCAGGCGATGGCCGTGCAGGAGGAGCAAGGCGGGCTCCTCGGGGAGATTCTGGTCGAAGGGGGAGCGGTAGAACCGGAGATGCTCGACCAGATACCCAAGCTCAAGACGGAAGAAAATATCTTCGAGCTCTTCACCTGGAGGGCACCTTCGAGTTCCTCGACGGCGAGCTCCCGCAGCAGGGATTGGTGCCCATGGCCATTCACGTGACCGGTTTGGTGATGGAAGGAATGCGTCGTCTCGACCACGCAGAAGCCATCAAGGCACTCATCCCGTCGCCCCAGTGCGTGCCGGTCTCAGTTGCGCCGCTGGTCGATGAAGACGAGATGGATCCGGGTTGGGTGGGGGTCCTCGAGGCCGTCAACGACGATCGCAGCATCGAGGACATCTGCCTCCACACCCACTCGAGCGAGGCCTTTGTCTCGCAGGTGCTGTATCAGAGGATCACCGAGGGGAAAATCAAGATCGTCCGCCCCCGCATCGTGGCTGCGGATTCGATGGGCAGTAAATCGGTTGCGGGCGCGGGAGGCGCGGCGCCGGCGTCGGGCACCGAGGCGCAGCTCGCGGAGGCGACCGAGCACTTGAAAAACCGCGCGTACGAACCCGCGGCCCGTCACCTGAGGGCCGCGGCGAGCCTCGACCCGCACAACCGCGAGTTGGAGCTGATCGTCAAGGATCTCGAGGCCGAGGTGATGGCGGGCATCGAGGTGGACGGGATCAGGCCGGATGCGATTCCGGTCCTCGAAGCCTCCCTCGACGACCTCAGAAATATGAGCTTTTCGCCCGAGGAGGGCTTTATTCTTTCGCGAATCAACGGCAGCTCCGACATAAGCTCGATCGTGACGATCTCACCACTGTCGGAGCTCGACTCGCTATTAGTCTTCTGGCGGTTGGTTAGTGGCGGCCACATCACGCTCGAGGGTTAGCCCGTCTTTCTCACCGCATCGCTACTGCGGCCTGCGATATGCTGCAATCTGCGGCGTTTTCTCCCATCGGGGTGCTCGACGTACTGTCAAGTACGACTCCGCGCCCCTCAAGTCGAAAACGCCACATCTCACACCATCTCGCGGGCCTCGCTACGCGACGTGGTAAGAAAGGCGGGCTGACCACCGATGGGAAAGTTGATCGACCGCGAAAAGCGCGAACGGGCGAAGCAGCGACGGGCGGTTCGCAAAAAGAGGATCCTGGAGGAAGCGCGCTCGATTTTCGTGCGGATGCCGTACGTGGAGGTGAGCCTCGACACAATCGGCCAGGCGGCGGACGTCGACCGCGGCGTCGCATCGATGTTCTTTCGCACCAAGGAAGAGCTCTTCCTGCTGATGCTCCGTGACGAGCTCGCGGGATGGTACCAGGAGATCGAAGAAAGTTTCGGCAATATGAACGGTGCCCTGGACCGGGGAGCTTTGGCGGAGCTGCTCGCACGAAGCGTGGCCGAGCGAACGACCATGAGCCGCTACCTCAGTCTTTTGCCGGTTGTGCTCGAGCAGAACATCGAGGTGATGGAGGTCTTTCGTTTCCAGCGCTGGCGGCGCGACCGCATGGCGGAGGCCGGCAAGTCGGTCGAACGATCGACTCATTTTCTGAAATCTGGGCAGGGGTCTCGCCTGTTGTACTTGGTCCAACTCATCTCAGCCGGCCTCGAACCGGCGGCACATCCAAAGGGTGCGGCGGCCTTCGACAGCGAAGATCCGGAGTTCGACGGGTTTCGGATCAACCTCGAGGCCGAGCTGAAAGGCATAGTCTCTGCGATGCTCAAGGACAAGGACGACTAACGTTCAAACGTTTGAACGTTCAACGTTTAACGTTGTGAACTTGACACAATTTCTCACCACGAGTAAAATCCCCCGGCCCGTGTGAGTGGAGGAAGTATGGCAAAAGGACATCGCGTCAACATCAAGCTCAAGAGCGCCGAGAGCCCGTACATGTATTACACGACGAAGAACAAGCAGAACAGCACCGAGCGGCTCGAGCTCAAAAAGTACGATCCGGTCGTGCGCAAGCACGTCGTGTTCAAAGAGGTTCGCTAACCCGCCTCATTGGAGGGTGCCAGGGCACCGACTCTCGGTGCTTTTCAAAGCCCGGTTACCCGTAGGGGTCGCCGGGATTTGCTGTTTCGAGGGCTATACGGCTATACGGCTTTACGGCTATACGGGTTTTTGCTTTTCGGCAAATTGATTCGTCCTGCCGCATAGCCGTCCTGCCTTTTCAAGAGACGCTATGATGGTCTGAGTTTGTCGAGAGGGTGAGATCATGGACGTGCTCAGGGAGTTCCTCGAGTTCATCGAGTACTCGAAACCGCAACCGGTGGGGGAGTTGCTGCGCCGGGTGTTGGTCAAGAGCCGCGGACTCACCGAGGCTGAAGCGGGCACCGTCTTCATCGTCCGTGGGCGCGGGAAATCGAGACGACTGGAGGCTGCGGATACCCAGAACGACCGCATCGAGCTCGAGCCCGCCAACTTCGTGCTTCCCGTCAACAAGGCCTCTATCGCCGGTTACACCGCGGCCACCGGCGAGACCGTCTTTGTGGCCGACCTCTACAACATTCCAGATTCCCTCCCTTTCAGCTTCGATCCCAGCTTCGACCGGGAGCATGGTTACCGCAGCCGCTCCATGTTGAGCTTTCCGCTCCTCAATCACGATCGCAAGGTGATCGGCGTCGTGCAGCTGATCAACCGGCTCGATGGGTCCGGCAACGGGCCGATACCTTTCGAGCGCGAGCAGGCTGATCTCATCGTTCCCTTCAACCACATCGTCGGCGGCGCCATCGAGCGCGCCGACATGGTCGACCGCATCTCGGCTCAGAACATCCGCCTGCGCGACCGCAACCGCATCCTGCGCGAGCAGCGGGCGCGTATCGCCGCCCTCAAGGACGAAACCGAGGAGGCGTTCCAGCTCTCCATCAACCTGCTGTCGCGCGCTGCCGAGCTCCACGACGAGGACACCGCCAGACACGTCGAGCGGGTCAACGAGTACTCGTACTTCCTGGCCGCCAAGCTCGGCAAATCGAAGGTCTTCTGCGACGAGATCCGCTACTCCGCCCAGCTCCACGACGTCGGCAAGATGAGCATCAACGTCGCCATCCTCCGCAAGCAGGGCTCCCTCGACGAGGACGAGCGATTCGAGATGATGCGCCACCCCGAGCATGGCTTCCAGATCCTTTCCGCCTCCGACCGTCTGCAGATGGCGGCCGAGATCGCGCTCAACCACCACGAGCAGTGGGACGGCGGCGGCTATCCGGCCGGCCGCAAAGCCAAGGAAATCCCGATCTCGGCCCGCATCGTCTCCCTCGCCGACATTTACGATGCCCTGCGGTCAGAACGCTCCTACAAACCCGGCTTCACCCACGAGCAGACTAAGCACATCGTCCTCGAAGGCGATGACCGCTTCGACCCCCGCCGCCACCTCGACCCCCGGTTGGTGGAGATCTTCACCGAACACCACCAGGGCATGGCGGAGATCTGGGACAGCCTGTCGAATCAGTAGTTCCGCGCCCTCAGGAATCACCTACCCTCCGCTTCCACCCCGGCGCTCATGCCGCCTAGAATCCGCCACCGGCCGTCCTCCTCGACCCAGGTGTGAGTGATCCGGTAGAAGGTCGCGGCCGTGCCTCCATCTCCTTCCTCGATCTCGAGAATGACGAGGTAGTGGACCAGGGCGATCTTGCCGCTCAGGCGGATGGCGCGCGGCCGAACGTCGACGGTGCGGATCATCAAGCTCTCGTGCAGGGCTGGCACCGATGCCAGCGCCACGGCTCTGGCAACGGGATCGCTCGAGTGCGAAGGCCAGCCGAGGAAGTCGGCGTGCAGGAATGCGTTCAACCCTGCCACGTCTCCGTCCCTGAATGCTGTCATGTAGAGCTCTTCCAGCGCCCAGATCTCCTGCTCGGCGGCCGACCAGTCGGGCTCGCCCGTCTGAGCGTGAGAAGGCCCCGTGATCATGGCCAGGGTGGTCAGCAGAAAGACCTTGGCGATCGTGGTCATGTTCACTCCTGTTCTTGTGGGGTGACGGCGTATGTGACGCCGGTCTCGAACAGGTTCAGCCGGCGCAGCAGCTCGTCGAAGCGGGGGTCGTCGCGAAGAGGATCCCAAACCGGCCAGACCTTGGTCATGAAGAGGTCGGCGTCACGCACTTCAACGGCCTTATCGAGCCAGCGAAACGCCTCGTCGACGTTGCCGAGTGCGGTGTGAATCTGCGCGAGGTCACAGGGAGGGATGAAGGTGGTTTTCTCCCGCTCCTCGAGTTCCCGCAGTATCTTGACCGCTTGCGCGCGTTTCCCTGACCGTGCATAGAGATATGCGAGCGTATGCTTGCCGGCCCTCAGCGTGTCGGGCCCGGCGAGCTCGATCCCCTTCAGCATGACCTCGATACCACGGTCGTACTCTCCTGTGGCAATCAACTCTTGTGCGAGGCGCTGGTAGGTCAACCAGAAGTACGGGCTGAACTCGATCATGCTTTCGAATTGCGTGACGGATTCGTCATATTGCCGCGCCAGGTAGAGCATGAAGCCCACATGTTGGCCAGCCATGGGTGACACCGGGTCGAGCCGTTCGGCGCGGCGGGCCTCGACCACAGCCTCCTCGACATCCCCCCTACAAGCGAGAAAGTACGCGAAATTTCCGTGAACATGACTCAGGCTTGGTTCAAGCTCGAGGGCGCGGAGATGACTCCTCTCCGCCGCATCCCAGTCCCAGTCATAGGTCATCTGGATCCAGGCCTCTGAGAGAACAGCGCCGGCATTGTCCGGGTCGAGTTCGAGTGCCTTGGTCACCAAGTTTCTGGCCCGCGGCACGACCTCCGTCGGTGGCAGGCTCAGGAAATAGGTGGAGTTCAATTGAACGGCCGCCAGTGCGGCGTACGCGTCCGCGTACCCCGGATCGATCTCGATGGCGCGTTCGAGATACGCAGCGCCCTTCTCGAGACCTTCTCCGGTGAACAGCATGAAGTGGTGCATGCCCTTCAGGTAGGCCTCATGAGCTTCCCCATCCACCGTTCGCGCATGGACGAGGCGCCTGCTCTCCTCAGCTGTGAGCACCGCGTCGATCTCATTCGCGACTGCCTGCGCCACTTCGCCCTGCAGGAGAAGAACATCGCGCAGGGATCGTTGATAGTCCTCGGCCCAGAGGTGGCGGTCGGTCGCGCCGTGGATCAGCTGGACAGTGATTCGGACGTTGTTTTTGTCGCGTGTGACCGAGCCCTCGATGATCGCGTCCACACCGAGCTCGCGAGCGATCTGCGGCAGAGGTTTTTCCGAGCCTTTGTAGAGCATCACCGAGGTCCGGGAGATGATGTCGAGCGACCCGATCTGTGCGAGCTTGCTGATCAGCGCCTCGGTCATGCCGTCTGCGAAGTACTCCTGCTCAGGATCACCGGAGAGGTTGTCGAGAGGCAGAACGGCGATGGAACGGATGGGAGTAGTTTCGGCCGTACCGGTCAACCTCTCGATCAGCGCGCTTGGCGGAAGGATGAACAGAAGTGCGATGACAGCGGCGATCACCACCGCCAGAACGTGCGGCCACCGCCTGCCGATCATTGACTTCTCATGACGCGCTGGTATCGCGGTGGCTGATTCCAAAGCGCCCAGCGTCAGGGACAGATCGTGCGCCGAGGAGAACCGGTCCTCGGGGGGTTTTTCGAGGCACTTCGAGACCACGGTCGCGAGCGCCGGCTGAACGCCGGGTGAAACCTCTGAGATGGGTTCGGGATCCTCCTTGAGGATCGCCGCCGCGGTCTCCACAGGCGTCCCGCCGCCGAACGGACGGTGATCGGTCAGCATCTCGTAGAGCACGACGCCGAGGGCGAAGATGTCGGAGCGGTGATCCGCGGGTTGGCCCTGGACCTGCTCGGGCGCCATGTAGGCGACGGTGCCGAGGAGGCCCCCGGGTTTGGTCTCGAGGGTCGCGGTCGGTGTTTCGGTGGAGAGATCCTGAGCCGGCAGCTTTAGCTTGGCGAGACCGAAGTCGAGAACCTTGATGCGGCCGTCACGAGTCAGGAACACGTTCTCGGGCTTGAGATCGCGGTGGACGATTCCCTTGTCGTGCGCCGCGGCGAGGCCGCTGGTGATGGCCTGCGCATACTCCACCGCCTTGCTCGTGGTGAGCCCACCCCCCTTGATCACCTCGCGCAGCGACTCGCCCTCGAGCAGCTCCATGACGGCGTAGGTGACGCCTTCCTCGGTCCCGAAGTCATGGATGGCGAGGATGTTTGGATGATCCAGCTTGGCGACAGCCTTGGCCTCACGCTCGAACCGCGCGAGACGATCGGCGTTCTGCTCCACAGCTTCATGGATCATCTTGACCGCTACATCCCGATCGAGCTTCTCGTCATGCGCCCGATACACCACCCCCATACCACCTGCACCGATCTTCTCGACGATGCGGTAATGACCGAACGTACTACCGACCAGGGCACGCATTTTTGTGGCCCCCAGCGCGCCTCTGTTATCGCAGTAAGTTGCCCGTTACGAGATCGATGGCAGCTTTTTGTCAAGTTCAAGCGCACCAGGCGTGCACCACGGAAAGCGGCGGTTACTCGACCTCGTACTTTTCCAGCAACGCCTGGAATCGCGGGTCGTCCCTGAGCGGGTCCCAGCGCGGGTCCATCCTGAGGAACGGGGGCGAGATATAGGAAGGGTTGCTGAGCAGATGCTCGAGCCGCTCGAGTGCCGCCTGGTGCGCTTGAACTTGACAAAAAGCTGCCATCGATCTCGTAACGGTCACCTTACTGCGATAACATCGGCACGCTGGGAACCACAAAAATGCGTGACCTCATCGGTAGTACGTTCGGTCATTACCGCATCGTCGAGAAGATCGGCGAGGGCGGGATGGGGGAGGTGTACCGGGCGCACGATGAGCGGCTTGGCCGCGATGTGGCGGTAAAGGTGATCCATGAGGCCGTGGCACAGAACGCCGACCGTCTCGCCCGGTTCGAGCGTGAGGC
>PVMK01121351.1_pt1 | contig 11343 bp, 11 predicted proteins | sample 1853481 | NCBI WGS metagenome assembly PVMK01 (sample SAMN08533507, study PRJNA380276) | Marine sediment metagenome, whole genome shotgun sequencing project. | reverse complement strand
CGGATTCACGTATCCTGATACGGTGGAAGAGTGGACCGAGCTCCGCTGGATTCAATTTTCCGAACGTACGACGGCAGCGCTGCCCTGGCTGACGCCTGCGGTGCAAAGAAAAATCGGCGATTTTCAGCGCGTCCTGCATGCGGCCTATCCAACCGGTACCGATCCCAAGCTGACTGGCGCTCGGCGCGCGTTGCTTCGCCTGGCGGGCATGTGGCGATACAGGCTACGATTCTACCACTACCCGCTCGAACTCAAAGTGCTTGCCAGGATCATGCCGCACAAGCGTCCTGAAGTAACCGGGTTCTGAGCGATTCGTGCAGATTCTTTCTGAAAATCCTGCACTACGCCTGAACGACGCCGGTTTCACCGAAATCATCAATGCGCCCTCGGCAGTTCGTTTTCGTCGCGGGCTTGATGTCAACTCGAAGCTGGTTTGTCAACGCTGTGTCTGCACACTCAATATCTGAGCCGCTGGTCGCGCACAAAATTCACCCGGTGGTGAAATTTCTCAGTTACCTGTGGCTAGTTCCCAAACGCGAGTATTTGAGGCGCTTCCGCCTCGGCAAGCCTGTACTCGAGAAAGTGGCGGACTGTGACATCCTGGTGCTCCCGGAGGTGTTTAACCCGGTGGCCTTTCGCACCGGTAAATATTTCGCCAGGGTCATGGATGATCTGGATCTTCCTGCCAATGACGGGCATAACGGAGGCATTGCTGCGGCACTGGATGTTGGAACAGGAACCGGCTTACTGGCGCTCGTTGCTGCCAAAAATGGTTTTCAGGTTGATGCAGTGGATCTGAACCTTGAGGCAGTGCGCTGTGCGCAAATCAACGTTTCACTTAATCAGCTTGAGTCGCAAGTGAGGGTTTATCACGGGGATCTGTTTAAGCCCGTTACAGGAAACGTGTATGACCTAATAACTTTCTCGCCGCCAAGTTTTCGCGGTGAGCCGCGTACTGATTTTGAATTGTGCTGGCGAAGCACCGATGTGTTCGAACGCTTTGCGTCGGTGCTGCCGGCGTCTCTGAAACCGGATGGACTGGCACTCGTATTACAGACGTCACATGGCGATGAGGCCGGCTTGCTGGCAGCCTTACGCGCAACGCAACTTCAGATCGAGATCGTTGCCCGCAAGCATTTCGGCGTTGAGATACTATCGGTATACGGACTAAGGCACCGCAAGAGATAGCTCGACGCAACCTCTCGTGTTCGAATCTTGTGGAAATCTGTCTATGATTTGCAGGCCCAAGCGATCACGAAATTCGCGGGCTCTCGCTTACGGCGAAGTTTTGAGATCCATGGACGCAGCGCCCAACGAAATCCATACCACGGTCGCTCATAACGCCATGTCAATTCGAAACAATCAGCAAGCACATCCATGCATTTCCAGGTCAGGTATCCGGTCGAAGAAAGTGAATCGGAACGTTGCCCGATCATCTTCTCGAAATACTGTTGTTGTTCCTCCAGCATTTGTCTACCGCTTGATTCCAGCTGATAAAAGGGTGAATCAATGATGATCAGCAGTCCACCCGATACCAGTACACGCAGCGCTTCCCGGATGGACTGCTCGCGGTTGTTGCAATAGTGAAAGCTGGCGTTGAAGATCACGGCATCTGCCTGTCCGTCGGCGACCGGAATACAATCGTATTCTGCCTGCAGGCGCGGCCACTGTGAGTCGAAATTGTGGGCTGCGCCCAGGCCGTCTTTCGAATCGACGCTGAGATCAATGGCGCAAGGACGATACGCTTCCTGCTGCAGGCGATGACTGAGCCATCCGGTTCCGGCACCAAGATCCAGAATCCTGCTGTTCGGGGCTGAGTGCGTTCGTAGCAAACCCAGCAATGCTACAAAACTCCTGGCCCGGATATTCCACTGCCAGGCCAGATCATGAGTGGCAGGGCAATCCGGTAATGCGCGGAGTGTCGCAGGGTCGTATGAGCCGCGACCTTCTGCGATGCGCACCTGCGTATAGGTCTCCAGAAATTTGCGGTAAAATTTCAGGCGCTTCCTGGACAGGAATCGCCAGACACCGTCGATGTTTGCGATTTCGTATTGGCAGTGCTCGCAACGAACACCCTCGTTTATTGCTGCCAGGTCTGCAGATGAACATGCAGGGCAGATAATATGCCAAGCATCCGATATCGGAGATGACGGTGATGTATCGGCAGGGTTGCGGCTCAAAAGCGGTCCAGCATCATTGTGGGAAATATCAGATATTGGCATATTCGGAATCGACGGCGCAATTTAAGCGTAAGTGTCCCGTCGCCTTTGGGAAATGCGTGGCGCAGATTTGGTTTGTCATGTGGGGCCCTCAGGCCTTTCAGGACCTTGAGCAGCGACTTCTCAATACGCGCCCCCGGTCTGGGTGAGTTCGACCCGTTTCTTCGGCATCGTGCTCTCCTGCCGCGGTACTATATTACTAATGTATCGTGGTAACGATGCGCCGCATTGCCCATCGCAAACTCGATCAGAATCATAAAAAGGGTTTATTTCCGAGAAGTTACTGACTCCTGCCCGACAATCTGGTCAAATCGACCAGTCGCAAAAGATCGTTGCAGGGGTTTGCGAAAAAGGGTCCGGGTATGCCATCAAGGGATGATCTTCGTAACGGTTTGGTGTCTGTAGCCGAACGAGTCGCCTTGCGACTGAACCAAGCGACGCACAGGATCCGACGCCTCCCGGTGCTGGTATTGTTGCCCCATAGTCGTTGCAACTGCCGCTGTATCATGTGCGACATCTGGCGCGCCAACAGCCAGTTGCGAGAGATTTCAGTGGAGGAGTTGCAACCGCATATCGACGGCATGCATGCCTGGGGCGTGCGCTGCATCACCTTGTCCGGTGGCGAAGCACTGATGCACACGAACTTGTGGAATCTTTGCCGTGCACTGCAACCGCTGGGCGCCAGGATAACCCTTCTCAGTACCGGCCTGCTCCTGCACAAGAATCTCGAGCTCATCGACAAGTGGGTGGACGAAGTCATTGTGTCACTGGATGGTGGCGAGGCGGTTCACGATCAAATCCGTAACATACCCAGGGCGTACGAGAAGTTGCAGCGTGGTGTCAGCGCGCTGCGTGAAGGCGCGCCCGGGGTGGAGGTTGGAGCACGCTGCGTGCTGCAACGGGAGAACTACCGGGACTTCGCCAACGTTGTGGCAGCGGCCCGGTTACTGAACCTGGACTGGATCTCTTTTCTTGCAGCGGATGTGGACACTGAAGCCTTTAACCGCAGCGGCGGCTGGGCACCGGAGCGGGTTGCAGAGGTTTGCCTGACGGCGGAACAATGCGACGAGTTTGAAAACATCCTGCGACGCAGTTTCGTCGACCTTGAACAAGAGTACGCGTCCGGATTTATTGTTGAATCTCCGGACAAGCTGCTGGGCTTGGTTCAGTACTATCGAGCGCAGAACGGTTCTGCGGAATTTCCAGCGCACCGCTGCAACGCGCCCTGGGTCTCCGCCGTGGTCGAGGCCGACGGCCAGGTCAGGCCGTGCTTTTTTCATGCGCCGTACGGCCGCCTGAGCGAAACAGAAAAATTCGTTGATCTTGTCAATTCGCCCGCGGCGATCAGGTTTCGCCGGGAGCTGGACATGAATACTAACGCCATATGTAAACGTTGTGTCTGCACCCTCAACGTCAAATAGTCCGGCACGCAACGCGGTCTATCCGCCGGTTCGCTGGCTGAGCCGGTTGTGGCATTCACGCCGTGCTTACAAGCCTGGCCTCGATTGAGCGTGTCCCAGTGACTCTCCACGCGAGCGCATGAACGTCTGCCTCATCAATGGTGGCTTTGATACCCGCCTGACCTCGCCGGAGCAATTACTGGATCGCTATTGGCATGTGCCCCAACTCGCCGCGGCGCTGACCGCACAAGGACATGCAGTGACTGCGATTCAGGCATTTCATCGCAATGAACAGGTGCGACGGGGCGAGGTTTCGTTCAACTTCGTTAAAACGGAGTGCCGCGGAAAACGGGAATGGAACGAGGTTTCGCGCTTCGACGATATCGCACGCAAGCTTGAGTCCTGTCGTCCTGATGTTGTGCATGTCTTCGGCTCGACGTTGCTGCCGCTCTGCCGGGCAGCAGGCCGTTGGTGTGCAGCACACGGTGTGGGCCTGACGTGCTCGATGCACGGCGGGCAGCCCGGCCGCAATCCGCTCGGCCGGTGGCGGCAGCGGCGGGCGCTACGGGGATTTTCCGCTTTCTTTATTTCCACCGCGGATGCTGCTGAACAATGGCGCAGCGCCGGAGCGATACCGGATGGCGCCCGGATCACGTTGGCTCCCGAGGTGTCCAGTCCGTTTGCAGGAATCCCGAAGCGCGCCGCGCGAGAGGCGCTGGGTATCGATGGCAATCCGGTATTGGTCTGGGCCGGGCGCTTGCACCCGATGAAAGATCCCATGACGGTACTGCAGGGATTACGGCTCATCGCCCGTGCCTGGCCGGACGTGCAGCTCCTGATGGCCTACCAGTCGGAGGAACTGCTGCACGAGATCCGGGTATTCTTGGCAGGCAACCCGGCGCTGGAGAAAAAGGTGACCTTGCTGGGCGCCCTCGAACATTCAAAAATGCAGATATTGTTCAGCGCCGCAGACTTCTTCGTGCATTCAAGCCGGCGTGAATATGGCAGCAATGTCGTGGTCGAGGCGATGTCCTGCGGTGCTATTCCGGTCGTCTCCGATATTTCGTCTCTTAGAGCCCTGACCGATCCTGTTGAGCCTGCTGTTTCGTTCCCGGTCGGGGATGCCACCGTGCTGGCCCGGCGGGTTCTGAGTTTTAAGCCAGGGGATATTGTTCGCCGTTCGGAGCAGGTCAGGTCCGCATTCAAGGAGCACCTGAGCTACCAAACGCTGGCCGCGCGGTACAGTGCGGTATTCGACGAGGTCGCTGGCCGGCAGCGTGCAGGATCAGCGCCTTGAGAGTCGCGATCGTGACGCCCGGCTACAGTGCCAGCGACGAAGACTGGTGCATACCCGCCTTGCAGGACCTGGCCTGCCGTCTCGGGAAACGGCAGCAGGTGCACGTATTTGCCACGACCTATCCACATCGGCGCAGTGACTACCGGGTCAAAGGGATAGCGGTCAGCAGTTTCGGCGACGGTCGAAGCGGGCGCCTTGCGCTGGCAAGACGCATGTGGAAAACAGCTGCTGCCATCGAAGCCGCCCATCGCCACCATCCGTTGGACGTAGTGCACGGGTTCTGGGCGGATGGCGGCGGGATCGTGACCACCTGGGTTGCGCGCCGGCTATCGATCCCAAATGTCGTGACCGTGATGGCAGGGGAGTGGACGTATGAGCCGCTGACCGGTTACGGCAAGCGCAGGCGACCGGTTGCCGGGCGCATGGCCCGGTTTGCCGCGCGGCACGCCGATGAGCTAATGGTTCTTTCCAGCTACCATGCCGACCGAATCAGGAAGGAACAATCCGCATTGCAGCCACGGGTTATCCCCTTCGGCACGGACGTTACGCGATTCACGCCACAGGGGCCTGCACGAGACCTGGAGGGTGAACTCGCCATACTGTGCGTCGGTTCGCTGGTACCGGTCAAATGTCATGCGCATGTGCTCGAGGCATTTGCGCTTGCATCGTCGCGGGTCGCGGGCCTGCATCTGCACCTGGTCGGCGAGGGTACACGCGAGCCGGCACTGCGTACCCAGGTGGATCAGCTGGGGATTTCGCCATCCGTTACTTTTCACGGCCACGTCGAACACCATCTCCTGCCCGACTATTATCGCGGAGCCGGTTTCTGCATTCTTGGATCCTCATTCGAAAGTCACGGCATGGTTATCCTCGAGGCGGCCGCTTGCGGTCGCGTCACGATCGGAACGGCCGTCGGTTCATTGCCGGAGTTTTGCCCGGCCAGCCTGTTGAGCCGCCCCGGGGATGTGCCAGGATTGGCCGCCAACATGCAGCAACTGGCAGCGGACGCGGAGCTTAAGGATCGACTGGCGCAACAGGCCGCGGATAAGCTGCGCGATGAGTACTCGCTGGAGCAGTCGGTGCCGGCCCTCGAAGCGCTGTATCGGCGAGTTGCCGGCAGGAAAAACTGATGGCGAGAACACACGATCTGCCACAACCACCGGTCGTGAGTTCGGCCTGGCTTTTTCGTCGCCTTCTGGATTTGTACGGAGCAAACGTGGTCTGTGACGTGGGCTCTTTTGACGGCACTCATGCGTTGACTTTTTCGAGACCCGGCACGCGCGTGGTAGCGCTCGAGGCAAACCCGACGAATGCGGAGACTCTCGCCAACAACAGTCGCGTTGCCGATGCCGGAATCGATGTCTGTCACGTGGCGGCCTGGAACAAAGATGAGGACATCACGTTCAACGTCATCGGCCTGCTCGATGGCGATGCAAACACGTGGTGCAACAAGATCAGTTCGATCCGGTCGCGTCGCGACTTTGCGCATGATAATCAGGAGGTGACCGTGCGGGCGACGCGCCTGGACACATTTGTCGCGGCGTTGAACATCGCAATGCCGCGCTCGATCGCACTCTGGATCGATGTTGAGGGCGTCGGCTTCGAAGTGCTCGAGGGAATCGCAGGCATGCAGGATGAGGTCTGTGCGATTCACATAGAAGTCGAAACAACCCCGTTCTGGGAACAACAGCACCTGTGGCCGGAAGTCCTGGCGTTGATGAACGGATGCGGTTTCTCTGCGCTTGCTCGTGGTGCCGGTGACCTGCAGTTCGATGTCGTTTTCGTCAATGATGCCTTTCGAGAGCAGGCATCCCTGGCGACGCGCTGGCTTGTCATGCTCTCGTGGGCGCGCCGGCGGGCCGGCCGGCTGCTGGGTCCCGTCCGGCAAGCTGTTCGCTCACTCGTTCCGGCCAGGCAGGCTTCATGACCGGGATAAAGAAACATGTCGCCATTATCAGTGGCGGCGCGGTGGCTACCGGTGACTACGGACAAGGCATTCCTGCGGTGGTCTCGTGCCTTTGTGAACTGGCTGAGGACAACGAACTGACGGTCTATTCGCTCCTGGACGCAGACATGGATCGCGTGCCACCCGGCATTCGCTTGCGCATACTGCCATTTCGCACACCGTATCTTCATGCCAACCTGCTTATCCTGAGCCTGCTGTTGTTGTTCGATCATGTGAGAAATCGATACCAGTTTATTCATGCTATCTCAGGGTATCCCTTCGGTTGGGTTGGCGTGCTGTTGGGCAAGCTGTTGCGGGTTCCGTGCCTGGTGGTGGTGCTTGGGGGACAGGAACTTGCCAATCTTCCCGAGGTCGGCTATGGCGACCTGCGCAACAAGCGACGCAGTCGCCGCATAACAATGACCTGCGAGCGGGCCGCTGCACTGGTAACGCTGAGCCGCTACCAGGCGCAGGGATTGTCCAGGTTGGGCGTTCCGCCGGATCGGTCTGTCGTGATTCCGTTTGGTATCGATACCTCGCGTTTTCCATTTCATGAGAGGACGCTGAATGCGCCTTACGTGTTCTTGCATGTTTCATACTCGGTGCCGGTAAAGGATGCGCAGACACTTCTCGAAACGTTTCGAATCATCAATGAGCGCGTGGACTCCAGGCTGATAATTATTGGCCAGAATCATATTGGCCAGGAAACCGACAGCCTGATCAGGAAGCTGTCGTTGCAGGCGGGCGTGGAAATGGTTGGATCGCTGCCAAATAATCAGATCGCCGAATACCTGCGACAAGCACATTTCTTGTTACATACGTCGCGCTACGAATCGCAGGGAGTTGTATTCAACGAGGCAATGGCGAGCGGTGTCGTGGTCTGCTCAACCCGCGTCGGTCTTGCAGCCGATCTCGGTGAAGATTGCTGCGTCCTGGGCGAAGTTGGCGACAGTGCCGGACTTGCAGGCAACGTCATCAGCGCAATCCGTGATGAAGTCCGTTATGCTCGAATGCGCTCAAACGCGCATCAATGGAGCGTATCGCATGACGTGAAATGGACGGCAGCCCAGTACCGCAAGATATACCAACAATTCCCGTAGGCGCCAATCCACACAGCGAGGCCTCGCCGTTTCTGACGAGGCCTTTTGCATCCTGCGGTTAGTGCTGAACGTGCGGTTTATAAAGGCTCGAACACCAGGCCATAATCATCCGAGCATTCATTGACATCGCACAGGCCTTCCACTGAGCCGATTTGCAAATCAACGAAGCCTGCTACCGGTTCGCCGTGCGACCGGATGATGATGTGCATTTCTGCCTTGTTACCCTTGTTGGGATCCAGCCCGCCCCCGAGCAGGACCTGGATGCCACCCCTGAGATTGCCCGCTTCGAGGTGAACACTGACGTTTGCGTTACCGTCGTCGCCACTGATAAAACCTCCGGCATAGAAAATCGAATTTCCCCGTACGCCGATGTCGTCCTCTCCACACCCGTCGGTACATTTGTTCGGGTTGTTCCAGACGACCCACCACAAGGTGTAAACCGTGTTCGCGCTTAGATCGGCGGCATTGATATCGACCCAGACCGCTTTCTTGGTTCTTGTCATCGTACCGGAGCCAGCGCCCGGCACGCCGGTCTCGAAGTCAACGATGTTGGATACCTGGAAGGTCGATGGCGCGGCGGCCAGTGCGACGGACGGAGCGGCAATGGCCATTGCCAGGCCCGTGATGGCGAAAGCGCATAATATTTTTCTGATTTTCATGCTGTACTCCCCTGAATATTGACACAAAGCTGTGTCGTGATGTGTCGCCAGCAGGATGTGCATAGAGCACCGGCGACCCAGGGGACCACGCTACGACAGGGTGCTGGAAGAAGTAACGAAGAAAAAGCGAAAAAACTGCTATAAAGTAGCGGATAGGCGGGCAACCGGCTGGCTACCTCACCTGTATACAATCGCAAGGAATAACAAGACCCCGTACAGGGAGCGGCGGCGAAACCGCTACAGGATCACAAAGGCAACACTGACAAAAAGCAAATACAAGCCGACGGCGATCCACCAGTCACCCTTGCTGAACTTGATTCTGCTCTTGTGGCGTTGTTCGTAATAGTCTGCGGAAACCCCAAGCTCATGCCAGCCGGACCTGTCAAGATTGTCGTCTTCAACCTGGCCGGTGGGTTGATGACTCTCGGATTTCCTGACCTGATCGCGTTTCATGGTACACCGCCCGGTTAGTTTCCCTGGAGATAAGTATGAACAACAGCGACGGTTCGACCGTGATGCGGTTCACGAATTGGTTTCGCCCTTGATTTTGTCAAATGGCCGGGGTTGCGGGCAGTTTCAATACTGCGCTAAACAGTTTGATTCGCGGCCCGGCTAAGCCAGGTACCTGCGATATCCGCCTTTGCAGGGTTGAATTAGTAATGGGAAAGTCGTGCTAACTGCTGCAGGTGCCTCTCAATCGCCACTGCAGCGAGCATGAATATTCCTGAAAAAGTATTACTAAAACAAGGCCCTTGGATACAATCTTCGACCTTTTTATTATTCGTCCAGGGTTCTTATACCTGAAACGCCTACGAATTGAAATTCAAATTTGGGGTGATTAGTGGATTTACACGGTCGCCAGGATACGTTTTACTACCGCTCAATAGTCGTGATCGAGTCAATTTCGATCACGTCATAACCGCAACCCCACTCACGATTGAGTCTATTAAAGAACCACTGCAACTGAAGCCAGGGTCGAGCCCCCGGCGATCCAGATGTCCAGACCCTGAGCCACAAGAATGCGTATCGTTGACCTTGGAATACACCGACAGCCCTTTCATCCTCGTGGGCAACCGGTGGTTTTCATTCACTATCAATCGCAGGAAGCCGCGGATAATTATCTTAAAAGCGTATTGAAAAACAGCCGTGGTCTCGGCGTATTGTATGGGGTCGGGTCGTCGGGAAAGACGACCATTGTCAATCGATTCGTCAAGAGTTTGCCGGAAGGGGTCGCTGTCGCTGTCGTCGATGGTACGGGCATCGGTGCAAGCGAATTGCTCGCGACAATGCTGGCGCAGTTCGGCTTCAAAGGTTCGATTGATTTGGCCGATGGTCGCCCGAAGCTCTTCAAGGAAATTTCCGAGCGGGTTATACGCGAAAAGCGGGCACCGTTACTTGTCCTGGAAAACATCAACAAGATGTATCCGAGCGGACTGCGCGCCCTTCGCAAGTTAGCCTCGCTCATGGTTAATGAAGGCTTCGCGCTGAGGGTCATCCTGGTGAACAAGCGAGATTACTCCCGCATCATTGAATCCCCGAGCATGAGCCCGATCGGTGCACGCCTGGTCGGTTGTTTTGAACTGGGACCACTAACAGCAAGAGAGACCGTCAAATATCTGCAGGCGAAGTTGCGGGCGAGCGGGGTGGCTCATCCGCATCGCGTCTTGCCGATCGCCACTTGCGTCGAATTGCACAAGAAATCCGGTGGCTGGCCGGGCATCCTGGATAGCATGACACTGCGGGCGATCAAGTGGGCAGACAGATTGCCCATTCGCCGTGAGCAGGTGTATCCACTCGCCGCTCAAACGCCACCGGTTAGCAATGCGGACTCCTCGATCGCCGGGCAGAATGTTGTCTCGGATCGGCCGGTGATCCTGGTGTCGAAGAGCGGGCAGCTGTTACAAGAATACGAGGTGAAACAGCCGAAAGTTGTGATCGGCCGGGCGCGCCTTAATGACATTGTCATCAACAATGCCTACGTCAGCAAGTACCATGCAATGTTGATTTTTCATAACAACACGCTGTTCCTGGTGGACCTCAAGAGTTCAAACGGAATCTACGTCAATTCGCGCCGTGTGCGCAGTACCGTATTGCGACATGACGACATCGTCGACTTCGGCAACCATCGCATCAAGATTCATCATCCGACAAGCCGCGTGGGCGCCACCACCGCCGAACTCGATCCTGAGGATACGTCGATCATGAAAACCGTTGCGGACATGCGCCGCGCGGTCGCCAAAAGAATTTTGCGCATAGCACCGGCAAAACGACAAAAGTCGAAATAAACCCGCGGCACATTCGTTACCTTCGATGCCGCTCCTGCGGCCAGTCAGATCAGATCAAAGCACCCCTCAGTTCACGTCAATGCTGAGAATGTACGACGAGGCACTCGGAGCATCGATTGGCAGCACACCGATGTAAAAGGTAGCTCCCGCCGGCAACAGGGCCTCGACTTTCTCGAAATCACCAACACTGTCCGAGAGCGCCACCTGCTTCAAGTTACCATTCAGTATCTCCAGGTCGAGATCGCTTGTCGTCACATCGAAATGAGATAACTCAGCCTGAACGGTTGCATCGGCAGCCACGACGATTGAAAAGTATTCCTTGTCATCTAAATTTATGACCTCACCGGTAAAGAAAGCGACGCCGTCGGTCAAGTCGACCATATCGGCAATGCGTGGGAAGCTGTTGCCCAGAGTCTCCTCCACTGCCCAGCCCCGATT
>PVMK01159667.1_pt1 | contig 11347 bp, 9 predicted proteins | sample 1853481 | NCBI WGS metagenome assembly PVMK01 (sample SAMN08533507, study PRJNA380276) | Marine sediment metagenome, whole genome shotgun sequencing project. | reverse complement strand
AGACGCTTTCAAGTTTTTTTGGTGTTGCGGCCATGCAGCACGACTTGCGCGCCCAAACCGGCGATATGCACCGCAAGCACCTTGCCGATGCCGTCACTGGCGCCTGTGACCATGACGATTCGGTCCTTGAGAATGTCGTCGGCATACTCGTAGGAAATGGGATCAGTATTCAATCGCGCGTGCCATCCAGGTTCGATTGCCTGTCAGTATCTTGTCCGCATGTTTTTTTGGACGAGGTTATTGCAGCGTCTTGTCGTCGGTGTCATCGTCGCTGTCCTTGCCAGGCTCGACCATTGTTCTGGGTAGTGATTCAAGCGGTTCGACCTGCTCGATTTCTTTCTTTGGGCGGATGCCGAGTTCGACAAATTTGCGGGCACCCGGCAGGACCTTGCGCTCAAGTGAACCAACGGCGCGATTGAAATTTTCGACGCTTGAGGCCAGTTGTTTGCCAACTTTGTTCATGTGGCCGGCAAATGTGGTCAGCCTGCCGTACAGGTCTTCGGCAAGCCGGCGAATTTCTTCCGCGTTGTCTGCCAGCGCGAGCTGTCGCCAGCCATAGGCGACTGCTTTTAGCAGCGCCACGAAGCTTGTCGGCGTCGCCAGGATGATCTGCTGAGATAACGCGTATTCGATGAGATCGGGGTCCTCATTCAGCGCGGCGCTCAGAAACTGGTCCCCGGGGATAAACAGGATGACGAATTCCGGACTGTTCGAAAACTGTTCCCAGTAGGATTTCGAGGCAAGTTTTCGAATATGGTCGCGAACGTTGCGTGCATGCCTTTCCAGACCCAGTTTGTGCTGCGCATCGTCCTTCGCTTCGATGGCTTCGAGGTATGCGTCCAGCGGGGTTTTGACGTCGACCACGAGTTCGCGTTGGTCTGGCATGCGCACAACCATGTCGGGGCGAATTGTTTTTTCGTCGCTGGTGGTATGCACTTGCTCCTGAAAATCGCAATGTTCGACCATGCCCGCCAGTTCGACCAGCCGACGCAACGTAATTTCGCCCCAGCGGCCGCGAACTTCCGGCCGCCGCAGCGCGTTCACGAGATTTTGTGTTTCCTGTGTCAGCGATTTCTGATTGATCTGCATCGTTTCAAGTTGGGATTTGATGCCGCCGTAGGCCTCGCTGCGGGATTTTTCCAGGGCAGTGATCTGTGCCTGCGATTGTTGCAGCGCATCCTTGATTGGTTTTACGAGGTTCTCGACCGCCTGTTCGCGCTTTCCCAACTCACGCTTGGCGCGCTCCTGTTGAGCACCCAGGTTCTGCTCTGCCAGGCGCAGGAAGTTTTCGCTGTTCGACCTGAGCGACTTGTTGGCCAGGTCCGAGAAGGCGGTCGCAAGCCGGCTGGTCGCTACCTCAAAGGCTGAATCGCGTTCCACCTGCAGCGCATCCTGACCCTTGATTCTGTCACCCAGCGTATGCAACGTTTCCCGCTGCCGCAGTTGCCGGGACCTGAGGACCAGCCACACAATCAATCCGCCCAATAGCAAGCCGGCGGCCAGTGCCGGGCCACCGAATTCAATCCACAGCGGGTTGATACTGATCGTCGTCATCAGTTTTCCAGATTAACCCCTTTTAGCAGGTAATGGGTGAGTTCCCCGGTGTCAGCAGCGATCAGGTCCGCCTCCCAGGATCCTGGATCGTCATTGGCGGTGATGTAGCCATAGGTGGCGGCAATCGTGAACATTCCAGCGGCACGGCCGGCTTCGATGTCGCGTACTGCGTCACCGACATAGACCATATTCCCCGGCGCTACGCCGATTTGCTCACTGGCAAGCAGTAACGGCGCAGGATCGGGTTTTCGTTGCGGCAGTGTATCGCCGCTGATCGCACACGCGACCCGCGTGCCAAGTCCCAAACCCGCCAGCAACGGGTCGGTCATGCGCATCGGCTTGTTAGTAACGACGCCCCATGGACGGCCGATGGCGTCCAGCTCGTCCAGCAATTCGCCAAGCTCGGGAAAGAGCGTCGAGTCGATGCATACGGCATTTTCGTAGCGATCCAGGTATTCCTGGTGCAGTTGCTTCAGCAGCGTGTCATCGGCCTCCGGGAATGCCAGGCGAAGCAGCCCGACCGCGCCGTTCGACACCTGCGACCGCGCCAAATCATACGGCAGCAGCGTTAAGCCATGCTCCTCTTGCATACCGAGCAACACCGCCACCATGTCCGGCGCCGTATCCACCAGCGTGCCATCGAGATCAAAGAGAATTGCATCGAATGTGTCGAGCGAACGGTCGGTCATGCGTCATCCGGGCGTTGGAAATGCATGATGTAGTTGACGTCAATATTCTCACCGAGGGAATACTCACGCGTCAGCGGGTTGTAATGCAGGCCGATGCTGCCCGCAAGTTGCAGTCCGGTATGTCGGGACCACGCTTCCAGCTCGGATGGCCGAATAAACTTTTCATACTCGTGGGTGCCGGCTGGCAGCAGCCTCAACACATATTCTGCACCGACGATCGCGAACAGGAACGACTTCGGATTGCGATTGATCGTTGAAAAAAATATGTTGCCGCCCGGTCGTACGAGTTTCGCACAGGCGGCAATCACTGTGGACGGGGACGGCACGTGCTCCAGCATTTCCAGGCAGGTGACGACATCAAATTGTCCGGCGTGCTGGCTGGCAAGGTCTTCTGCGGTTGATTGCAGGTATTCGACGTTGGTTCCGGACTCGAGCTGGTGCAGCCTGGCAACCGCCAGCGGCCCTTCGGCCATGTCGATGCCGGTTACAGAGGCGCCAAGTTCGGCCATGGATTCGGTCAGGATGCCGCCGCCACAGCCGATATCGACGACCTTGCTGCCAGCAAGCGTTGCTCTCTGCCGGATATAGTCCAGCCGCAGCGGGTTTATCTCGTGCAACGGTCGAAATTCGCCGGCGGGATCCCACCAGCGCGACGCCAGGGCGTCGAATTTCGCGATTTCGGCGGCGTCAACGTTATTGGCTGTCGCGTTCATGCGGTTTTACGCTCACGTTCCCCGGCGATTCTGTGTTGCCACTCCGAGGTTCGTTGCAGCAGCTCGTCCACCTCAATATGGGTGAGCGTTCCATTATCAACCTGGTGTTTGCCCGCGACCCAGACATCGCTGACCTGTTGTGGCTGAACGGTATACACAAGTTGCGAAATCGGATCGTAAAGCGGTTGGCTATTGACATGCCGCACGTCGATGCAGGTGAGGTCAGCCCACTTGCCGGCTTCGATTGAACCAATGCTGTCAGCCAGGCCCAGCGCTTCCGCGCCATCCAGTGTCGCCATGCGCAATGCCTGTGCTGCCGGTAGCGCGCTTGCATCCTGCGACTTTGCTTTGGCGAGTAAGGCCGCGGTTCGCATCTCACCGAGCATGTCCATAACATTGTTGCTGGCGGCGCTGTCCGATCCAAGCGCGACGGTCACGCCTGCTTTCTTGTAATCAGCAATCGGCGCGATGCCGTCGGCGAGCTTTAAGTTGGAGCGGGGACAGTGAGCGACAGTAACGCCGGCGTCCGCAAACAGGGCGATCTCATCATCGGTCACGTGCACCGCATGCACGGCCATTAGTGAGGCGTTGACGAGGCCGAGATCCTGCAGTCGCGCAATCGGGCGTTTGCCGTTGCTGTCGAGCTCATTCTCGATTTCCTGCGCCGATTCGTGCAGGTGGATCTGAATTCGTGTATCCAGCTGATCGGCGAGCACCCGCAGTTCGGTAAACGACTCGTCGCTGACGGTTGCCGTCGAATGCGGCGCAAAACAACTCGAGACCAGCGGGTGGTCGGCATAAGGGTCGTGTACGAGATCGGCCGCCTTGCTCATGCACTCGGCCGCGCCGTCGGCCCAGGCGTTCGGAAACTCGATGACCGGCGTGCCGACCATCGCCCGCATCTGCAGGTCCACGGCTGTTTCTGCAACGATCTCCGGGAAGAAATACTGGTCACTGAAACAGGTGCACCCGGACAGCAGCATTTCTGCGATGGCCAGCCTGGTGCCGTCGCGTACCATTTCGGCGCTGACCCAGCGGTTCTCAATCGGCCACACGGCCTCGCTAAGCCAGCGTTCCAGCGGCATATCGTCCGCGATTCCCCGCAGCAGCGTCATTGCGGCATGCGTGTGCGCATTCACAAAGCCCGGGATGAGTATGTGATCGGGGCGTTGCACCAGTACGCCGGGCCGATAGCGTTGGCGCGCTTCTGAGGCAGGCAATAAGTCGACGATTGTGCCGTCGTTGATTGCCACCGCGTGGTCCGTCAGGACCAGGTTGTCTGGTGCATCCGGGATACACCAGCCGGCCAGGATAAGAGTGTCGCAATGTTGCATTTGTGTGCTTGTTGACGCCCGGTTTTGGGCCCGAATAAGATGCCAGTATAACGTTCGGAATGGCCACCGCTAAGCGCTTTTACAAACGGGTAAATTGGCCAGTAAAGCCTGCTGTTATGCGGCCCCCTATGGTATTATTCTGACCTTGATTTGGCACCTGTTGGCGCCCCTGTCAAGCCCAGAAAAATCAGGAATTTTTCCGTAAAGCACCCATTATCTTATGGTCACCGCGATTCCGTCTTTTTGCTCGGAACCGCCCCGGTATTTTGAGTCTGTATGTCTGAAGTTGCACAGGAAATTCTGTCTGTAAGCCTCGAAGAGGAGATGCAGCAGTCGTACCTGGACTACGCGATGAGCGTCATCGTCGGGCGCGCGCTGCCCGATGTTCGTGACGGCCTGAAACCGGTGCATCGGCGTGTTCTGTACGCGATGCGCGAACTTGGCAACGATTACAACAAACCCTACAAAAAGTCCGCTCGCGTGGTCGGCGATGTCATTGGCAAGTACCACCCACAGGCGATGCCGCGGTATACGATACGATCGTGCGCATGGCGCAGCCATTTTCCCTGCGCTACCTGTTGGTGGACGGACAGGGTAACTTCGGATCTGTGGATGGCGACGCGCCGGCTGCGATGCGTTATACGGAAGTGCGGATGTCACGCATCGCGCATGAGATCCTGGCGGACCTCGACAAAGACACGGTCGACTTCGTGGAAAACTACGACGGCTCGGAATCTGAGCCGTGTGTCATGCCGACCCGCGTGCCAAATTTGCTGGTCAACGGTTCGTCGGGAATTGCAGTTGGCATGGCGACCAATATTCCGCCGCACAACCTCAACGAGATCGTCGGCGCCTGTCTCGCACTCATAGAGGACCCCGCGATCGATTTACGTGGTCTCATCAGTCATGTTCCGGGCCCCGATTTTCCGACCGCTGGCATCATCAATGGTGCGCAGGGTATCTATTCGGCCTACAGCACCGGTCGGGGTCGCGTCTTCATGCGTGCCAGGACGTCGATTGAGACCATCGACAAACGCGGCAAGGAAGCCATTATCGTTACCGAGCTGCCGTACCAGGTCAACAAGGCTCGCCTGATTGAAAAAATCGCCGATCTCGTGCGGCAGAAGCGCATTGAGGGCATCAGCGAACTGAGGGATGAGTCAGACAAGGATGGCATGCGCATCGTTATCGAACTTCGCAAGGGCGAATTGAGCGATGTGGTGCTAAACAATCTGTACAAGCAAACAGCTCTGCAGAGCGTGTTTGGCATCAACATGGTGGCCTTGCACGAAGGACAGCCAAAGCTCCTGAATCTGAAACAGATGCTGGAGGCATTTGTCGCGCATCGGCGCGAGGTGGTCACCCGGCGCAGCATCTTCGATCTGCGCAAGGCCAGGGACCGGGCCCATGTGCTGGAAGGGCAGTCCGTTGCACTTGCCAACATCGATGAGGTCATTGCACTGATAAAAGCATCACCATCACCGGCTGAGGCGAAAACGGCGCTGATCGCGGCAAGATGGGCGCCGGGCGCGGTGACCGAGATGCTCGAGAAAGCGGGCGCCATGGATACCCGGCCGGATGCGCTCGAGGAGGGATTCGGCCTGGTGGATGGCGAGTACCGGCTGTCAGCGGTGCAGGCCCAGGCAATTCTGGATCTTCGCTTGCATCGACTAACAGGCCTGGAGCAAGAGAAAATATTAAATGAATACAAAGAAATACTAGGGAAAATTAAAGTATTTTCTGAGATATTGTCCGACCCCGATCAACTGCTGGAAGTCATCAAGAAGGAATTGCACGAGATTCGCGATGCCTATGGTGATGAGCGCAGAACCGAGATCAACCAGGACCACAGTGACCTGCAGGCGGAGGACCTGATTCCCGAAGAAGAGGTTGTGGTCACGCTATCGCACGGCGGTTATGCGAAGGCACAGCCGATTGACGTCTACCAGGCACAGCGGCGTGGTGGGCGCGGCCGCTCGGCAACCAAGGTGAAAGACGAAGATTTCATCGACAAACTGTTCGTTGCCAACACGCATGACACCATTCTTTGCTTCTCGAGCCGCGGCAAGATGTACTGGTTAAAAGTATACAAAGTGCCGCAGGCAAGTCGCGGGTCGCGTGGCAAACCGATCGTAAATTTGCTGCCGCTTGAGGAAGGCGAACGAATAAACGCGATTTTGCCCATCCGCGAATTTGACGCGGACAGTTTCGTGTTTATGGCGACCAGTGGCGGGACGGTCAAGAAAACGCCGCTCAGCCTTTTCTCGCGGCCGCGATCGAGCGGCATCATTGCCGTTGACCTGCGAAACAATGACAAGCTGGTAGACGTCGCCATTACCGACGGCAAGCAGGAAATCATACTGGTGGCGAGCCACGGCAAGGCCATTCGCTTCAAGGAAGAGGATGTCAGGCCGATGGGCCGCGGTGCTGCAGGCGTTCGCGGCATCAGGCTGCCGCAAGGCCACGAAGTCATCGCATTGTGCATCGTTGGGGATGGCATGCTGCTGTCCGCAACCGAAAATGGTTTCGGCAAACGAACCGAGATCGACGAATTCCCGATACAGGGCCGTGGCGGACAGGGCGTCATCGCCATTCAGACGACGGCGCGAAACGGCCGTACGGTTGGCGCCGTCCAGGTACACGAAGACGACGAGATCATGCTCATCAGTTCCAGCGGCACGCTTGTGCGCACTGCGGTTCGCGATATTTCGATTATCGGTCGCAATACGCAGGGCGTCACCCTGATACGCGTCGAATCGGGCCAGCGTCTGGTCGGCCTGGCGACCATTGAGTCCATTGAGAATGCATCTATCGAGGATGCCGACGAGTAAATACTCGCAGGGATCTGTCGCCCATGTCTCGCGTTTTTAACTTCAGCGCCGGCCCCGCCGCAATTCCCGACGCCGTTCTCGAACGAGTGCGCGGCGATATTCCGGACTGGAGCGGGACCGGCATGTCGGTCATGGAAATCAGCCATCGCAGCAAGGATTTCCTGGGTGTTGCGGCGAAAGCCGAGCAGGACGTTCGTGATCTCCTGGCAATACCTGACAATTACAGTGTCCTGTTTACCCAGGGTGGCGCGACCCTTCAATTCGCAATGGTGCCGCTAAATCTTGCCGCGGGAGGCGATACCGTCGATTACGTACTAACCGGCACCTGGTCGAAAAAAGCGATTGCCGAGGCTGAAATCCATTGCAAGGTGAACATTGCGGCTGACGCATCGCCCGGTAACTTCACCGATATTCCACCGGAAGATACCTGGCGCCGCAGCGACGAAGCGGCCTATTTGCACTACACACCAAACGAAACGATTGCCGGCGTGGAATTTCATTGCGTCCCGGATGTTGGCGACACGCCATTGGTCGCCGACATGTCGAGCAGCATACTGTCGCGACCGATTGATGTCAGTCAGTTCGGCGTTATCTACGCCGGCGCACAGAAAAACATCGGACCGGCGGGCCTGACCCTGGTTATCGTACGCAACGACTTACTGTCCCGGGCGCGGGCGTCGATTCCCAGCCTGCTCAGGTATTCGGTCTACGCGGAATCGGATTCGATGAGCAACACGCCGCCAGTATTTGCCTGGTACGTCGCCGGACTCGTTTTCGAATACCTGAAAGACCTGGGCGGCCTCGCCGTCATGGCGGAAATCAACGAACGCAAGTCGGCGAAACTCTATGCGGCAATCGATAAGTCCGATTTCTACAGCAACCCGGTCAGCAAGGATTGCCGTTCCTGGATGAACGTAACATTTGTCTTGAAAGACTCGTCGCTGGACGCAAAATTTCTCAGCGAGTCAAAGGCAGTGGGCCTGACCAATCTCAAAGGTCACAGATCTGTGGGCGGCATGCGGGCATCCATCTATAACGCCGTGCCTGAAGCAGCCGTGGATGCATTGATCGAATTCATGCACGACTTCGAGCAAGCCAATGGATGAATGCCAGGATATCATCGGCGGCCACCCGTAGGAGCGCCGTCCCGGCGCGATATTTCAGAATCGCGGCGGGACGCCGCTCCTACGAAAGGTTTGCGTTAGCCCCCCGTCCTCGGTAACGTTCATACCTCGAATTGAGGGGGTTCGAATTCAGTATGCGGCCACTTGATTGCGCGTCGGCGCAACGATATGAGTGGTCGCCCCCTTATTCGCTGAAAGGCAAAACAACAACTAATAAGGGGAATAGAAAATGATCAGGAATGTATCAATCGCATTGGCGGCTGCTTTTGCAGTCGGGCTTTGGGCATTGCCGAGCGTCGTGTCAGCACAGGAAGAAAATGAAAAGCGTGAGAACGTAGATTACTTCCAAATTATACATCTCGATTTCAAGCCAGGTCACAACACGGATGCCTGGGCAATCTTGTACACCAAGATTGGTCCAGCGGTGCGCGCCACTGGCAGACAATTCATAGCTCTCGACTGGGAATCAGGTCCCTGGGATTCATCCATCTATATCCGTCTGGACGATGGTTACGGGACGCTGGATTATGCCGCGACGCCCCAATATTTGGAGTTTAGGGCAGCGCTGGCCGAGGCAGAGGGCGGTGAGGAAGCGGGCGACAAGTTGTGGGACGAGTGGACATCGCATATTGATAGTTCCAGTCGGGCCGTTGCGCATATGCACCTGCCCCCACCTGACGACGAATAATTACAGCTAAAGCATTGAACAGGGTGTGGCGCATCAGCGCTGCACCCTGTTCAAAAGGCGAATCCCCGTTTAAATGGTTACAATCCATCGCTAAATAACACGATGGAGCCAGCATGTCGTTTTTGGGGGAAATCAAACGACGCAAAGTCTTTCAGGTAGCCGCATTCTACGCGGTGACCGCCTGGTTGATCATCCAGTTCATCGATGTGGTAGGCGAGCCACTCCGGCTGCCGGAGTGGCTTGATACCGTCGTTATTGTTCTGCTCGCGGCCGGTTTTCCCATTGCTGTGATTCTCGCCTGGGCCTTTGACCTGACGCCGGATGGAGTGGTCCGTGATCGCGGAAAGACAGTAGTGACTACTTCGTATAGAGGCCGGAGGATCGAGTACGCCCTGATCGGTCTGTTGGTGGTTGCGATGGTATGGGTTCTGTATCGGGTGGAGATCACTCCCTCCGAAATGGAAGCGGCAATTGTTGCTGAGGCACCTCGACGAGAGGTTCTACCTAATTCTGTGGCTGTATTGCCGCTCGAGAATCTCAGCCTCAATCCCGAGGATGCGTTCTTCGCGGCGGGCATACACGATGAACTCCTCAACCAGTTGGCGAAGATAGAGGATCTCAACGTGATCGCACGCACGTCGGTTCTGCGTTATGCCGATAAAGGAGAGATGTCAATCCCCGCAATCGCTGCCGAGCTAAAAGTCCAGGCCGTTATGGAGGGGACTGTCCGCTATGGCGGCAACCGCGTACGAATTACAACCCAGCTAATTGATGGAGATAGCAACACTCACCTGTGGTCGCAGACCTATGAAAGTGAGTTCGACGTCGAGAACATCTTTGCCATCGAATCAGATATTGCGATGCAGATCGCGGCAGCGCTCGAAGCGGAATTGTTACCAGCCGAACGGGCGCGTATCGAGAAGCTACCTACTACTTCGACAGAAGCGTTGACGCGCTATCTGCGGGCGAAGGCCAGTATTACTGACCTGGGGCCATTCATGCCCGCCGAGGAGATCACGAACTTTCATCGCTATCTCGATGAGGCCTTAGTGTCTGACCCCGAGTTCGCGCTGGCCCATGCCTGGAAGGCGTACGAGTATGGGTTCTCCGTTGGGCGAACCTTTCGGCTATCGAATGCCGGTGCAACTGCCCGGCGAACAGCACTCGTCCGCGACCATGCGCACAAGGCCCTCGAGCTGGATCCGGGCCTGGGAATGGCACACGGAGCCCTGGCGTGGCCGCACATTTACGGTCTTCGCCGGGCCGAAGCTCAGGCGGCCTGGGAACGGGCCTATGAACTGAGCCCCCGTGATCCGGATATCGTGGTGGACTTCGGTTATTTTGCTGCGGCGACGGGGCAATCCGAGCAGGCCATTGAACTGGCACGGCAGGCCCTGAACGTGGCGCCCAACAGCGCCCAGACGGCTGCTGTCGCGGGATTTGCGTTCATCTTTGCGGGTGAGTACGAGGAGGCCACGAGCATCGAACGTGCAGCAGTCGCCCTGGATCCGGCCTTCTTTTTCTCGTATTTGATGCTTGGACTGGTGGAAGCCGCTCGCGGCAAAGATGCCGATGCGTTGGAGCACTTGCGATTCGCTGAAGAGCTGTCACAGGGCATTCCTTCGGCAGACGTAATGTCCCAGCTCGCCTATGGTTACGGACTCATCGGCCGGCATGAAGATGCGATGCGGATGCTCTCGGAAATCGAGAGCATGGCATCTGAGTTCCATGTTGGGGCGGCAAGCTGGGCGATGGCCTACCTCGGCATAGGAGACGAGGAGCGCGCGCTGGATTTCCTGGTGGCGGCCAGTGACGTTACGCGAGGAGGCGAAGGCTACGTTGCTCTGACGTTTTTGGCGGGGAATGCTTTCGGCGATCCCGTTTTGGAGCAGCGGACGTTTGTCGAAGCGCGTCGACGGTTGGATTGGAGTGATAATCCATAGCGTTGTGCCTTATTAAGACGCAAGCTCATAGACGGCTTAGCGGGAGGATCAGGGAAATGGCTAACCAATGGCTATTCAAGAGTGAATCTTACGATAACTGCAATTGCGCTGTGAATTGTGGTTGCCAATTCAACTTGCCGAGCACCCATGGTTTTTGTCAATCGGCCTTCGTTGGCAACGTCGTTGAAGGGCATTTCAACGATACGTCGCTCGCGGGGCTGAATTGGGCGGCGCTATACAAGTGGCCCGGCGAAATCGCGGAGGGAAATGGCAAACGCCAGATCGTTATCGACGAACGTGCGGATGAAGCTCAACGGGTCGCACTTGAAACCATTGTCTCGGGCGAGGCATGCGAACCACTGAGCAATGTTTTCTCTGTATTCGGGTCCACATGCTCGGAATTCTGCGACACATTGTTCCTGCCGATCGATCTCGAAGCGAACCTGGAACTCAGAACCGCGAAGGTTGAAA
>PVMK01127201.1_pt1 | contig 11347 bp, 5 predicted proteins | sample 1853481 | NCBI WGS metagenome assembly PVMK01 (sample SAMN08533507, study PRJNA380276) | Marine sediment metagenome, whole genome shotgun sequencing project. | reverse complement strand
ATCAAGGTTGTTTAACTATCTGTAGTGAAAGCGTTTTTTGTTTTGTTGCCATTCCGCCAAACTGGCACAGAGCTTGCGAATCCAACTGGCTGACCCAAGGGGGCTTCAGGCCGGTCAAGAGGGGTGAGCGCGGGCTCGCTTCCGCTGAAGGCAAAGACCCAGCGAGTTTTGCGGCGGCGCCCGCAGCGCGGTTGCCGCGCAAACAGGCCAGTTCAAGTGCTTCCGGATACCAGCCGGGGGGCAGGTTCGGAGGGCACCGGTCAGACTCGAACACATGATCCCCCTGCCTGGGGCGGGGGCGTAGACCGAAGGGGCGGATCCGCACCGATGCGGCGGGTTCCTTCCCAATAGAGGTGAGTCCGCTGGCGTCATCTTGAAAGTGGACACCCTCTGAGGCACAGGAGAAGACGGAAAATGTCGAACCGACCAGGAATTGCGTTCTGCTTCGGGCTGATCGCCCTTCTCGCCGGCGGGCCCATCGCGGCGGAAGTAGTCGAAGAGCCGGTGTACACCGAGAGCGACTACCAGGCGTTCTCGCGGGACGACTGCTTGGGCTGTCACGACGATGAAGAACTCGAGGGAGACACCACCCGCGGCGAAGCGCTCGAACTCTACGTGGACGATCAGATCCTGGCGGAATCGGTGCACACGGATCGGCTCTGCCCCGACTGTCACCGGGGCGCGCAGGATTTCGAGGACGCACCCCACAACGATGGGGAGCCGCTTCGCCTGAATTGCGCGGGCTCCGGGTGCCACACTGACGTCTTGAAGCAATACGAAAAGAGCATCCACGGTATCTGGCACGAGCGAGGGGACAAGGAAGCCGCAACCTGCAAGGACTGCCACGGCAACCACGCGATCCTGCCCTCGACGGACCGAAAATCGAAGACCAACAAGTTCAACCTCCACAGGACCTGCGCCAAGTGTCACGAGAGCGACATCGTGCTCGAGACCCGTCCCATTGGCTACGACGACGCCGTCGAGGATTTCGTCGACTCGATCCACGGAAAGGCGCTCCTGGTGGACGGTCTCGTCGTGGCCCCGAGCTGCAACAATTGTCACGGTGTTCACGACATCCTCCCCCACCAGAGTCCGGATTCGAGGATCAGCCGGGAATCGGTGCCCGGGACCTGCGGCGAGTGCCACGTCTTGGTGGAGGACATCTACAACGCGAGCGTTCACGGGCAGATGCTCAACTCGCATGACACCAGCGCTCCAATCTGCACCACCTGCCATCAGTCTCACGTCTCCGCCGCACCGCATTCTGCGGAGTTTCGCCTGCAGGCGGACCGGATGTGCGGCCAGTGCCACGAGGAGCAGCTCGCGGGCTACCGCGACACCTTCCACGGCAAGGCGATTGCGCTGGGTCGCCCGGACGTCGCGGCTTGCTACGACTGCCACGGTCACCACGACATTGCGAGAACCGACGACCCCGCTTCGTACATCAGCGACGAGCGCCGGGTGGAGACCTGCCAGCAGTGTCACCCGAAGGCCAACGAGAACTTCGCGAACTACATCGTTCACGCCAACCACTCCGATAAAGAAGCCTACCCCCAGCTCTACTACGTGTTCTGGGTCATGACGGGTCTCTTGATCGGCACCTTTGCGTTCTTCGCGCTGCACACCATCCTGTGGCTCTACCGCTCGATGGCCCTCTACATGAGCGATTCGCGGGAGTGGCGCGATGAGAAGGTCCAGGCCCGCGACGACACCGAAGAGTTCACCCGCTTCACACCCCTGGATCGCTTCCTGCACGGCCTGGTCATCATCAGCTTCCTGCTGCTGGTAACCACCGGAATGCCGCTCAAGTTCTACTACACCGGCTGGGCCAGGACGATGCTCGATGCCATGGGCGGCCAGGCGGTCGCGGCCGTTCTCCACCGCATCGGAGCGTTGATCACGATCTTCTACTTCACGGTTCACGTCAGTTCCGTGATCTACGCGCTCTTTATCGGGCGAGCGCAATTCAAGAACCCCGAGACGGGGCGTTACAATGCCAAGCGGATCGGCAAGGCCTTCTTCGGCCCCGATTCTCCGATGCCCGGTATCCAGGACCTCAAGGACATCATCGCCCACAACAAGTGGTTCTTCGGGAAAGGCCCCAAGCCGCAATTCGACCGCTGGACGTACTGGGAGAAGTTCGACTACATGGCGGTCTTCTGGGGCGTGTTCATGATCGGTGTGAGCGGCCTGGTCATGTGGTTCCCGGAGTTCTTTACCAAGGTCCTTCCGGGTTGGGCGATCAACGTCGCGCTCATCATCCACTCCGACGAGGCGCTGCTCGCGGCTGGCTTCATCTTCACGTTCCACTTCTTCAACGTGCATTTCCGGCCGGACAAGTTCCCGATGGACCGCGTGATGTTCTCTGGTCGGATGACGAAGGCCGAGATGCTCAACGAGCGCAAGAAACTCTACGACCGATGGGTCGAGGAAGGGACGCTGGATGAGCACCGCGCGGGCAACGAGTGGCACTCCTGGAAGAAGATTGCTCTGCCTGCCGGTTTCATCGCATTCATGTTTGGCGTCGCGCTGATGGTCATGATCTACATCGCCATGGCGAAGCGCCTGGTGGGAGAGTAGTCGCCATGCCGGTTGTCGAAGAGCAGCGCAGCAGAAGGTCCGGAGGTCGTTGGATCGTTGCCCTCCTTTTCGCCCTGTTGCTGTTCGGCCTGGGCCGCTTCGCATACGTCAGCGAAGCGTCGGATGTGGAACCCGGTTTCGAAGAAGTTCCGGCTGTGGGATCCGGCCTCGAAGAAACGTCGGCTGCGGGATCCGATTCCGAAGAAGCGTCGGATCTGGGATCCAATTCTGAAGAACCCGAGGAGGAAATCGAGGCCGAGTCCTGCCAGGACTGCCACGACGGATCCGCAGATGACGCTCCGGTCGTCGGGTTCGAGATGCTCTCGAAGTCGGTTCACGAGGATTTCGAGTGCGAGGACTGCCACGAAGACGCAGAGGCGGAAGGGCACGAGGACGAACTCGAACGCGTCGACTGTTCGACCTGCCACGATGAAGAGGCAGAGGTCTATGCCAAGCACGGCAGACTGACCGTCGGAGTCGATCCAGACATCCCCAGTTGTGCCAGCTGCCATGGCACCCACGAGATCCTCGAGCCTACCGACGAACACTCGTGGGCGAATCCGTTGAACTTGCCTGAAACGTGCGGAAACTGCCACGAGGATTACGACCTCACGAAAAACCACAAATTCCTGCCGAAGCACCCCGTAGAGACGTACCGCCAAAGCGTGCACGGGAAAACGACCAACGGAGGCCGTCACAACGCGGCGACCTGCAACGATTGCCACTCCACCGATGGCACGGCGCATCGCATCCTCTCGCCGGGGGACCCGCTCTCCTCGACGAATCACTTCGCGATCCCCAAAACCTGCGGTAGGTGTCACGGCTCGATCGAAAAGGACTACTGGGAGGGAATCCACGGCCAGTTGACCGAACGGGGAAAGACCGATTCGCCGGTCTGCACCCACTGCCACGGCGAGCACCAGATCATCTCCCCGGACGACCCGAGATCGGCCGTCAGCCACAGCAAGGTGGCGGAGGCGACCTGCGCCCCCTGCCACGAATCCGCTTCGCTGAACGAAAAATACGGAGTCGGAGCGGGGCAGCTGGTCTCCTTCATCGATTCGTATCACGGATTGAAGAGCACTGCGGGCGACATAACGGTTGCAAACTGCGCCTCATGTCACGGCTCGCACCGGGTCCTTCCACATACGGACGAAGGTTCGTCGATCCATACGTCCAATTTGCAGGAAACCTGCGGGAATTGTCATCCCGGCATCTCTGAGGAGCTGGCCCAGTCGAAGATCCACGCGATCGAGGGGAGCCGGCTGGGCGGTTGGCCCGACTTCTTCGCGGCGATCTACATGACGATGATCGCAGTCACGGTCACCGGGATGCTCGCCTATATCGGTCTGGACTATCGGCGACAGATGAAGGCGGTGTTTCGCGGAGAGCAGGTCAGGCGCATGACGAAGTGGGAGAACGCCCAGCACGCCACGCTGCTGCTCGCGTTCGTCGTCCTGGTCGTCACGGGCTTTGCGCTGCGGTTCTCGGATGCCTGGTGGTCCGTGCTCCTGTTCGGCAGAGAAGGCGGTTTCCCGCTTCGGAACCTGGTCCATCGGTACGCGGCGGTGACATTGATACTCGTGTCCCTGGCGCATGTCTTCTACCTGCGCGGTACCCGTGGGCGGGAGTTCATACGATCGATCTTTCCCTCGCTGAATGATCTCGTCCAGTTGCGCCAGATGCTCAGCTACAACCTGGGATTCACGAACCAGAGACCGAACTTCGGCAGGTTCAGTTTCGTGGAAAAGTTCGAGTACTGGGCGCTGGTCTGGGGAATAATCATCATGGCGGTGACCGGAACCAGCCTGTGGTTCGAGAACCACGTCGTGAAGGTTCTGCCGAAGGTGGTGCTCGACGTCATGTTGGTGATCCATTACTACGAGGCGTGGCTCGCGACGCTCTCGATTCTGATCTGGCATCTGTATTCGACGGTCTTCAGCCCCGCGGTTTATCCAATGAACCCCGCCTGGATCAGTGGCAAGATGCCCGTCGAACAATTTCGGCATGAGCAGCCCGGCGTCGCGATCGAAGAGGCCGAGATAGAGGAAGACGAATCTCCCTAGGGCGGGGCGCACCGATTCGGTCGCTCAGTCGTAGGCGTCGAAGCCCTCGAACAGGTCGCCCAGCCGCGTCGAGAGATTTCGAGTGATCTCCGGATTCCCCCCAGGTCAAACCCTTTTGAACAAAGTAGTATTGTTTCTTGAGTGTGACTAACCATCGATTCCCCAAGGGCGAGTAGTCGTGCGTGAGCTGGTTAAGAATTTCTCCTTAGCGATAGCCTCAATCCTTTTGGTGGGAACGGTTTTTTGCCTCGGTTTTATCGGTGAGCCTGAAAACAATCCAGAACTAAACGAAAGTGATCTATGGGGACCTGGGGATCCATTCTACGGCAGGAAGTTCTTTTTGGCCGACCCCTTGTTGATATGGCGAGCGCGGCCGAATTATCGAGGCCCCCATAGTTATGAATTTTCTGGGGCCACTATCAATATTGAACTCAACAATCTCGGACTGCATGATGATGAAGTCACTCCAAAAAAGAAGGATCATATTCGTATCCTCAATATTGGGGACTCTGCAACTTGGGGCCTGCATCTTACCCGCCGTGCAGACAACTACTCTGATCAACTCGAGAAAATCTTAAACCAGCAAGTAAATTCAAAATCGAACTACGAAGTAATTAACGCCGGTGTCATAGGTTATAGCAGTCTGCAAGGAGCAGAATTTCTCCGCGTTCTTTTGGGTCAGCTGGAGCCCGACGCTGTAACCGTGTTTCTCGGGAACAACGATTCTTCTCCTGGGGGTAGAGATCTCGATAGGGTTTCTACGTTGGCAAAAGGTCCATTCCGTTTCTTGTTTCAAAACTGGTTCTTTCTAAAGCTCCGAAAATTTTATCACGACTTGAAGGCAAGAAGGAAAACAAGGGGCCTTGAAGAAGAGCCCGCGCCCCAGAGGTCGAATTTCCCGGTCAGCAGAAAAGGATTATCTCGAGTCGGCATTCCTGCGTGTGCCACCAGAACAGTACGAGAAAAATCTGCGTGACATTGTTCGCATGTGTCGAGAAAAAGGTGTTCGCGTCATCTTGCTCAAGGTGCCGAAAAACCAGTTTTGGCCGCCACGTGCGCAACCAGAAGGCGGGAAGCCCAAGGCGGGTTCGTTTTTGAATCAGGTTAGAAAACTCAGGATCAGTTGGTGGAGCGCCACCTCCACAGAGGAGGGATATCTCGCTCCGAACCGCAAGGGGCCGGTCTGTAGAAAGCAACAACCACTTCAGAATCACCCCTATCTCTGCTTGAGGTCGGTTGATGATTTCAGTGCGTTGGCGAGATTTGCCTCAAAGAATGGATACACGGATGTAAGAGCGCTTCTTGTTGAAGATTCAAGAAACCCCGATTTGACGCTTTCTGCAAGGTACCGAGCGCTGAATAACCTTAGCGTTTGGGGAAACGATAAACGGTCGATATGGTGAAGGTGAAAGTTACGCAAAGCAAATCATTGGCAGCGCGAATCAAGGCAATGCCCCCCCTGATGATCTCGCGCTGCGCTGGGCCTACTATAACCTGGGGGTTGCCGAATTCCTGCTAGGGAAAAAGACCGCTGCACTAAAATCACTGGAGACACACCGCGCGATCTATCCCTTTGCGATGAGCCCTGATTACGATCGAGTTTTCGGCAAAGTAGTCAACGATCTCGACGTAGACTGGATCGATATACCCGCGATTTTCGGCCAGGCGGATCAAGAGTATTTTGGGTCAGCACTGATACATGATTGGGTTCATCCCAACCGAGCCGGCAATAGGCTCATCGCCGAAGCAATAGCGACTCGCTTCATTTCGAGATAACCGAGGAAGGCCGTGATCAGAAAGCTTGGTCTACTACTCGCCGCTACCGCGCTCTGTTTCCTCGGTGGTGAGCTTTTCTTGCGATCCTTATCTTCAACGAAATTAGGCTTTCATTACTCTAAAAAAGAGGGCTTCTTTTACAAGGCGATCGAGTTCAAGATCGATCAACAAACGAATAGTCTGAAATTCCACGATATCGAGCCGGCCCCAAAACGAGAAGGCACCACGCGGATTTTGCTTCTTGGCGATTCTTATGTCGCGGGCGTGTCGGTTCCTGTAGAGCAGACGGTGGGCCGTCGCCTCGAGTACCATCTCAATTCGATTTCTCAGCAACGCTTCGACGTGGTGGCTGTCGGTCTCGAGGGTTCGGCGCAGCGAGGGCAGCTGTATCATTTGCGGCAACTAGGTCCAAGTCTGCGCCCGGATATCGTGGTTACGCTCTTCCTCACTTTGAACGACGTTAGAGGCAATTCACAGGAACTCACAGAGGAACAACGAGCTCAGCAAGGCCGCTCCATCAGAAATTCCATGGCTCTCTTTCGGCCCGATTGGCCTCTATTGAGTAAGGATAAGGCCCCTATTTTTTGGATTGAACAATCGGTACTAAACCAGTTCGTATCGTTCCGCTTGGCTAAATTGCGCTATCGGCAGAAGTCACAGCCCATTCCCCTCGACTATATGGTCTATCGAAGAAAGTACGAATCCAAGTGGGAGGATGCTTGGCTATGGACCGAGGCGCTGTTATTGAAAACGCGGAAGGCGAGCCGAAATGTCGGAGCACACTCGTATTTTCTGGTATCTGCATCTACACCGCAGGGGGTTCAGGGTGCCGACGAAGGGCTTCGAATTCTTGAACGCAGTTTCCCCGCAATGAAAAATTTCGCTTGGGATCTCGACGGCCCCGATCGGAGATTGAGTCGCTTCGGTAAGAAAAATAACATCCCGTCTTTATTGCTCGAGAAAGGATTTCGCAGGTTGAGTCGGGAGCAAGGAGCTGAGCTCCATTGGAAGATCGATGGCCACTGGAATTCGGCCGGAAACGACCACGCGGGAAAATTGATCGCAGAATTCATAATTGCTCACTTGAACAAGAAGTCTGCGAATTCGCTCGAACCACCAGAGAGCTGAGAGAATAGGTGATTGGACCTGCGAGACTCCCGGGCCCGATCACCAATTCAGCCCAACGGGTCAACGCAACACGATCGCCGGCTGACCCAGCTCCGGAAGGAGTATTCGGCGCGGGCGTAACCCCCAATACGATTGGAACCGAATAGGCGTAGGCACATGAACGGATGGCGGTCCCGGGCGTGGACAGACGCAATCTCGGTCGCACGGACTCAAACCCGCTCAACGTGCCTCATCGACCCGCCCCTGCGGGTAGACCTGCGGCTTGTCGAAAAGTGCCTCGGCGCGTTGCAGCATGCCCGCCCGCCTCGAAGGGTTGGGCTGGGCGAGGCGAAATAGTGATACAGGGCATAGACTCTGGCCCGGAGACTGTCGTTCCAGGGTGCCAGCGCGAGCGTGTTGTCGAGGCGGCGGTAGAGCCTCAGCGAGCGGGATGCGGCGGAGCAGTGTTGGAACGCCTCGAGGAAGCGAAACTCGGCCCCGAAAGTCTGCCGCAGCCTCTCGGGATCGCTCTGGCCCACCGAGACGCTGGCCAAAGAAAATCAGGATGACGCCTCACGCTTCAGCTTTCAGGATGAACGCGTGGTTGGCGATGACTTTCTCTTCCCTGTCTTTGGCGTAATCCCAGGGGTGGTAGAACTCGTATCGCGGATGGTCGAGGCTGTTCAGCGAGGCGGTCGCGACGGCGTCGCCTATAAACCGCTCGTCGGCCACGAAGTGCGGGATCAATGCCTCGGCCGAATTCAGGCCATAGAGGGCAAGGCTTTCGAAGGCCTCGCGATCGATTGCAAAACGCCGATCGATTTCAGCGATATCGATCCTCAGTGGTTCCGCCGAGCCGATCAGGATTGAATTGAACGGACCCATCCTACGTGCGGGCGGGAAGTTCCAAAGCTGAACGTGCGGGAAACTGTGGGTGAAAGTTTTCAGGATCATCCGGTATTGGCGCGGCGGCAGCGTCGTTGGCACCCATTGCGCCACCAGGCCGCCGGGTGCCAGATGCTCGAGCAACAACGCGTAATAATCCAGTGAATAGGAGAATCCGTTGGACGCGTACTCGTCAGCTGTCTTTTCGTCGGCTGAAATCACCTGATACTCGTCCTTGGTCGTGCGCAGGAAGTTTCCGATGTCGTCGCGGACGATCTTTAATCGTGGATCGTCGAGGACGCCGTGATTTTCCTCCCTGAACCAGGTAGCCCCCTCGATCACGCTGGGCTCGATCTCTACCGCGGTGATTGCCTGGACCCCAGGGTGACGGGCGCTCTCTCCAACGAGTATCCCGGACCCCAGCCCGACGGACAGCTCCTGCGCTGTGTCGTCGATCAACAAACGCGGAAGATGAGCCAACAGCAATTGCTTGAATTGGGTGTCGCCGGTCCCGCCGATGACGACGCCGTCAACACTCATGTACTTTTCGCCGTTGGTCGGGTCCCTGTAAACCTTTGTCGTGGCCAGCTGGCCCTCGCGGTAAAACAGCGTCTGGTGCCGAGGCTTTTCGTTTTTCGCGGGGAACTGGAATTGTCGCGGTGCCCGGGTCATGAGCAGCACGCACAGCAGCAGCACCACAGGCAAAGCCACCCGCCACATTGGATGCCGTGACGGCCGCAACAGCCGAAGCGAAAGAACGACCATGCCGAGCGCCACGTTGAGCACGGCCATGGCCAGGATGCCTTTTTGGATGCCGAGCCAGCCGAGCAATAGCAAGCCCGGCAACAGGGCTCCGAGCACGTTGCCAACAGTATTGACCGCGTAAATCCGGCCGACCGAGGCACCAGTCTCGTTGAGTTTGCGCACCGCCAGATGACCCACCAGCGGAAAGGTGGCGCCGATCAGAGCGGCAGGAACCAGCATCACCAGGAAGGAGACACCGAAACTGGTGAACACCAGCAGCGATGCTTCTCCAGAGATTCCCACCAATGATCGGCTCATGGACTGGGGATCATCGATGGAAAACAGGAACGGTAGAGCCAGCGCCGACACGACACCGAGCAGCACCTGGATCCAGCCGAAGATCTCGGCCCGGTCATCGAAACGATCGATCGCGAAGCGCACCAGGTAGCTGCCCAGCGCAATCCCGGTGAGGAAGGCGCTGAGCATGGTGGTCAGGGCATAGGTCGAGTTGCCGAGGATGAACACCAGCGAACGGGTCCAGTAGATTTCATAGGCGAAAGAGGTGAATCCGGAGATGCCCAGGCCAAGCAGTACAATCCGCAGGGTCCAGGCAGCGGGTCTACCGGGTACTTTGTCGGTGTTGTGATCCGGCGGCGTGGCGGGAGAATCGATCGCCGGCTCAGGAATTGTCATCCGCCGCGAGGCGATCCAGGCAACACCACCGATCAGCAGATTGCCGATTACGGCGCCGAAGACAGGCGCATGAATGCCAAAGCTGCCGATCAGCACAAATCCGGTCAACAACACGCCGGTCACCGCGCCGAGGGTGTTGATGGAGTACAGCGTGCTGAGCTGGGCGCCGACTCGTCCCTGGCCGGGCACCAGGAAATCGGCTGAGTACCGGGAGCGTGGCGCCCATGAGCACGGTAGGTGCCATCACCAGCAGGAAGGCCGAGGCGAAGCGAACGAGTGCCAGCAGGGTTGCGGAGCCGCCCACCAGTTCGTGTAGAACCGGGTAGAGGGTATCCATGCCGTCCAGCGCCAGGTGTGAAGCGAGGGCCGCCACAGCGATCCCAATCTCCAACCAGGCGTAGAGGCGCAAGTGGTTCGGTGCCCGGTCGGCGAGCCGGCCGATGTACCAGCTGCCGATGGCCATACCCGCCATGAACGCAGCCAGTACGGTGCCGACCGCGACCGCCGTGGAACCGAACACATGGGTCATCATCCGGGACCAGACCACCTGGTAGACCAGCGCCAATGCGCCTGACCCAAAAAACAGCAGCAGGATCAGTGCGAACGCCGGATCGGCGGTCTTTTCGCGGCTCATGGTCCGATGGTATCGGAAACGACATCGAATCCGATTTCTCTGGATTCGACCGATGCCATTGGGCACGCAGCAGCGCGTGCCGGACTTGGCTCCGCGCTACCAGAAGCGGTAGATCATCGACAGGGACACGACGTGGGCGTCGTATTTCGGCGGACGCTCTCCCGATGCGATCACCTCATTGTTGCCGCTTAGGCAGGTGGGGCACATCGCTTGGGTCGCCCAGTCGTGGGAGCTGAAGTTCTCGAACAGGTAGCCCACCCGCATCGAGAGGTTTCGGGTGATCTGCAGGTTCCCCTGGACGCTGACGTTGTGGAGTGTGGTTTTATTGTTTGGGAAAGGCGGCGAAACCGATCCCGCGGCTGTGGTCGTGTCGACGCTTCCTTTTGACTTGGCGAATAGATATTGGACGCCAATGGACAACCGGTCCGGGAGGGCATCGAAGTCGACGCCGGCACCGACGGTGTTGGTGGTGTCCTTGTCCTTGCTCGACCAGCTGGTGGAGTCCATCTCGGTCTTGGACTTGTCGTGGTTGTAGAAGGCGTTGAAGTGCAATGCGTCTGTGGCCATGTACGAGAGGTCCAGGCCCTTGCTGAACAGCCGGTACTCGGTCAAGCCGAACGTGGATTTGTAGTAGTCGTCGTAGATGTGCTTCAGATGGCCGCTGATGCTGAGCCTGTCGAGCGGAGTGATCGTCGTCCAGACGTGGGTGTCGTTCCGGCGCCGATTGGCCATGTAGTACTTGCGCAGCTGCGGAGAATTCATCTCACCATCGGCCTGGCAGGCAGGGTTCGCGACGGTACCCCACGGCCGGCCGACGAGGAACGGCTTTACGCAGTCGTAGCCGCTGCGGTCGCGATAGGAG
>PVMK01156740.1_pt1 | contig 11348 bp, 11 predicted proteins | sample 1853481 | NCBI WGS metagenome assembly PVMK01 (sample SAMN08533507, study PRJNA380276) | Marine sediment metagenome, whole genome shotgun sequencing project. | reverse complement strand
GTGGTTACCAACAGCACTCAGTTGGATGGTACTGCTTCTTTGCGGGAGGAGCTCAATCTGACGGTTCGGGAGCTTTAAGTCGAACTCGCAAATGGAATTGCGATACTGCTTTCAAACATGACTATTGGATTTTAGCCGGTCCGAGTTAACCGTTTCGCCACGAATATATCTGCTCGCGTTTCTGGACACGCCGTAAACCCATCCATGGGGGCTTGGGCTCGGCATCCATGCCTCACACAGTCCAGAAACGCGAGCAGATATATTCGCTGCTACCACCGCAGTAATTTCCTGGGTTGGTAAAATAGGGATCATATAGCCTAAGCAGGGTTACCCAGCTAAAAGAGAGTCGCGGCTGTGAGAGTTCCCCCTCCTGGATCGTGTGAGGCCATAGAGAGCCTGCCCTCTTTATGGGTATGGCCGAGTCCGAGCGGACATGAATGTTCTTGTAGCGTGTCCAGGAACGCAAGCTGACATATTCGTCGCGAAATGATTAGCTCGATTTAAATCTCGAAAAAAAGGGCAGCAAACGCCGCCCTGAAGGGACCTGGTCAGAGGGGATTTACCAGGTTTACTCTCGAAGTTTTTTACCGCTGTGGCGCCACCTGTCCAGCCGCGATTCGCGCTGCTCCATCATGGCATCCATCTCAGCCTTCTGCTCATCAGTCAATAGTTGGTAGATCTCAGCGTGGGTGGTGACGGCCTGAAAGACCATGCGACTGGTGATCTCACCAATTTCGTCGGCCATTATCTGGGCTTTGCCCGCGTCAAAGTTATCGCGCTGGGCTTTAAGCTGCTCGCGCAGTTCCTGTATCCGCTTGCGATCAGCGGCAGACTGGTCTTTGGCTGATGTCGTTAATTGTTTCACCCGGTCGGCCTGTTCCTCAGTGAGATCCAGTCGATCGCTCATATGGGCAACCATGCGCCCTGGATCGAAATCCATGCCCCCGCCGTGGCCCATGGACCAACTGGCGACTGACAGGGACAGCAGGGCCGCGCCGGCGACTACAGCACCGAGTAATGCCCAAGCCCTGTAACCCCAGGGAACTGGCAGCGCGACTGCGGGCTATTTTGCGCCGGTTGCAGGGCGTGAGTGGTGATAACACACCCTCTGCACTGGTGGTGGGTCAGGCCCGTATCAATCCGGCAGACCGCAGTGCCTCTTTCGCCGGGGTTGACCTGCAGCTTACCAGTGCGGAGTTCAATGTATTGCAAACCCTGCTGTGTGAGGCCGGAAAAGTCGTGGACAAAGAGACGCTCAGCCAACAGGCCCTGGGGCGCCCTCTTACCGCCTACGACCGCAGTATCGATGTCCACGTCAGCAAGATCCGCAAAAAACTGGCTGAGCACGGTGGCGACAAGCTGATTGTCAGCGTACGCGGGATCGGTTACCAATTCACTGTCAGCAAATGAAATTACCCGGCTACCTCTTTATCAAAATATTTATCGGCTTCTGGCTGGTAACAACGGCTATTCTCGCCAGCTGGATGCTGACATCGCAGTATTTTGACGCGCGCCCCGATGGTGAGCAGGCAGGCCCCATGCGCCCGGGGCCGCCCCACCGCTTTGTGCTGCGTCTCATGTACGATATGCAGAACCTGGACGACGCACAGTTGCAGGCGCTGCTGATCCGGACTGAGGACGAGCACGGCATTGTTGTCTATCTGCTGGATCGCCAGGGTGAGGATTTTTTGCAGCGGCCCGTCCCACCAGCGGTAAAACGCCTGGCGCGAGAGCTGCGCGGTGGCCGGCGCCGGGCTTTCCACAATGCCCCCGGGGAACACATGTTGGCTCACACCGTCTACCGCGGGGAGCAGGGCTTGCTGCGCGCCGTGCTGGTATTTCCCCCCGACGGGCATGGCCTGCTGGGGGCACTGGGCAGCATGCTGTGGTTGCGCATCGCCCTGGCGATACTGGTCAGCGGGATTATCTGTTACCTGCTATCGCGGTTGATGACCAACCGCCTCAAAGCCTTGCAACTGGCCTCCCGCCGACTGGCAAATGGCGACCTCGATACTCGCTTGCAGGTGCGCCATAAGGGCGGCGATGAAACCGACGAGCTGGCGCGGGATTTCAACAGCATGGCGCAGCAGTTACAGGAACGGATGCAAGCGCAGAAGCGCCTGCTGGGCGACGTTTCTCACGAGTTGCGCTCGCCTCTGGCGCGCTTGCGCATCGCACTGGCACTGGCGCAGGAGGACAGCGCGAAGAGCGGCGGGTATCTGCAGCGGATCGAGCACGAGGCGGAGCGCCTGGAAGAACTGATCGCGCAGTTGCTCGCCACCCAGGCCGGGGATATTCACCTGGACACCCATATCGACCTGGAGCCATTGCTGCGGCACCTGTGCGCAGATGCCAGTTTCGAGGGACAAGCGCAGGCTGTGCAAGTCAACTTCACTGCGACTGTTGAGCAGGCCATCGTTGCCAGCTCCGGCGACCTGCTGCATAAGAGTTTCGAGAATATTTTACGCAACGCCGTCAATCACACAGACGAGCATTCCTGCGTCACTGTGTCATTGGCGCAAAGCGACGGTAACTTTCGTGTTGCCATCGAAGACCATGGGCCCGGAGTACCCCCTGAGGAACTGGACAAGATATTTGATGAGTTCTACCGGGTGGACACCGCTCGCACCCGGGACTCCGGCGGTTACGGCCTGGGGCTGGCTATAGCCAGGCGCGCGATTTTACGGCACGGGGGTGCGGTGGAAGCAGCCAATACCGGTTCGGGGCTGCTAGTCACCGTCAGCTTACCCGCTCACACCTGAGCCCGCTGCAGCGGTCTCTGAGGGCCTGCCCCGCTTTATCGAGTACCGCGACATGGCATCAAATCTGTCGCCCTCAGAGAGGGCTGCTACAAGGTAGGCTGTCACAGCCTGCGCGAAAATGATCTAAAATAGATCGCTGCGGATATGGTCATCAGCCGCGCAACTGCTAAAATTGGCTGTTCTACCACTGCGAGTTTCACCATGCTTGATATCAAACCTGTCGCGGGCGCCCTGGGCGCCGAAATCCACGGCATGGACCTGTCCCAGGAGCTGAGTAAGGAGAACAGCCTGCGTATTCGCAAGCTGCTGAACGAATACGAGGTGATTTTCTTTCGCGACCAGGACATCAGTTCGGCCAGACAAAAGGCCCTGGCACTGTCCTTTGGACCGCTGCAAACCCACCCCGCCTACAGTACGGTAGAGGGTTTTGAGGAGATCACCATCCTGGAAAGCACGCCTGAGAAGCCCACCATGATCGAGGCCTGGCACACAGATATGACATTTCGCGAACACCCCCCCATGGGTACGGTGCTCAAGGCCGTCACCATTCCACCCAGGGGCGGCGACACTTTATGGTCCAGTATGACCGCGGCCTACAACGGCCTGTCCTTCCATATGCAGAGGTTCCTCGAAGACCTGACCGCGGTGCACGACTTTTCCTATGGCTTCAAGGAGAGCCTGGCCGAACCCGGTGGCAAAGAACGCCTGGCAGATGCGGTGGCGGCCAACCCGCCGGTGCGCCACCCGGTTATTCGCACTCACCCTGAGACGGGTAAAAAAGTGATCTTCGTGAACTCCCTGTTCACCACGCATATAGAAGACCTGCGCCCGGCGGAGAGTGACGCGATATTGCAGTTGTTGTACCGGCACGTTACCACGCCGGAGTACACCTGCCGCTTTCAGTGGCAACCCCACAGCATCGCTATCTGGGACAATCGCAGTACGCAGCACAAGCCGATTAATGACTACTTCCCGGCCCACCGGCGTCTGGAAAGAATCACCATCGATGGGGATAGGCCCTACTAAGGTGTCGCACTCAGTCACTGTTGATGTACACCTCTCCCGCCTTGATACGACGGATGTAGTCATTCACCTCGCGCTTGACCTCCGGCGCGAACAGGTACAATCCCAGAATATTGGGAATGGCGATCAGGAAAACCATAGCGTCGGAAAAGTCCAGCACCGCTGCCAGTTGGATCATGCAACCGAGGACGATAAAACTGCAGAAGATCGCCTTGAAGATCATTTGCGTTACGCGCCCTTCACCAAACAAATAGGTCCAACCTTTCAGCCCGTAATAGGACCAGGCGATGCTGGTGGAAAAGGCAAACAACAGGGCCGCCACGGCCAGTGGGTACGGCGCCCAGCTGATATGGTGCGCAAAGGAAGCTGAGGTCAGGGCGATGCCCTCCAAGCCACTATCCATCAAACCGTTGGGATAAGCGGTGGTAACAATCACCAGCGAACTGAGGGTACAGATCACCACAGTATCGATGAACGGCTCCAGCAGGGACACCAGCCCCTCCGACGCCGGCTCATTGGTCTGCACCGCCGAGTGCGCAATAGACGCCGAACCTATACCGGCTTCATTGGAGAACAGCGCCCGCTGGAAACCGACAATAATAGCGCCCACCATACCCCCGGTAACACTCTCCATACTAAAGGCGCTGCCCACGATCAGCCGGATAGCGCCGGGGATATGCTCGGCGCTCATGCCGATGATGATCAACGCAGAAATGACATAGAGTATTGCCATGAAAGGCACGATATGGGAGGCGACCCGGGCGATGGATTTGATGCCGCCTATAATCACCACAGCCACCGCCGCACCAATCACCAAGCCAAACAACCAACCCTTGTCAGCGAAAAAACTCTGCTCACCGCCGGTGATAATGACAAACTGCACATAGGCCTGGTTGGACTGGAACATGTTGCCAATTCCCAGGCAACCGATGACCAGGGACAGGGCGTAAAAACTGCCCAGGAATTTGCCCCAGCGGGCGGCGCCCCGGTCTGCCAGATAGCGCTCCAGATAATACATGGGGCCGCCCGATACGGAACCATCCGCATTGTAGCGGCGATATTTCACCCCCAGAGTACACTCCACCAGCTTGGTCGACATCGACAGGAAACCGGCAACAATCAGCCAGAAAGCGGCGCCGGGGCCACCGATGACAATGGCCACCGCCACCCCGCCGATATTACCGATGCCGACAGTACCGGATATCGCGGTAGCGACCGCCTGGAAGTGGGATATCTCGCCATTGGCCTCGGGGTTGTGGTAATGGCCACGCACGTGGCGCACGGCGAGGCCAAACCCGCGTATGTTGATAAAGCCCATGTACAGGGTAAAGAACAGCGCGGCGATGGCCAGCCACAGGACAATCAGGGGAAAGGGTTGGCCGAACAGGGCGACTTTGTAGAAAACGATACTGGAAAGGCCATTCGCCAGGGGGCGCACCAGCGCCTCTACCTGTTGATCGAAACTGTCGGCATAGGCGCCAACAGAAAATAGCGCCAAAGCGATACCGGGCAACAACGCCCTACCCAACCCCATACTTTCACCTGTTCATTATTTGTTTTCTGCCGCCATGCTCGCACAGCGCCACATCACTGCCAAGTAAATCAATAGCTGTGAGCTTGAATAGCTTACTTAAGACGGCAGTGGATATGTTTCGCCGCTTACGGAAGTTTTTTGCCTTGCTCAGTTAGAACCCCATGCCTTTGCAAGGCAAAAACTTCCGCAACCAGCTACCTGCGGTGGCATTCAGTAGACTTGAGTATGGCACGCAATAGCTGCGCGGCACTCACGCCACAGAGCACGCTATTATTTGTTAACCTGTATCCATGCAAACCGGGATCGCAGCCATGAATGATTATTATCTTTTGCCACCGGCACTGACCAGCAACCTGGCACAGGTTCGAAAGGCCGGCTTTGAATTCGAGTTTGGTAACCTCCCCATCCTGCAAACGGCTGAGGCCTTGCAGCAGGCCCTGGGGGGTGAACTCGATGTTAAAAGCCCCTTCGAAGCGGTGCTGCACGGGTCAGTCCTGGGCAAGCTCAAGGTCGAACGGGACGCTGACATCCTGAAGTCGGTCAAATACCGCAAATGGCTGGAGCAACTGGGGGTCGAGTTCTCTCCCGGCAGCATAGCGCATGGCATCGAGACCAACATCGACAATGCCAGCAGAGGATTGATTCCCTGCGAGGTGGTAACCGAACCCATCCCGTTTGACCAGCTGGGAAAACTGGACACCCTGATCACAACGCTCAACTCACTGGGGGCACAAGGCACACAGGACTCTCTGATCTATGCCTTTGGCCTGCACATCAACCCCTCAATTCCCGCCGACGACGCGCGCACTCTGACAAAATATATCCAGGCCTTCCTGCTGCTGCACTCATGGATCATCGAGTCCTCCGGTATCGACATCACCCGGCGCTTCCTGACCAAGTATATCGACCCATTCCCACCGCCGTACATGGAGCTGGTGTTGAGCAACACCTATGCCCCCGCCACCACGGCGCTGATTGATGACTATCTTCAGTACAACCCCACACGCAACCGGGCTCTGGATATGCTGCCGATTCTGTGCGAGCTGGACGAAGCCAGGGTAATGGATGCCATCAATGACGATGAGCGAAACCTGGTTAAGGGCAGGCCCGCTTTCCACTATCGCCTGCCCGACTGCAAAGTAAACGTGCCCGGCTGGAGCGCCGCGGCGCCATGGAACCAATGGGTATATATCGAAAAACTTGCCTCCGATGAGGTGCTGTTACACGAGCTGATCGGCGAGTGGCGCGAAACCAACGACAAGTTTTCCATCGCCCCCAGGATAAGCTGGACGATACGATTAACCTCGCTGCTCAGCCAGAAGTATTTCGAAAGGTAAACGTTCCTATGGGACGACGAGTAACCATCGGTGTAACCGGGCCGGATAAGGGCGGCCTGATAGCCTGGCTGATGACCGCACTGGCAGTAAAGCGCTGTGGCGGCAATCCCGTTCGCATCACCCCCACCAGACCCGGTGACGAATCGACACTGGATGGCCTGATCATCGGCGGCGGCACCGATGTGGACCCCTTCCATTACGGCGAAGAGCGCCAGCAGGATTGTGCTGACAATCCAGACCCGAGCAACACATTGCTGGACTGGGCGGTGGGTTTGTTACTGGGCCTGTTCAGGGCGGTATTCGCCACCCGCTCCATACAGGGCTATGACCCGGAGCGCGACCAGTTGGAAACACACATGATCCGGTATGCGATTCACAACGGCCTGCCTGTCTTGGGTATATGCCGGGGCGCCCAGCTGATGAATGTGGTTTTAGGTGGCTCCCTGCACCAGAAAATTGAGCACTTCTATACGGAGGAGACCAACAATGTCCGCAGCGTTCTGCCGCGAAAATCGATAACCGTGTCCGAGCGCAGTCGCCTGCGGCAGATACTGCAAACCGGATCCTGTGTGGTGAACGCGCTGCACGATCAATCGATCAAAGAACTATGGGACGGCACTGAGGTCTGCGCTGTGGAAAACACCGGGGTGGTACAGGCCATCGAGCGGCAGGATCTACCCTATTTCATTGGCGTGCAATAGCACCCGGAATATATACCCCAGAGCCACACCCAGCAGAACCTGTTTCGCAGCCTGGTGCACAACGCGTCGATGCGGTATCAGCAAGCAATTGAACAGCGGATAAGGTCGGAGTAACCAGCTGCGGTGGATGCCTATCTCAGCCTGTTTTTCAGCGCATTCCTGGCCGCCACCCTGGTACCGGCCTACTCCGAAATCCTGTTCGCCGGGCTGGTCAGCGCCGGTTACGACCCACTGGCTCTGTGGCTGTGGGCGTCCGCAGGCAACACCCTGGGCTCGGCAGTCAACTGGGCCCTGGGCCGTTACCTGCTGCATTTCCAGGATCGCCGCTGGTTTCCATTCAAGGAAAACAATCTGGGGCCCGCGCAGCGATGGTTCCAGAAATACGGCGTGTGGTCGTTATTGCTGGCGTGGCTGCCCATCGGTGGTGACGCGCTGACCTTCATCGCCGGTATCATGCGGGTGCACTTCATCGTGTTTATTGTTTTAACCGCAATCGGCAAGGCAACCCGCTATGCCGTACTGCTTGGCATACTGGAATTTTTCCTGTAGGCGAAAAACTCCGGTAAGTTGATGCACATCAAGCAAGACGGCAGCCGGGATTTTGTATACTGTCATATAGTTGACATATCAACTTTATGCCCCTAGCCTAGGAAGCCAGGTTCCCTAAAAAAACACAGTATCGGTTCCAGATATGGATGACACACCTCCACCGGGCCAACGCAAGCGCCTAATTTCTTTCATTCTTGTTCTAGCCATTTTGGCCGGCGCCGGCGCAGCGGCCTGGTATTTCTGGCAGGGGCGCTGGCATGAAAGCACCGACAACGCCTACCTCACCGGCAACCTGATCGAAGTCAGCGCCCAGATCGGCGGCACCGTGGTGTGGATTGGACGTGAGCAAAACCACGCGGTGCATCGGGGGCAAGAGATATTGCGCCTGGCTGATGGCGACGAACTGGAATTGCTCGCCCTGCGCGAGAATGAACTGGCGCTTGCGGTACATGACGTGCTGACCCTGCGCGCCGAAGTCGATCGGCTAATAGCGGAGCAACGACTCAGAGCGGTAACTCACGACCTGGCCGAGGATGAATTCGAGCGGCGGCAGCGTTTGTTCCCGAAGAACATGGTATCGAAGGAGGAACTGGACGCGGCCCGTACCCGGGAAGCAGAAACACAAGTGGCACTGGAGACCGCCCGCCTGGCACTGGTGAAAGCCCAGGTGCGGGCCGGTGTGCAAGCTCTTGTTGACCACCCCATGGTAATGGTGGCGGCAGCCCGCTTGCGCACGGCTTATCGGGACTGGCGCAAAACGCGAGTCATCGCCCCGGTTGACGGTGAAATCGCTCGCCGGCGGGCCCAGGCGGGACAGCGCATTGCACAGGGTACCCCCCTGTTCAGTATTGCCGAACGCGGCAGCGCATGGATAGAAGCGAATTTTAAAGAGACACAACTGCGGCATATCCGGCCCGGCCAGCCGGTGGAAATCCGCAGTGACCTGTACGGCAAAGACGTCACACTAAAGGGTAGCGTGGACAGTATTGGCATCGGCACCGGGTCAGTGTTTTCCCTGTTGCCGCCCCAGAATGCCACCGGTAACTGGATCAAGATTGTGCAGAGAGTGCCGGTCCGGATAAAGCTGGCCGAGGGCTTCGATACCCAACATGCCCTGCCTTTCGGCGCATCTCTGGATGTCCGTGTCGACACCCACAACCGCAGCGGCCCACGATTGCGCGTAGACCAGTCGGTTGAACCCGTCGCTGACGCCGATATCTACGGCTACCAGGACGAGGGCGCAGAGGAGCTTATCGCCCGGATTATCGCCAGCAATCAAAACTGATTCGAGCAAAGCGGACGTGGCCACATCCAATACCGAAACCCGACTGCACGGCCTGCCGCTGGCCATTGCCACCTTCGCGGTGGCGCTGGCCAGCTTCATGAACGTCCTGCACACCACCATCGCGATCGTCGCCCTGCCCACTATTTCGGGCAACCTGGGCGCCACCCCCTCCCAGGGCACCTGGGTAATCACCTCCTACAGTGTCTGCCTGGCTGTGGTGCTGCCCCTGTCGGGCTGGATTACCCGCCGTTTCGGCGATGTGCACACGTTTTGCGTTGCGGTTCTGCTGTTCTCGGCGGCGTCCTGGTTATGCGCAATAGCGAGTAGTTTCAACCAACTGTTGCTGTTTCGAGCCATACAGGGATTTGCCGGAGGTTTGCTGCTGCCCCTGTCACAGACTTTGTTGTTGCGCATGTACCCTCCCGAAAAACATGGCCTGGCACTGGGTATCTGGGGCATTACCAGCGCGGTAGCGCCGGTGGTTGGCCCCATGCTGGGCGGCGTCATCACCGATAATTTCGGCTGGCCATGGATTTTTCTGATCAACATCCCCATCGGGCTGTTTTCGGCCTATGTCTGCTGGAAATTGCTGCGCCCCTTCGAAAGTGAAAAGGTCCATGAACCGACGGACTTTGTCGGCCTGTTTCTACTCCTGGTAGGTGTGATCTGCTTTCAGCTGCTACTTGATCGGGGCCACGAACTGGATTGGCTGGCATCAATACCCATCAGGATTATGCTGGTTATTTCCGTCCTGTTTTTCTTCCTGTTCCTGGCCTGGGAGCGCGGCGCGGAGCACCCGATAGTAGACCTGTCGCTGTTTACCCATCGCAACTTCGTGACCGGCTCATTTCTTATTTCGATCCTCTACATGTGCTTTGTGCTGGCCACTGTGCTCTACCCGATATGGATGCAAACCACGATGGGTTATACCGCCACATGGGCTGGCCTGGTGATGGCGCCATTCGGGCTGCTGCCGGTAATCTTGATGCCACTTGTGGGCCAGCGCCTGCGGCAGTGGGACGCCCGTCCCACAGTCACCTTCGGTATCTTTATTTTCGTGTTGGCCTACTACCTGCATGCCCAGACCAGCACCGAGTCGACAGCCGCCTTTATCGCCTCAGTCCGTCTGCTCATGGGCGCCGCCATGCCCTTCGCCTGGATGCCGTTAATGTTGCTGGCCCTGGTGGGGCTGCCGGCGGATAAACTGGCTTCGGCTACCGGCATTTTCAATTTCGTACGCATGCTGGCCTCAAGCCTCGGTACAGCCGCAGGCGTAACCCTGTGGGACCACAGGACGATTCTCCACCGCAGTCAGCTGGCGGAAACCATTTCCCCGGATTCCCCCCAGTACCAGCAGACCATGGAGTTACTGTCACAGCGCCTGCCGGATTCCCAGTCGGCCCTGGCGGCGCTGGACCAGGCAGTAACCGCACAGGCCCGCACGCTGGCGCTGGATGACATCTTTTACCTCAGTGCCGCAATAATGCTGCCGCTGGCATTCATTGCCTGGCTACTCCCGGCACACGCCTCAAACGAAGAAAAAGCCCAATGATCGATATAGCCCACAACGAAGCGCGTCACCTGGCCCTGCTCTACCGGCAGATGATGAAAGAACTGGAACGCGAACTGGCGCCGCTGGAACTCGGCCCCGGTCGTTATCTCTACCTGTTCGGCCTGTACATTCGCGATGGACGCAAACAGCAGGAACTGGCGGATGTGATCGGCATCGACAAGGCGGCAGTCACCCGCGCCCTGTCGCGCCTGGAGCAAAGCGGTTACATCTATCGCAAGGAGGATCGGGAGGACCGCCGTGCGACACGGGTCTATTTAACGCCAAAGGGGCGAGATTTACAGCCGCAGCTGGAGACCGCCGCAATAGATTGTATAGAGACCATGACGGCAGCACTGGATACCGGCGAGCGCACCGAGTTGCGTCGTTTACTCGCTAAAATGACCCTGCCGTTGTTATCCGGAAACTGAGTTGCCGGCAACACTGTTTGTTGATGTTGAGTATTTCAGACTGTTAAAAAAACGGAAGTTTAGAAGACCATGGCCATCGTGCCTCCACTTCCTGGAAGTTTGATAATTCTGTGGCACACCATGGTGCAAAGAAACGTTTCCGGGAAGTCTTATTAAAATGAGGCTTCAGGGAAACTT
>PVMK01118218.1_pt1 | contig 11348 bp, 7 predicted proteins | sample 1853481 | NCBI WGS metagenome assembly PVMK01 (sample SAMN08533507, study PRJNA380276) | Marine sediment metagenome, whole genome shotgun sequencing project. | reverse complement strand
CACGAAGGATTTTAAATATTCCTATCCCTAAATTTGATGTTGGTCAGGAAGCAAACTTTACAATATTAGATACTGATGTTGTTTGGACTGTAGATATAAACAAGTTTAAAAGTAAATCTAAAAATTCACCTTTTGATAAAAAGCTGCTTACTGGAAAAGCAGTAGCTGTGATAAATAATCGGAAGATGTTTTACAATGATGAGTTTATAAATATTTAAGATATTTGTACCTCCAACCACTTATTATCCTTTTTCTTCTAACTGAATAATTAAACATTTCCACTGTATATTTTAATATACGATTCATTAAAATAATCTTCGAAAACAGCTTAATTTCAAAGAATATCTATGGCACTTAGTTTGGGTTCTTCGTCTAAAACAATAAAGATAAAAAAAAGGTGCTAAGATGAAACTCAAATTATTAACAATCGCTTTTGCAACATTATTACTCACACAAGCTTGCGATGTTCACGATCCATTCGAAGAAGTTGATTATACTCCACCCGCAATTCCAAAAAATGTTGTGGTTTTGAACGGCGACAACAGGGTTGATCTGTTTTGGGATAACAATAGAGATTCTGACCTTGCCGGTTATAATGTTTATGTTAGTGATAGTTATGACGGAAGATATGAACTTATTGGTTCTTCTGATTATAATAGTTTTGCAGATTATGATGCTGAAAATGGTGTGACTTATTATTATGCAGTTACCGCTTACGATTATAACGGCAACGAAAGTGAACTGAGCCATGATGTAATCTATGCAACTCCTCGCCCTGAAGGATATAATCAATCTGTTTTTGATTACAGAAGATTTCCAAATAATTCGGGCTATTCATTTTCTAAATATTCAATATTCCGCTATGATGATTTAAACACTGATTTCTTCTTTGAGATCTTTGAAGATGAATTTTATCTGGATGTTTGGGATGATACGGATATTCAAGATATGGGACCAACGAATGATATTTATGACATAGAATTTGCACCAATTTCAGGCTGGTCGCAAACAAAGGATGTTGAAGTGATTGTGGGACATACTTATGTGATCTGGACCTGGGATAATCATTTTGCCAAAGTAAGAATTTTCTCAATGACTGGTGATAGAATTGTTTTTGATTGGGCTTATCAGTTAATTGAAGGCGAGCCTCAATTAAAAGGTTTAAGAAATGGTGAGACAAGATCATCTTTGAAAAGAATAACTGTCAGACCGTAAGATATGATAGAAAGTGCGATTCATGACAAACTTATTAAGTAATTTGGATGGATAGAAAATTAACGAATATATTTGGAAATGAATCGCACTTTTTAGCAATTTAGATTAGGCTTATTTATAGATTTCCGAGAAATATTTATTTAATTTACGACACAATGAAGAAAATAATAATTTTAATATTATTCCTTATTTTGGGGCAGCAATTCTTTGCACAAAAATATCCTATCAAGAGCGATCTAAACTCCAGCTCACAAAATACAATGGTTTATGAAATTCTGGAAGAAATCGAAATGGGAATTTCTAAAACAAATCTATCCGCTATTTCTCCACATTTATCTTCACATATCTATCTAAGTTTTCTTAACGGAGTCTCTGGTTATTATAGCGCTAACCAGGCGTTCTATGTATTGGAAAATTTCTTTAAGGAATATAAGGTCACTTCATTTTTGTTTGATAGCTTTAACTTCAATACAGTTACACCCTTTGCTAAAGGTACTTATAATTATGAGCATAAGGGCAATCGTTCCGAAGCAAAGGTGTATCTTACTATGAAGTTGACTGGCAAATCATGGAAAATAACTCAAATATCAATTAATTGATCGATGGTTAAAGATTTCTTTAAAAAATTGAAAGACGATAAAAAATATTTTGCTGTCGTCTTTTTTATTTTAATATTAATTATTATTTCAGGAATTATCACACCCCTAATAATTAAACAGCAAAGAGGAAATTGGGATTCAGAGTTAGCTTACCAGGTTGTTAAGATTGAAAAATCTGTAAAGAAATTATTTGGTAAGAAAGAATCAAGATTATTAGCAACTAAAAGTTGGCTTAAAAAAAGTCTTTCCGAAACTTTCAAATCAAAATCTTATCAATACAAAGAACTAGTTGAGCTAGTAAACCATGTAGAAAAGAAAAACTATTCATTAGAGGTTATTGCACCAAACGGGAAACTGATTGCCTGGAACGAAAATATCGCAATCCCGCAGGAAGAAATATTTCCTTTAACATATCCACTCGGTGAAACTTACTTTCATAGCGGTGGCTTAACAACATATCTAACTATTATTGATACCGTTCTTATTCAGAATGATATATTTTATTTAATTGTTAGTGAAAAGATAGAGAAACATTACACTCTTCAGAATGAATTTTATACCGACGAAAGTTTTTCCAAAGAGATTTCAGAAAAATTCTTAACCAGTTTTATCATTGATTATGACCCATTTGCACCACCGAAAAGAGATGGAAGAATTTACTCATTCCCGGTTGTTAATTATAGGGGAACTAGAATTGGGCAGATAAGTTTTTACAAACCATCATTGAACGTTACGATAAACAGCGTTCGTAATATTACTACTGAAATCCAATCTGCCCTGGTTGTGCTCGTATGTATTTTTATTGGGCTAGGATTTAGAAAGGAGTTTTTAAGAATAAAATACAAATCGCTTAGGTTCTTTTTCCTAGTTATATATTTAGCTGCTTTTAGACTATTAATTTTCATTGTTGATTTCCCTTCAATGTTTCTATCGGGTTCAATAGCCGATCCGGCAAATTTCTCATCAACTTTTGCATGGGGATTGGTTAAATCACCGATTGAGTTTTTTATTACTAATTTCTTTTTAGTGATAATCGGAATCCAATTATTCCGATACTGTTATCAATACTTTCAATCTGAAAAAACAAATCGGTGGTGGTTTATAAATATACTTTCTGTACCTGCACTTCTTATTATTTTCCTTTTTTTATTAAGGGGATTAAGTGCCGCAATTAAAAGTGTTATTTTTGATTCGACGATAAGATATTTTAAAGACCCAACACCAGTTCCAGACGCGGACATTTTGTTTATGAACCTGAATGTATTAATGTTTGGTTTAGCTGTTGTACTGGCAATGGCTGCGTTGGTAATGGTGGTAGGAGTATTCCTGAAGATAAAATCACCTAAATATGATCTTTTAAAATTTTCCATATATTTTATATCAATTCAAACACTTGCTTATTATTTTTTTGATTATCTGCCGGAACCATTAATTAATCACCCTCTAGTTTTTTTATTCATTAGTATAATTTTATTGCTGCTGTACGTTGCATATTATAAAGGGCAAAGTTTTTCCCAATTACTGCTGTATGCAACCGTAATATCTTCCATCATAATTGTGATTCTTATGAACTATTTTAATCTGCAATTGGAGCGGCAATCATTAAAAACAGTTGCGTTTGAAATAATAAGAGCAAATGAAAACTTATTGCATTATATGAGCGATGAAACTTTAAACAAAGCTTTAAAAGATGATGAGTTAATGAATAGCTTTTTCAGATCAAATATTAATTATGATGCTGAAGCTTTTAGAGTTTGGAGCAACAGCCCGATGCAGAGGGAATCAATAAGTTCCGGGATATTTCTTTACGATATGGATAAAAGAGAGATCGGAAGTTTTTCAGTTGATTTAGAAAAGCAATACAACATATTCAATCACTTCGATGTTATAGAATTAAGCGAAACAAATATTAAGGAGGTTTCCGATTCAATTGGAAGTGATGTAATAACTTACGTCGGAGTTATTCCTGTGGTGCGAAGAGAAATTGTTTCAGGATATATCGCTGCAGTTACCGAATTCAATATTCGTAATATTGGCTCAAAAAATATTCCTGATTTCCTCAAAATCAAATAAAGCATTATTAGGAGCAGCTATTGATGCATCTTTACTAAAAATATTTGAATTTACTAACGGACAACTAACACAGGTTTACGGTGATATATATCCTTCGCGGGAACAAATGATACCAATTTACAATGCTAACTTTTCGGAGTTTAATGATGCATGGATAAACTTTTCAATTTATGATGAAAACTATATCGCTTATGTCATCAAACTTTTTGAAGACGGGGATGAAAGAGTTATTACTGTTGCCGCAAAAGAAAAAGAAATAACCTGGAACCTTTTTAATTTCTTTAAGATATTTTTGCTTCATACAATATTTATACTATTGCTGTTTGTTTTTCTTAAAGTTGCAAAATTGCTCAAAGTTCAGGCATCTTTTAGAATAAGATTGTTGTATGCTTTTCTTCTTGTATCGATTGTGCCTTTAGCTTTGCTTGCAGTTTATAACAGGGAAGTAGTATCGGAAAGAAGTGAGAAAGCAATATTTACGGAACTAAGTAAGCGCTCGGATTACCTGGAAAACCATATTACTTCCCAGTTAGCAAAACATAAGGATAGGGAACTTACAACTGCATTCCGCAATGCAGGAAAGGAGTTGGGTATATCATTCGCAGTGTATCAGAATACGGATTTGCTATACAGCTCTCGCGATGAACTTTACCGAACCGGCTTGTTCAATTATAAGTTAAATGCTAAGGCACATTATAGTTTAAACTATCTTAGTTACAGAACGTATCTTACGAACGAAAACCTTGATAAGTACACTATTTGATGCTTATTACAGAAAAATAAATATTAATAATGTTCCGCTTATCATCGGGGTAACGATGCGTTCAATAAAATCAGACCCGCGTTTTCATCTGCCGATATTGATGTAATTTTATTCGGAATATATTCTTTTGCATTAATTATAATTATCATTGTGAGCACTGTGCTTGCTAATCAAATATCTGCACCGATAAGACGATTAACAAAAGCGACAGAAGCAGTTGCGAAAGGTGATCTGGATATCGAGTTGGAAAATAATGAGAAGGGAGAGATGAGGGATCTTTACAAAGGTTTTAATTTGATGACAAAAGAATTACAGAAAAATCAGATTGAACTTGCAGAGCTTGAGAGAGAAGGTGCCTGGAAGGAAATGGCAAAACAGGTTGCGCACGAGATTAAAAATCCTCTAACACCTATAAAATTAGCCGTTCAACAGCTCATCGCTTCTCACAAAGATAAGAGTAAAGACTTCGATAAAATTTTTAGGAAAGTGACAAAAACAACATTGAATCAAATTGATAATCTTGGGCAGATTGCTTCAGAGTTTTCAAGTTTTGCAAAAATGCCAAGCATTAAGCTTGAAAAATTAGATATTGTTCCAATAATAAAGGATACAACAAATCTATTTACGGATGATAAAATTATTATTGATTTTGATAGCGAAGCTCCGGAAGCAATTGTTGAAGCAGATACCTCGCAATTAAGAAGAATGTTGATCAATATGATAAGAAATTCCATTCAAGCCAATGCAACTGATATCACAATAAGACTAACAACAAAAGATGATAATTATTCATTAATAATTGTTGATAATGGAGAGGGAATTAGTGATGAAAATAAAGAAAAAATATTTGACATTAATTTCACCACTAAAGAAAAAGGCATGGGTTTAGGATTAAAATTGGTAAGAAGGTTTATTGAAGGAGTGAACGGCAAAATACATTTGGTGGAATCAGGTTCTTCAGGTACAACTTTTGAAATTACAATTCCCAAATACAATTCACCCGCAAGCGTTTAGGGAGAGAGATGTTGACTGAACTAACTCCTCAACAATCCAGGGCACTCGATTTTAAACATTCAATTTCATTAAGAGCAAATGCAGGTTCGGGAAAAACTTTTGTGCTTGCCAAAAGGTATTTACAAATAGCAATTGAAGGAGTAGTGCCGTTACAGAATATTGCAGCAATTACATTTACTGATAAAGCTGCAGGAGAACTTTATAAAAGAATTGCAGAGGAAATTGAGAGTCAGATTTATTCATCTACCAAAAAATCTGAAAGAATAAAACTTGAAAAAATCAGGCGCCAACTTGTTTCAGCAAATATCTCAACCATCCATTCATTTTGCATCAATATTCTAAAAGAATTTCCGGTTGATGCAGAACTAGATGCTAACTTCACTCCTATTGATGCCAACAAATCTTCTGAGTTGTTAGAATTGTCTATCGAAGAAACCTTAAAGGGGAAATTAGAAGATACAAGCAATGAAGAGATCAAATATTTGATAAGATTGTTTGGATCAAAATTAAATTTAGTAAAGCAGTTACGCTCGTTGATAAATAACCGGAAGAATGTACTAAAATTAAAAAATAATATTTATAGTGAAGATGCTGAAAAGATAGCCGGATATTTTAGAGAATCATTCAATCAATATTTTAAAATTATCTACCTTCCTCAAATAAAATCCTTAGTTAACGATTTAACAATGATAAATAATAAGGTTATTGATGATGATCCTACTAATGATTTAACGAATAGAGTTGCTGATCCAATTCAAAAATTAGCGAAATGTTCAAAACCTGAAGAAGTAATAAAAATTATTCATCAAATAATTGAATATATTTTTACAACGACAAAAAAGGTTAAAAAAACCAACTACTTTTTGGGAAGATTAAGAGACGGATTTGAAGAGGAAATACATACTGTAGAAACTATATTAAATAATTTAAGTAGCATTGAAATAAATGAAAACACAAAAAATATTGAATATCAATTAGCATTAGCAGGTAAATATTTAATTGATCTTTTTGATGACACTTTGTTTTTATATGATCAGAAAAAGATGGAGTTAAGCTACCTCGATTACGAAGACATATTAATTAAAACTAGAACCTTACTTCAGTCCGAAAATGTTGCAAAATATTTATCAGATAAATTCAAATATTTAATGGTGGATGAATACCAGGATACTAACGAAATACAGTACGAAATATTTTTGCCTATACTCGATTATCTGAGAAAAGGTAACCTGTTTATAGTTGGTGATGAGAAGCAAAGTATATATAGATTCAGAGAAGCAGAGCTTGAAGTATTTAATAAAACGAATTTAGATATTTCAGATAAAGATGGAAGTGAATACTTAATTACACTTCCCGATAGTTTTAGGATGGAACCTGAAATCTGTCTTTTCACGAATGTACTCTTTAAAAATCTTTTTCATAATCCAGATAAACTTTACAATGAAGTTGAACACTCGGAACTAATTTGTGCAAAATCTGATAGTACAAGTGGAAAGGTTTCTATTCTAATTGCTAAAGAAAATTCAGATATAACTGAAGCCGAATTAATATCCAGACAAATATTAAAATTGCTTGGAGAAAATTCTGAACTTGATTGGAAAGATATCGCAGTACTTGTTCGCAAGAGAAGTTCATTTAAAGAATTAGAAAAACAATTTGCAGAATTTAAAATACCTTACAGAATAATTGGCGGAAGAGGATTTTTCCAGAGACAAAGTATTTATGATATTTATAATTATTTTTCCTTTCTTCTCGATACGAATAATGATGCTGCATTAATTGGAATATTACGTTCACCGTTTTTTTCAATAAGTGATCTTCAAATATTTGAGATATCATTGAACTATGGTAATTCTTTTTGGGAAAAAATGCTAGAATCAAAATCGGATGATGCGCAAGTAGCTGCTGCGGTTAAACAACTAAGGCAATATCTGCAATTAGCAGGCAAGAAAGATTTCAACACACTTCTAACTGAAATATTTGAAACGACAAACTTTTTAACCGTGCTCGCTTCCCGCTCTGATGGTGAACAGGAACTGGCAAATATCGAAAAGCTGCAGAGAATCACCAATGCTTTTTCAAATCAAGGATTCAAAACTCTCTACGATTATGTTAACTTTCTTAAAGATGCAATTACTAAACTTGATGAAGAAGCACAGGCAGGTTTAGCTTCTCAGTCAAATGCTGTGAGTATCTTAACGCTCCACCAGGCAAAAGGGTTAGAGTACCCTGTTGTATTTCTCTATAAGTGTAATGAAGTTTCACAAAGGAATACGGTTAAATCGAAATCTATTTCTGTTGATAAAAATTTTGGATTGCTTACTAAAGTGCCGCCTAATGGAAATTATTTCAATGATTATAAATCTGTTCCTTTAATATCAGTAAGGGATTATATTGAAACAAAAAAGGAGTTGGCAGAAATAAAAAGATTGTTTTATGTCGGTGTTACAAGAGCTAAAAAATATCTTTTCTTATCAGCAACATTAAAGAAAAACAATAAAGTTAATCCCTCATGCTTTATGGGATTACTGGTTGAGGGATTGAATATTAATTTAGACTTGCCTGAATTTGTAATTGAAGATGATTTGAAATTTTTAAGAAAAGAAAATAACAGCTATAAAAATATTACGAAGTTATATAAGACAATTATTCCTATCAGAAATGATGTTGAGTTAGCAGAGGTAAAAGAAAGTAATATTGATGAACAAATTAGAACAAAAAACTTTTTGTTGAGAAAAATAGAAGATACTGGCAAAGGTGAAATTATTTCAGCTACAAAAGTTGCTTCTTACAGTCAGTGTCCGTTAAAATATAAATTTATTTATAAATACGGTTACTCCAATCTTTACGATGATTTTCGGTTTTTTAGAAATAAAAAGTATTACAAAAGTATTTTTAATGACGATGTTGGTCAGGAAGATATCCGGAACGGAGATGAAGTTGAAACCTCGCTAATAAAGAATGCTTCGAATATTAAAGGACAAATAATTCATAAAGTACTCCAAAATGAAATTAACAATGATAATTTGGAAAAATATATTCATGATGAAATTTCTGTTACATATTCAAATTTGTTCGAATCATGGGAGACCAAAGAAAAATTCACAAAAACCATTCTGGATTTGTTAAATGTTTTCTATCTCTCAAACGAGCATAAATATCTGAGAAAATATTCCAATTATAAAAATGAATCTGAAATTTACTTGAATGAAAATGACTACTATCTGTACGGAATAATTGATAAATTAATAATTACAGAAGATAAATGTATTATCGTAGATTATAAGACAGATGATATTGAGAAAGAAATTAATTGAAAATAGAACGAAATATTATTTAAATCAACTTAACTTTTATGTATATATTGTTAGTAAATTGCATATGGAATTTGATGAAATAGAAATACGATTGATATTCTTAAAGTTTCCTGATAACCCATTCGTAGTAAATTATGATAGAAAAAATATTGAGGAAATAAGAAAAAATATTTTAATAATGATAAAGGGGATTTTAAGGGAAGAATATCCTAAAAATCTTTCGCATTGTTACGAATGTAATTTTTCAATAAAAAATAAATGTATAGCTTAACCCGATAAATTATAATGCAGATAACAGTTAAAACAATAAGAAACCTCGAAGTTATCGAGAAGGAATTAGACTCAATTTCTTCCGGCGTTATGGTAGTACCTTTGGAAGAAGATTTTGAACAGATTGCAACAAATTTTGTTTATCATGATAAAAATATTTACGTGTTTATTGAAAATAAAGAGTTGTATAAAAATTTAAAACTTGAGTCAATTGCAAAATTTACTGCTATAAAAGATACTACGAGTGGAAAGAAAAATAAAAACGATAAAGAAAACATTTACAGTTTATTTTATATCTCGGTTAGTGGAATTATAAAAAATGTGCGTGAGAAAAAACTTATAAACAATATCAAACAAAGTTTTATACAAAAATATTCCGGTAGGCTTATTGAATCCGATAGCAGATCAAAATCTTATTCAAGACTTGTGTTCATAGACACTGAAGAACTAACCGCTACTGAAGAAACGGGAGTATAAATACAGTACTCTCTAAAAGCTTTAATCGAAAAGTTACAACATCAATAAAGGAGCAGCTTTTTGCTAAACTATATCTGGCTTTCATTAATAGTTTTAGGGATAGCTTCTGCGCTGTATATTGATCTTTCGGATATCTCCTCAAATAAATATCACAACAATGAACCGGTTACTTTAATATTGGAATTTCCCTCTCCTGCGCTTATAGATACTAATGCAATTTATGAAGGTGTTGCTATCATTAGTGCTAAAGATTACAATCTATTATATGGTGATTCTCTGAAAAGAGATTTTAATGTACCTGTTATTTTAGCTGTAAACGAGAATAAAAAAAAATCAACAATAATATTAAAGATAAATGAATCAACTCCGGTACTTTGGAGAGAAATGGCGAGAGCATCGGGTAATGAGGATGAGCTGCTTGCAGATATAAAATTTGTACATACAGATAATCCATACAAACTTAACGCTTCAATTTTTGTTGCGCCGGTTAGTTTTATAATGATGAAGAATGTAACTAATGAAGCTATCGGTAAAGCCGCTGTTGCTGTTAAAATAGCTTTGGGATTGATTGGAATAATGGCTTTATGGTTAGGTGTAATGAAGGTTGCCGAAGATGCCGGGCTGATTGCTAAACTTGCAAACATGATTAAACCAATAACAAAAAAATTGTTTCCCGAAATTCCGTCCGACCATCCTGCAATTGGTGCTATGTTAATGAATATATCTGCCAATATGTTAGGGCTTGGCAATGCGGCAACACCTTTCGGGCTTAAAGCGATGGATGAACTGGATAAACTGAATCCTGAAAAAGGAACCGCCACAAATGCAATGGTAACTTTTCTTGCAATTAATACTGCAGGACTAACCCTAATTCCCGCCACAGCAATAGCAGTGAGGGCTGCACAAGGAAGTGCAGATCCTGCTATCATAATCGGCACCTCAATCTTCGGGGCATCCTGTGCAACAGTAACAGGAATTGTTGCAGCAAAACTATTTGAAAAATTCCCAATCACTAAGGGAGAGTTTGGTAATTGGTTTAGTGAAAACTGGAAACTGCCTGCTGCAATTCTTCTGATTATACTTTTCTTCCTTATTGGTTCGGTTACAGGATTTCTAAGTGTTATTGCATCTGTTTTCTCATTCGTTAATCTTGAAATACTAAAAGATGTAATTCAGATATTATCTACTGTTGCCATTCCTTTCCTAATTTTGTTTTTTATAGGATACGGAGCCATAAAAAGAGTTAAAGTTTATGAGCAATTTGTTGAAGGGGCAAAAGACGGATTTAATATTGCAATTAAAATTATACCTTATCTTGTTGCTATGCTCGTGGCAATTGGAATTTTTAGAGCAGGAGGAGCATTAGATAATTTGCTAATCCCGGTTATGAGAATTGTTACTGATTTAATTGGAATGCCTCCCGAAGCCCTTCCAATGGCACTTATCCGCCCTCTCTCAGGAAGTGGTTCGTTAGGTGTTATGGCCGAAACGATGTCTGTTTATGGTCCCGATTCATTTATTGGTGTGCTTGTCTCCACGTCGGAAGCACGGAAACAACCTTTTACGTGCTGGCTGTTTACTTCGGTGCGGTTAGAATTCGGAAAACACGCCATGCTGTTG
>PVMK01159356.1_pt1 | contig 11349 bp, 13 predicted proteins | sample 1853481 | NCBI WGS metagenome assembly PVMK01 (sample SAMN08533507, study PRJNA380276) | Marine sediment metagenome, whole genome shotgun sequencing project. | reverse complement strand
TGTCTCCTCGTCGACGGTCTCCATGCGCTTCATGTTGAGCGGACCGGTGTCCTCGATCTTGCCGTCTGCTAGGGAGTGGATGACACCCCGGGGACCAAATTTTTTGGCAAATTCAGGATCGGATGGATAATCTTCGTTTTCCGGTTCATCTTCGGCATTGAGGTGGTACAGGTTGCCAAAAAACTCGTCGAATCCGTGATTGGTGGGCAGATGCTCATCGCGATCACCCAGGTGATTCTTGCCGAACTGCCCTGTCACGTACCCCACTGGCCTGAGTAGCTCGGCAATGGTCGGGTCTTTTTCACTGATTCCTTCCGCCGCACCCGGTAAACCCACTTTCAGCAGCCCGGTCCGGAATGGGCTCTGGCCGGTGATAAAAGTGGACCTGCCCGCGGTACAGCTGTTTTGCCCATAAGCGTCCGTGAACATGATGCCGTCCGCGGCGATACTATCGATATTCGGAGTTTTGTAACCCATCATGCCCCGGTTGTAAGCGCCGACGTTAGACCAGCCAATATCGTCCCCCCAGATAATCAGGATGTTGGGTTTGTCCATCTTGGCAAAAGAATTTGTAGAATTGAATGCAAATGACACGAGCAACAGCAAAAGCAGAAAATTATTTTTTCTCATGGGACCTCCGTTGAGATGTTGATATCGGGATACAGGCTAACTGTTAGCCGCGGATTCTATCTGTTAAAAGCCAACAGGTCTAATAATCCGATTACATTAAATTTAAATCTCGGCCTCGAAAATCTTGCCACCTGCATCAACTCCGGACAGGAAATCAGTGGTGTGCTCGATATTTCCCGGTACATTTTGAGATACTGAAGCCACGAGCTTGTAAATGACCAAACTGCCAACCATAGACGTCGGCTTTTTGCTGACCGAATCCCATCACAGTCCCAAGCACGTGGCCGGGACTGCAAATATTCCGCCTGCCAAAAGGCAAAGGTTCCGCCTGGCTCAGGAAACTGCTGGATGAAATAAGGCAGGTGCCGCCTGGCTATCCCCTTTCAACCAAAGACTGAAAAAGGATGTCATACAGCCTGAACTTGAGTTCGATGATCATTTCGAGATCGACTACCACGTCAGGCACACGGTATTGCCGGGTCCCGGCAGCAAGGAGCAGTTACTGGATGTGGTGGCCCAGAATGCACGCAAACCTGTTGGACCGGGAAAGGCCCCTGTGGGAGTTTCACCTGATTGAGGGACTCTCCGGGCGCCGCTTCGCTTTCTACACCAAAATTCATCATGTTTTGTGTGACGGCATTACTTTCGCCCGGTGGTTTGCGGAATCCGGTTCGAAATCGGCAACGGACATGAATTCCCGGCCCATATGGCAACGGGACGAGATACCAGACGCGGGCAACGACGAAGATATCAGCTACGCTGCAGATGATCATTGACGGCGTGAAGATGCTGGGGGGAGGATTCACGACTGCTCTGGGTGTTTCGGCATTGAGCGCCAAACTGCTCCAGCGGCGCTTTTTCGATGGCGATGCAAATATTGCCTTGCCGTTGTCAGCCCCAAGAACCGCGCTGAATGTCGCCCCCGGCGCCGCCAGGAATCTTACATTTACGCAGTACCCGCTGGAAGAAGTCAGGGCCATCGCCCATTCCCAGGGGGGGAGCATCAATGACCTGGTGATGACCATTTGTGACCTGGCCGTCAACCGCTACTTCGAAGAAACAGGCCAGGCGCCTGACGAACCATTGATAGCCTATATGCCCGTCAACCTCAGGCATGAGCAAGAACAGGACAACAGAAACCTGATTTCCCTGCTCCAGGTCAAAATGGCGTCTGAGCATGAAGATTCACTGGCTGCTTGCAAGAGATCATAAAATCCTCACGATCTGCCCGGGAGGTTTTTTCCGGTGCATCAAGACCGGCCATCCAGTATTACACGCTGCTGGTCGCCCTGCTCTCCCAGTTTGAAGAAACCCTGAAGCTGAACAAGTTCCTGCCACCGGCAATCAACATGGTCATTTCCAATGTTCCGGGCCCCAGGGAAACCATGTACTTCATGGGGTGCGGAGGCTACCGAAGTCTATCCCATCAGTACACTTCCCCCACTGACGGCCTTGAATATAACGGCTTGCAGTTACGTAGATACCCTGTTCTTCGGCCTGGTCTCCGGGCGAACGGCCGTTCCTGACTTGCAAAAACTCACTGAGTATCTCGATGAAGCCTATGCAGATCTAAAAGACAAAACGGCGTAAAATCAGGTTGAAATAAATGCTCTCCTGCCGGGTGATAACCCACAATTAACTTTTAAATATTGCGATAATTCGTTATTATTATTGGCAAACCCACGGCTTTGGGTGTTCAAGGATTGAACCGGGAGGCAGGAAGCTATGAAGCCGAATAACGATTTTTCGTGGGAAATCCTGTTGGTTGAGGACAACCCCGCCGATGTGTTCCTTACACAGGAAGTGTTGAAGGAAGCCAATATTTCACATAATTTGCAGGTGGCCCGCGGACGGTGTAGCGGCCCTGGATTACCTGCGGCAGGAAGGAGATCATGCCGACGCGATTCGTCCGGACATCATCCTCCTGGACCTCAATATGCCGAGGATGGATGGGCACGAACTGCTGGCGAGGATCAAGTCAGATGACGCTCTGAAAAGTATCCCGGTCATCGTTTTGAGTTCTTCGACCACTGCGGAAGATATTTCCAGGGCCTACGCATTGAATGCAAACTGCTTCACCAGGAAACCGATGAATATTGACCTGTTTATCGATGTGATCAAAGGTATCCAGGAATTCTGGTTTAAAACGGCAGTTTTGCCGCCCAGTTCAACCGGCAGCCCTTATTAGCCCTCATCAATTCGAGCGACCTGACCCAGCACCATATGTACATGCTTTGGGGAGCGGTATAAAATGGTGTATGGAAAAAATTCCCCACACTTCAGCCCGCAGTGGGGCCAGGTCGAAAGTAACTTAACAGCCGGAAAATTCATGTCAGACAAACTCAGAAATTTGCGTGTAATGATCGTAGATGACAACGAAGGCGATCGAATCCTGTACAAAGAACTTTTGACAGAGGGCGATCCCGGCACCGGCTTCACCTTCGACGAAGCCGGTACCGGTAGCGCCGCCCTGGAGAAAATGCGTGCCGAAAAACCGGAGTGCTTGCTGCTCGACTACCGGTTACCCGATATGCATGGGCTGGATATTCTGAAGGAACTCGCAGAACAGGACGGTTCATTACCGGTCCCGGTTGTCATGCTGACTGGCTTTGGGGATGAGGCAACCGCGGTCAAAGCCTTGCACCTGGGAGCCCAGGAATACCTTCCCAAACAGGACCTGACCGGACCAATTCTGTGCAAGGCAATGGATGACGCCATCAAGACTCACAGCAAAAACCGTGAGCTTGAGGATTCGCGCCGGCAATTGGAAATGCAAAACCGCGAACTGGCAGGCAAGTACGCGAAAGTCGAAGAGTTTTACCAAAGAGTTCTGGAGAAACTGAAGCGCCCGGTGACATCCTCACGGAATATCAGCTGCAAAATCCTGGACGAACTCGAAGGGACATTATCAGACGAACAGGTTGCCAGCCTGGAATCGATCAAGCAATCATGCGATGAGTTGACCGCCAACATCAACAACCTGATCGACACAACAGGCATTCAAATGGGCGAATTGCTCATTTCCCCACGGCCCGAGATCATTTCAGAAGTGATTTCCGGGGTTGTCAACAAGTTCAAACCCCAGGCAACTTTCAAGCAAATTGAATTATTGAGTCATGTTTCAGGCGGCCTCCCGGAAATTTCAATGGACAGGTACCGGATCGAACAGGTACTCACCAATCTGCTGGACAATGCGATCAAGTTCACCGGCCCGGGCGGCAAGATAGAGATAAACGTCAGCCGCCTGCCGGAATCCCGTGACAGCCTGACCATTTTAATCAGTGATACGGGCAAAGGCGTTCAGACGGAACACCTGGAAAAGATTTTTGAGCACTCGTTCCAGGCGCCCACCGCCGGCGGCGAAAATCAAACCGGGCTGGGACTGGGCCTGCACATTTGCCGGGAAATCCTGCTCTCCCACAAAGGCAATATCTTTGCCACCAGTATCCCGGGTGAGGGCTGCTGTTTCACCATTACGCTCCCCCTCCCGATGTCTGAAACAACAGATATGAGCAAAGTGGATGTCTGGTCCGCTGGCACCATTGAGTACCCTTGAGCAGGGTCTCAGTTTTGACAAAAGAAAGTGAAATTGAATATGGCGTCCTTTTGTCTGAACTGGAGCTGCTGAAAGCCACCCTCGATCAACACGCCGCCACGGCGCGGATCGATGTGAAATGGACAATTCCTGAGGGTGACGAGAAATTTTGTGCGAGTTGCGGCTATTCAAGCGGGGAACTGATTGGCCAGGATACCAAAATCCTGAATTCCGGCATCCATCCGCCGGCAGCCTTCAGAGACTTGTGGAATATGGCCGTGGGCGGCCGTAGCTGGCACGGAGAACTCTGTAACCGGGCGAAGGACGGCACGCTTAACTGGGGGGCAACCTCGATCACGCCACATTTGGACCCGAACGGCGACATCGACGGCTTCATCTATGTGGCCACGGACATCACGGACCGGGTTATTGCCGAGCAAGCGCTGGAAGAAAGCGTGCTGGCGCACAAACAGTCAAATGAAGACTTGCAGCGGTTTGCCAATATTGTCTCCCATGACCTGCGCGAGCCCCTGCGTATGGTGTCAAGTTTTGTCGCTCTTTTGAGCCGGAGATATGGGGACAAGCTTGATGACAGCGCCAGGCAATACATCAAGTTTGCGGTTGACGGCACCCAACGCATGCAGGACCTGCTGGAGGGCTTGCTGGAGTTTTCACGTGTCCAGACACACGGCGAGCCATTCAGCGATCTCGATCTGACCGAGGCAGTTGAAGACGCCGTCAATAATCTCACGATGCTGATTGAGGACACCAGTGCAGAAATCACCATCGACCCGCTGGCCACCGTAAAAGGTGATAAAGCTCAGCTCATGCAGGTCTTTCAGAACCTGATTGCCAACGCCATCAGATTCTGCGATGAACCGCCACCAATCATACACATCAGCGCCATGCAGGAAGAAAACAGTTTGTCAATCGCGGTGACAGACAAGGGAATTGGCATTGAGCCGAAAAACTTCGAGCGTGTGTTCCAGATATTCCAGCGTCTGCACGCCCGGGAGGAATACGAAGGTACAGGTGTAGGACTGGCAGTCTGCAAACGCATCATGGAACGGCACCATGGAACCATAAGCGTTCAGTCCGAAGCCGGGCAAGGGAGCACGTTCACCCTGAAATTTCCCGTCTGATTCCAGCCGGGGGCTAGTCAGGTAAATAAGCATCCAGCTCAATCTGCTGGACCTTCCGCGCCCGCGGTCCCACTCCCATGGCTTGCGCATTCTGCGGCCAGTTCCCCATGAATGGCGCGACCAGTATATTGGGCAATTCATGCCAGGTGACGACGGCAAGGCTGATGGCGTCCGGACTGCGGGTCAGCAGCCGGATTTCAAACGAACTTTTATCTGGATTCACCAGTCGCAGAGAATCGAACTCCCGTTGGTGCTTGGACTCAAGTGAAGTATCCCGTGCCAGCTGGCCATCCACCCAGGCTTTCTCAAGCCCGCTTTCCTTCCCGATGACCAACATCAAAAGTTCCGTTTTTTCTTGAACTTGCAAAACAAAGCTATGAGACCATCCCGCCTCCTCGCGCCTCACGCTGTGTGCAGTAACCTTCACTCCAGGAAGGTTCAAGGCCGGCACGGCCCGGGCCGGTCGCTCAGTGGGTTGTGACAAGCCGGAAACCAGCTCAACCGGCTCAAACCCGTGCCCGTCTGCGTAATCTTTATCCACGCTTGTATAAAGGCTCTCAAGGACAACATAACCGGTTTCGCTGCCTTCAACCTCGCTGTACATCAAGGTCATGCCACGGGGCCGATCCGCAGTGAACCCGGGCAGGGAGAGATGCACCAGGCAAGCCACCAGGATAGCAGCCAGCAACCAGCGGGCCGGCTGCCAGCTCAGCTCCCGGCCACGCACAAACGCGAGCAGCATGGGAATAATGGTCAGGGTCATGAAAGCCAGCGGGATGATTTTGAAATGGCTCTTGTCAAAATTGAGCACTACTTCCAGCATGAAGAAGTGATAGAAAGATATGAATGCGGCGCCTGCGAAACCCAGCACGGTGGCCATCAACAGGGGGGCAGGAGATTTTTTTCTGAAAATATCGATGACCGACCCAATGGCAAACAGGGCCAGCTGAATCAGGGTAATGTGGCCGGCCGTCGGCAGCTTGCTCGCGAGCACCATGCCGGCCACGAAAATCAGGCCCCAGCCCTGCATTATCATGGCACAGGGTGACACCCTGCCAGCGAACAGCTTTACTGTAGCATACAAGGAAAGCGGCACCACCCCGAAAAGGGCCAGACGCCCCATCCATGGGTATGGGTGTTCAATCGGGTGAAGGTCCGGCCAGTGCCCCAGTGGAAACGACAACAGATAGCCGCCCAACAAGATGGAGCCCAGCATAAACGGAACCACCAGCAGTCCCCAGCGCAATTGCCAAATCTGAAAGTCTTTGCGGAAGGCCAGGGCAATGGCCAGCAGGACCCAAACCCCGAGCACCAGAGATAAACCCAGAACGATACTCGAAGGGGTAATGCACCAGGCGGTTGGCAAAAACATCAATGTAACCGGCATCTTCACGCGAGATGATATGATCGAGATTACGCTCCCCCAGGGCCTTCATCATGCTCCAGGCGTTATCACCATGATGCTGCAGGCTGCCGATATCCAGGTGATCCGGGTCGTCGATTGCCGAATGGTAAACCGCCACACCCTGGGCAAAGGCAAAGTTCAGGCCCATCACATCTTCGCGCTTGTACACCGAGTAATCGGTGTCATTCGGCATGCGCTTGTAAATCTCGTTGGTCAAAGAGTTGGCCACCGGGCGATCAACATTTTTTGAGTACAGGCGAATGATTCCGCGATTCCCTTCGCCTGTTTCGAACATGACGCTGGGGCCGGTGGTCCCACGGGCCTCGAGGTTGACGATAGCTTTCACTTTTGCAAAAAGCGGATTGTGCCGGGCAAATGCATCCGCCCCGATCAAGCCATTTTCTTCAGAGTCGGAAAGCAGGAAAATGATGTCGTTTCTGAAAGGGCGGGAAATCTGCAGCCATACGGGCAATTTCCAGCACCGCTGCTGTACCGGCGCCATCATCCGCAGCACCGGGACCCGCCCATACACTGTCGTAGTGGGCGGTAAGCAACATTGCGTTCTTGCCCTTCAGAACCCAGTTTCATTGCGATCAGGTTATCGACGGGACTACAGGCGCCAAACAACGGGTTGCAGTGGAAAAGGGACTGGATTTCCACTTCGTATCCCGAGGATTCCAGGTGGGAAACAATCCGGTTACGGACCACGAGGTTATTGGGAGAACCGGCTACATGCGGCGCCCCATCCTGCAGGAGATCACGCAAAATCGCTTCTGCACGAAGCGCGGAAAACTCCACGTCCGGGGCGTCTGCTCCCACCGGGTCAGGCGCAGAATAAGAACGAAGCACCCCCAGGATTACCAGGGCGCAAATCAGCAACAGCGAAAAAGGGTGGCGCAATCGAAGCATCAGACCAGTCTACGATGACTGTCTTCTGCTTGCAGAACTTTATTGCAACTGATCAACCCGAGCAGCACCAGGGACAGCCAGGGCCAGAACGCAATGATGGCGACGGACAAAAGCAGGAACAGGAAAAACGGCAGCGTGGAGACGTATAACTCGACAATCGAGCGGTCAAAGCGGTAGCTGGCAATAAAAAGATTCAAGCCGACCGGTGGGGTCAGGTACCCCAGTTGCATGGTCGCAAGGAATACGATTCCCAGGGTGAACGGGGTGGATACCAAATTGCGTTGCCACCGGCAGGATCAGTGGGACCACCAGGACAATCGCTGAAAAAATGTCCAGGATGGCGCCCAGCACCAGCAGGAAAACAAGCAAAAGCAGCAGGAAACTCAAAGGACTGGCCACCTGGGAACTGACGTACGCCAGGAGTTTTTGCGGAATGCCCGCATCGATCATGTAGTTGGTAGATGCCAGTGACATACCCAGTATGACCAGGATGCCACCCACCAGCACCATAGACTCACGCATGATCGCCGGCAGTTTTCGCAACGAAATTTCGCGCAATATGAAAACATCGACAATCAGGACATACAGGGCAGTTACCGCCGCCGCCTCGGAAATAGCGAAATAGCCGCTGTATATTCCGCCCAACACAACAATCGGTAGCGGAATTTCCCAGATCGATTCGCGTACCGCGGCCCGCACCTCAGACCAGGAAAAATCGGAAAGCGGTACGCGCAGCGCCCGGTTTTTCCAAACGCTGTAGCCCGACAGCATGATGAGCATCAGGAAACCAGGCAGGATACCCGCCAGGAACAAATCTTCAATTGAAATTTCAGCAATAACGCCATACAGGATCAGCGGCAATGAAGGCGCGAACAGCAAACCCAGGCTGCCGGCGGATGTCACCAGGCCCAGGTTGAATTTTTCCGGGTAACCCGCCTCCTGCAGGGCTGGAAACATGAGCGCGCCGATGGCAATGATCGTCACCCCGGATGCGCCGGTAAATGCGGTAAAAAATGCGCAGGTCGCCAGCGCAACAATGGCCAGCCCGGCCGGCATCCAACCCAGCAGCGCCTGGGTCAGACGCACCAGGCGGCGGGGAGCACCGCTTTCACCCAGCAGGTAACCTGCAAAAGTAAATAGCGGAATGGCCAGCAGGATCGGCATCTCGGCTATTCCGTAGAACTCGATCACTATGGCCTGGAGATCAATGCCTTCCTGGGTAAAACCCCACATTGCGCTGGCTGCAATCACCACGAACAGCGGTGCACCCAGCAAGGCCAGGAGCACCAGCAGTGGCCCGATTAAAATCACGATGCCGCGCCTCCCCTGAACAGGCCAGCCAGGCGCCTCAGGAAAAACAGGGTATAACGCCAGGAAATGAGACCGAAGCCAATCGGCATAACCAACTGGAGAATCCATGCGGGTACATCACCCAGTAAAACATCCCCATATTCATAAGAAGTGCGCACGAAATTGATGCTGTACCAGGTCACCACTGCACATATGCCCGCAGTAAAAAGATCCACGATAATTTTTAGACGATCATTGAGTTTCGGCGACAGAAAACGATCCAGGACGGCAATGTTGATGTGTTTATCAGTGCGGCTCGCGGCAACGGCCCCCGCCACGGCAATCCACAGCACGAGCATGCGCAACAGCTCATCACTCCAGATAAATCCGAAACCAAAAAAATTCCGGGCCACAATCTGGCCGGCAGCCAGCAGGATCATGCCACTGAGGATAATGACGAGAACGGCATCTTCCACCGCACGGCCCACATTCTCCAGCCGCTGCATGATGGTTTGGGGCGGGTTCAAGAGTTAACAGGCCCTAGCGTACCGCCGGGCGGCTGGCATCCTGCCCCGCACGATATTCGACCAGCAGTTCCTGCATCTGGTCCAGCAGTTGAGTATCAAACACACCTTTTTGGGCCAGTTTGCGATGAGATTCGAGAACAATTCCACGCCATTGTTCGACTTCTGATTTCTCAGGTGTGGCCAGCTTCATGCCACCTTGTAGCAAGGCCTGCATGGCTTCGGCATTATCTCTCACTCCGTACTGGTCTAATTTCCGGTAAATCCCTTCCATCACTTCCCGTACTACGGCCTGGTCTTCCGGGCTGATCTTTGAAAAAGCCTTTTTATCGATCAACATCGCTGCGTACACATAAGCCACCGGCATTTCAGTGATGTAACTGAGCTTGGTGTGCCACTGAAAGACCACGGCGCCCACCGGCGGGACCGTAACGCTGTCGAGCAGGTCGGTTTGCAAGCCGGTCATCACATCCGTGATCGGCATGGTCACCGGGCGACACCCAGCGCCCTCAGCGCAGCGTAGCCGACCGGATCGCCTTCAGGCGTCCATACTTTTTGGCCCTTGAGGTCGGCCAGACTACTCATGGGCTTGTTGGACATCATGTAACCAAAACCAGCGGTGGCGAAACCAAAATTCACATACCCGGCATCTTCCAGTCTCTGCCTCAGGTCCGGCTCCATGTGATTTCGCACATACCGCGCTTCTTCGATCGTATTGAACATCATGGGCAGTGAAAACATGTCCGCATCCTTCTGGAAGCCATTCAGGCCCCCGGAACTGAATGCCCCTCCGTTCAACTGGCCGGTGCGCATTTTGCGCCTCACTTGCTTATCGTTACCCTGTACACCGCCTCCATAGAATTTAAACTTTACGCGCCCCCCGGTATGTTCGGTGACCGCCTTGGCGCCGGCGCGCATATCTTTCATCCAGGATGAACCTTCAGGTGCGATGGTCGCAATCTTGAGGGTCTGTGGAAGTGCCTGTGGCGCCCACAACAGCATGATCAGCACGGGCAAAATTCTGGTAATAGTTTTAATGATCATTTTCCCCGTTCAATCCTGTATTCACATGTAAGAGCTCGCTTGCAGCCGAAGGGCCTGTCGCGCCCCAGGACGCTCATACAGCCATCTGTAAGAGCTCGCTTGCGGGCGAAGGACCTGTCGCGCCCAAGGATGCTCATACAGCCACCTGTAAGAGCTCGCTTGCGGGCGAAGGACCTGTCGCGCCCCAGGATGCTCATACAGCCACCTGTAAGAGCTCGCTTGCGGGCGACCGCTATCGTCCATCATTCGCCCGCAAGCGGGCTCTTACAACCTAAAAATAGTCATCTGCGCTGTCCAGCAGTTCCTGTGCTTCCTTTTGCGCCAGCGTATTAAACAAGGTGAACCCCTCGTGCACCGGATCGGCCGCCAATACTTCGTTCAATAACCGGTCATGGAGTTCCCGGTCATACAGCGTACGGCGTAGTATCTCGCACAATCAACCTCGATGCTCAGATCCCTCCCGCCGGAAAGCGACATGGCGCGCTCATAATGGGCAAAACCAGCTTCAAAATCGCCCCCCAGGTGCAGGCGACCATGCAACGCGTGCAGGAAATCGATCCGCGGTACGAGCAGTCCAATGTGGAACATTTCCTGGCGCTGCTGGATACCATTCGTCCACCTGCGCTGGGGGGCGATTTTGAAGCTGGTTTTGCCCATTATGAGCGCGCCATGTCGCTTTCCGGCGGGAGGGATCTGAGCATCAAGGTTGATTGTGCGAGATACTACGCCCGTACGCTGTATGACAGGGAACTCCATGACCGGTTATTGAACGAAGTATTGACGGCCGATCCGGTGCACGAGGGGTTCACCTTGTTTAATACGCTGGCGCAAGAGGAAGCACAGGAACTGCTGGACAGCGCAGATGACTAT
>PVMK01188709.1_pt1 | contig 11350 bp, 12 predicted proteins | sample 1853481 | NCBI WGS metagenome assembly PVMK01 (sample SAMN08533507, study PRJNA380276) | Marine sediment metagenome, whole genome shotgun sequencing project. | reverse complement strand
TCACCTGTATATTAAAGATGAAAGCTTCATTTAGAATTCTAGCGCCTCCCTCAGCTGGATTATAAAATTCAAGCACTCTCCTATAAATTTGGGTTTCTTCCTCGAAAAATAATTCCCATCTGATTGTTTCTTTTTGGTAGAAAATCGAAACCTAATAACAAAAGAGAGGACCCATGTCTTATTTGATCGAACTGCGCTGCTCTCATTGTAATAATGCTTTTGAGGCCGATCGCTTGCAAACTTATTGTGCAGAATGCCAGGCGCCTTTGGTCGCGCACTATGATTTGGATGCGGCTCGTGACGCTTTAGATCGTGATGCCTTTAAATCTTATCCGCGTGGCATGTGGCGCTGGCATGATTTATTGCCAGTTCATCATGACGAAAATCGGCTTGATCTCGGTGAAGGTGACACGCCCTTATTGTCCGCACCCAACTTGGGATCCGCGTTGGGTCTCTCTCACCTGTATATTAAAGATGAAAGCTTCAATCCTACTGGCACTTTTAAAGCCCGTGGCATGGCTGCCGCGATATCCAAGGCCAAAGAATTGGGAGTCACAAAAATCGCCGTCCCTACAGCTGGTAATGCTGGTGGTGCCATGGCAGCCTACGCGGCGCGCGCTGGTCTCGAGGCGCATATCTTTATGCCTCAAGATACCCCCAAGGCAAATATTGAAGAATGCCGGATCATGGGTGCCGAGATTACTTGCGTGGCCGGTTTGATTAGTGATGCTGCCCATGAAATGCAGAAAAAAGTCGCTGCGGAAGGCTGGTTTGATCTTTCAACCTTCAAAGAGCCTTATCGCCCCGAGGGCAAGAAGATCATGGCATACGAACTGGCCGAGAGTTTTGATTGGCAGCTTCCCGAAGTGATTGTTTATCCCACCGGTGGTGGAACCGGATTGGTGGCCATGTGGCAGGCTTTTAACGAGATGGAAGCACTTGGCTGGCTTGAATCCGATCAAATGCCCCGCATGGTCGTAGTGCAGGCCGATGGCTGTGCCCCTGTGATTAAGGCTTTTGAAGCTGGCGCTGATCGCTGTGAGTTTTGGTCCGGCGCGCAAACCATTGCCTCTGGCCTACGCGTCCCCCTAAGCTTTGCCAGCCCGATGATTTTGGATACCCTGCGCGCTAGCCAGGGAACAGCCGTTGCTGTTAGCGATGAAAAAATCTTGGCCGCTCAAAAGAAATTAGCAACAGCAGAAGGTATTTTTGCGGCTCCTGAAGGCGCCGCCACACTGGCTGGCTTACAGCTTTTAATCGATCAGCGCTGGATTGACCCCGATGAAAAGATTGTGCTCTTCAACACGGGTACAGGATTAAAATATATTTAAAACCTATTAATAAAGTGCATATTGAATGCAGTTCGATTCCTGCCAAAAGCGGTTTTTATTATTCTAGTTTTTTTAATATTTTTGTATCTTCGTGGTTATGATCTTGCTCCAGAGCATCAAGATCAAGTTGCGGCATCTCACTCAGCGAACTAAGCCCAAAATGGCTCAGAAATTCTGCTGTCGTGCTGTATAAAATTGGACGTCCCGGCCCTTCAGCTCGGCCGGTTTCCTGGATCAAGCCTTTGAACAGTAATGTTTTTAGTACGCTGTCGCTGTTCACCCCTCGCACTGCGTCAATATAGGGTCGCGTGGCGGGCTGTTGGTAAGCCACAATAGCTAACGTTTCAAGAGCAGCTTGGCTTAAATGTCCCGTTGCTTCTAGTCCCAGAAAATCTTCTACGATTGAGGCAGTTTCTGGGGTTGTAGTTAAGCGCACTTGTCCGCGCTGATATTGTAAACACAATCCCCGTCCAACATAAGTTTCATCAAGAGCCTCAAGGCCTTTTTCAATTGCCCGGGATGTTACATTAAGTACTTTGGCTAATTGGCTCAATGGCGTGGCATCGGAAGCCACAAAGATTAGCGCTTCAATCTGCGCTTCTAAGGAGAGTTGAATTTCTGGGGTAGGTTGACCACGTTCGCTCATGCTATAATCTGTGCTCAAGTTTACGAGTTTTTGATTTTGTTTATCGCTTTCAAATTTAAGATGAAATTATACCATTCCCTGCTTTTTCTAATGTTTACATTTTTTATAACTGCGTGTGCTGCATCCCCCACGACCTCGCTATCTGTGCAAGTACAAATCGTGGCTGATGGGCAGACAACCCCGGTCAATCTGACCGATGGAAGTACTGTCCAGGCTGCATTGGAGCAGGCTGGTTTAAACCTGGAGTCACTGGATCGTGTTGATCCACCCTTGCATACTACCGTGTCAGATGGGCTAATTATTACCCTTAATCGAGTATGGGAGCAGTTTGAGATTGAGCAAGTAGTGCTTCCTTTTGAGCAGCAGCTTCAACCCAGCGAAACGCTCCCTGAAGGCGAGCAGCAGCCATTACAATTGGGCCAAAATGGTTTGCAAGAAATTACCCATCGTATTGTATTTGAAGATGATGTTGAAATCTCACGCAGTGAAATAAAATCCATTATCATCAACGAGCCTGTCATACAGATTATGCTTGTAGGTGTGCAGACTTCTTTCGTGCCTCTCACGATCCCCGGACGTTTGCTCTATCTCTCGGATGGCAACGCTTGGATGCTGGAAGGAACAACGGCCAACCGTGCTGCTGTGGTTTCTACTGGTGATTTGGATGGACGTGTTTTTGAACTTTCTGATGATGGGGAGTGGTTGCTCTTTACCCGCTTTGATGAAGATGAAGATGTCATTAATACATTGTGGGCTATTTCTGTGGATAACCCTGAAGACGAGATCGATTTGCAAGTGCAAAATGTGATCCATTTTGCCGATTGGGAACCCGGATCGCAAACCTGGGCAGCATTTTCAACAGTTGAGCCGCGCCAGGCCGCACCTGGCTGGCAAGCCAATAACGATTTGCAATTTCGAAATTTTTCCGCTGGCGGCTGGGTCAAACCAAGTGCTGAAGTGATGCTGGATACGAATTCAGGCGGTGTTTATGGTTGGTGGGGGACAGATTTTTTCTATGGTCTGGGGGATGCCGATTTAGAGTATGCTAACCCCGATCAGGTGGGCGTCTTGGATTTTGATCAGCAATCCTTCCTACTGGTGATGGATATCGTCCCCCTTCAGACGCGTAGTGAATGGGCTTGGGTACCGGGCATCAAATGGGGTCCAGATGGTAAAGCACTCTATACCGTGCGCCATGCCCCATCTTCCGACTTAATAAACGCAGAAGAATCACCTAATTTTAATTTAACCGTTTTACCATCCAATGGCAGCGACCCGATTGATCTTATCTCTTTGGTTGGAATGTTTGCCTATCCATTACCCTCACCATTGCAAGTGCAGCCTTCGGGAGAAACTGCTCATCAAGTGGCTTATTTGCAAGCTATTTTCCCACTTCAAAGTGAGACCAGTCGTTATCGTTTGATGGTTATGGACCGCGATGGATCTAATCAGCGCGAACTATTCCCACCCTCAGAAATTCCCGGCATTGAGCCACAAAAATATTGGGGAGTTTGGTCCCCAGAGCGCTTGAGCGCCGACGGCGGCTATGTTTTGGCAGTTTTATATCAAGGCAATATTTGGTTGATCGATATGGAAACCGGTCAAACCTGGCAAATTACGGGCGATAGCCGCATCAACCGCGTTGGTTGGCAGTAAGTATTATTGCTCTTAGAATCAATCAATAAATAAATAAATAGGTATTCAACAATAAGTGATATTTCGAGAAGAAATATAGTTTAAAATCAGCTATCGGGAAATCATTTTTTGGTTGGGAAATATTTGTGTACACTGACTTTCAACAGTCCATGAGAGGATAAACAATGCGTGTTTTGGTAACCGGCGCGGCCGGATTTTTAGGATCACATTTATGTGACCGCTTGATTTCCGAGGGTCATCAAGTGGTGGGTTTAGATAATTTCATCACAGGGAACCAGGCCAATTTAGCGCATTTAGCTGGAAATGAGCGCTTTGCTTTCATCCGGCACGATGTTTCCGATTTTATTTTTGTTCCGGGAGAGCTTGATGCTGTAATGCACTTCGCATCGCCGGCCAGTCCCAATCCCAACTCACCTTTTGGTTATGTTAACCTGCCTATTCAGACCATGAAAGCTGGTGCTCTTGGGACGCATAATACCTTAGGAGTAGCCAAAGCTCATAACGCCCGTTTTTTCCTCGCTTCGACTAGCGAAATTTATGGCGACCCGCTTGAACACCCTCAAACAGAAAGTTATTGGGGTCATGTTGATCCCATTGGTGAGCGATCCGTTTACGATGAAGCTAAGCGCTTTGCCGAAGCACTGACCATGGCCTATCACCGTTTTCACGGTATAAATACCTGCATCGTGCGCATCTTCAATACTTATGGATCGCGGATGCATATTAACGATGGTCGTGTTGTGCCCAACTTTATCAAACAGGCTCTCCAGGGGCAGCCTTTGACCATTTACGGTGATGGCGCTCAAACCCGAAGTTTTTGCTATGTCGATGATTTGATTGACGGCATTTATCGTTTGTTGCTTTCAGATGAGCACAATCCTGTTAATATTGGCAACCCGGTTGAGACCAGTATTTTGGAGTTTGCTGAGATCATCAATGCGCTTGCCGGTGGCAAAGATATTGTGTTTGAACCGGATCGACGTGGCTCGGGAGATCCTCAGCGTCGTCGTCCAGATATATCGCGCGCACAAGCTGTGCTGGGTTGGCAGCCCAAAATTAGTTTGCGTGAAGGCTTGGAAAGAACGATACCTTATTTTCGTGAGCAATTGAAAAAATGATGATCCAGCCGCGCATCCTCAAAGACCCTGTTGAACGAACGCGGTTTTTACGGTTTGCCCTGGTTGGCACGATTGGCGCGCTCGTTGACTTTGCTGCGTTTAATCTGCTGATAAAATATACGCCTATTGAGCCCGTTTGGGCCAATGTGGTTTCATTTACCGTAGCAGTGATTAATAACTTCACTTGGAATCGTTATTGGACTTATCCAGACTCGCGTTCTAAACCTTTTTCTTGGCAATTAGGTGAGTTCGCGGTTGTCAATATTCTTGGTGTTGGCATTCGAACACCCATTTTTTCGCTGCTTTCTGTTTTCTTGATTAATAGATTTACGGGGCAGGTTTTTCTCTCGTATAATCCGTTAATAACACCAGAATTCTTGGGCAACAACATCGCTTTGGCTGTTGCTATTGTTGTTGTTATGTTTTGGAATTTCTTTGTTAATCGCTATTGGACTTACAATGATGTTAGCTAAGTCGTTTCAATTCTCAAGTATAATTAAGCATTATGGCAAAACCTCGCCGTCCGGTTCCTATTTATACAACCTCTGGGGATGTAGGAGCCTACTTGATCCATCCTTTTATCTATAATCACACCGGAGATTGGGCTGGATGGGTCACCCCAGGCAGCGACGTATATTCTGTTTTAGGTAACTATATCGGTTACCTGAACGATGATCCTCGTATCTTGCGAAAGCGCTCTTACGACTTTTCGAAACCGAAAAGAAACCCACCTCCACCGCAGCCGCAAATTCGCGTTCCTTCAATTTCACCTTTGGCGCCCATGATGGCCGAATTAACATACACCACGATTGATGTGCTTGAAAGGGAACCACACCGTCTTGGCACGCTTGATTATGATGAGTTGCGTGAGGATATGGATTGAGAATGTCCTCAAAAACGATACCCGGTAAAAAAGTTAGCCAATCACGCGTGCAGTTAGCGCAGTTAATGCAGCCCTCACAGGCCAATCATCATGGTAATGTCCACGGCGGTTGGATCATGAAACTTGTTGATGAGGCCGGTGCTCTGGCGTGTATGCGCCATGCCCAGCACCGGGTAGTTACAGTTGCTGTTGATCAGATGGTATTTCGAGAACCAATTCGCATCGGGGATTTGGTGGTCCTGAAAGCTGAAGTTAGCTATGTGGGACGTACCTCAATGGAAGCTCAAGTGAAGGTTGTTGCTGAAAATCCGGTCACGGGCGAATATGTGCACACAAACACAGCTTATTTGGTTTATGTAGCTTTAGGTGATGATGGCCGTGCAATGGAAGTTCCATCACTCATTGTGGAGTCAGACGCCGAGCGCTCTCGTATGAAAGGTGGCCGTTTGCGACAGCAATACCGCTTGTCTCAAAGAAATTTGTCGGATAACTCTTAATTTCAAACCCATCCATTTTCTACATTCTTATGGAAGACTCAACCCAAACCTCCTCTCAAGAAGAATCAACAATTGCCAATAATTTGCCACCCGTGCGTTCGCTGCGAGAGCTTGTGGATCGTGTCACAGGACGTAATTTAGTATCCTCACTTCCTCAAGAAGATGCCGGCTTTGCTGATGTGATTCCTTTCCCATTTTTGGCTTTGGTTGGGCAAGATGAAATGAAGCTCGCTTTATTGCTGGCGATGATTAACCCTCATATGGGCGGTGTCCTGCTGATTGGCCCGCGCGGTACCGGAAAAACGACTTCTGTGCGTAGCTTGCCCGATCTCTTGCCGCATGTGCCGCGTAGTTTATGTTATTATGGCTGCTTGCCAGAAGATATCGAAGTGGGCGGCATGGATGCGGTCTGCCCCGATTGCGCTAAAAAGTTTGGCCAAGGCACTCCCATATCTACTTTCGATCGTGTTCGCTTGGTAGAGTTGCCGCTGAATGCTCGTCTTGATGATGTTGTTGGGGGTTTAGATGAACGCGCTGCTACCCAAGGCCGAATACGTTTGCATCGTGGCATTTTGGCGAGAGCGGATCATAATTTACTCTATGTGGATGAGGTTAATCTACTGGCCGACGATGTTGTCGATGCTATTCTTGATGCTGCTGCCCAAGGTTATTATATCGTTCGACGCGGCGCAATGTCTTCTACCTATTGGTCTCGCTTTGTGCTGGTGGGTTCGATGAACCCTGAAGAGGGGTATTTACGTCCCCAAATTCTGGATCGCTTTGGTCTTAGGGTGATTGTACACGGTCTAGATGATGTCGATCAACGTTTGGAAGCCTACCGCCGCTCTCACGCCTACGCGTCCAATCCACACGCCGTAGCATCTCAATATTCTTCCGATACCATATTGGCGCAAAATGAAATCCAAGCCGCTCGTGATGCGCTGCCTGCGGTAACAGTCCCAGATAATGTGGCACATCTGGGGTTAGCGCTTATTGAGCAAATGAGGCTGGACTCCCTGCGCGCAGAGATCACACTATTTGAAGCTGCTAGAGCCTATGCTGTGGCCGATGGCCGCTCAGAAGTTGTTGCTCAAGATTTGGCTGTGGTGGGTCCAATGGCTCTCCGTATGCGTCGATCGGATTTTATTGAAAACTTTTTCTCTCAACAGAAAAACGAAGAAGATGAGCTTCGTAGTTTGTTGGAAAAATACATTTCCTGAACCAATTCTTTAAGGGTAAAAAAATATTAAGGATAAACTTTCCATGCCTACCTCGATGACCCACCGCCAGCGTCTAGAAGCTTGTATCGCTGGCGATAAACCTGATCGTACGCCGGTTGCACTGTGGCACCATTTTCCAGTTGATGACCAAGACCCTGTGTTGTTAGCGGCGGCAACGTTGGACTTTCAGGGTAGGTACGATTTTGATTTTGTTAAAGTAACGCCAGCATCGTCTTTTGCGACTCGAGATTGGGGTATTCAGGATGTCTGGTTGGGAAATACCGATGGCACTCGCGCATACACGCAGCGTGTGATTCAACACCCCGAAGATTGGCTTAAGCTTCAAGTGCTGGATCCTACTCAAGGGAGTTTGGGGGGCCAGCTGAGATGCTTAGCGATCATTAAAGAAAATATCGATACGCACACGCCATTCATTCAAACAGTTTTTAGCCCACTTTCAATAGCCAAATACTTGGTTGGTGATCAGGGTTTACTGGTCCATTTGCGTCGCTATCCAGAAGCTGTTCATGCTGGCATGGCTACCATCACAGAAACCATTCTGCGTTTCGTACAGGCGGCTTTACAAACGGGTATTGCGGGCATCTTTTATGCGGTGCAGTACGCGCAATATGATTTGCTAACTGAGCATGAATTTGCTGTTTTTGGGCGAATGTATGACTTACAAGTACTCGAAGGTGTGCGTAACGCTTGGTTTAATGTTATTCATCTGCATGGTCTGAATGTAATGTTAGATCAAGTCGCCGACTATCCTGTTCAAGTTGTCAACTGGCACGATCGTGAAACTGCACCTACCCTTGCCGAGGCGAAAACTATTTTTCCAGGTGTGCTGTGTGGCGGATTGCGCCGCTGGGATACCATGGTTTTGGGCTCGCCAGATGATGTGACTGCCGAGGCGCATGACGCCATCGGTACTACGGGTGGTCTCAGGTTTATTTTGGGCACGGGTTGTGTTAGTCCCATTGTCTCCCCACATGGCAATTTGATAGCCGCACGCCAGGCTGTGGAAAAAAATCTGTAGGAGCATTTCTTGGGCAGTTTGCGTGTTATTGCTGGATCGGCTCGCGGTCAAAAATTACACACCGTCCCAGGGACAGTCACACGTCCGATTACCGATCGTGTTAAAGAGTCGTTATTCAATATCATCGGAAATGATATCCAAGGGGCCTCCTATTTGGATATTTTTGCCGGCACGGGTGCGGTTTCCATTGAAGCCATCAGCCGCGGCGCGCTGTGGGCGCGTTTAATAGACCAGTACGCTCCCGCGGTTAAGACCATCAAACTTAATCTAAAACGTACTCGTTTAGCAGATCAGGCTGAAGTTTTGCAAATGGATGCGTTTACACATTTGAGTGGGGTTCCAGACCGATCTTTCGATTATGTTTATATTGCACCGCCTCAGTACAAAGACATTTGGCAGCGGGCTTTGCTGCTGATTGACCGTTCCCCCGCCTGGCTCAATGAGTATGCCTGGGTGATCGTGCAAATTGACCCAGTTGAGTATCAATCCCTTGTTTTGACTAACTTGGAAGAATTTGACCAGCGTCGTTATGGCAGCACATTACTAGTGTTTTATATTGCACCCGGTCCATAACACATAGTCTTTCTCTTAGGTCCTTTACTGGGCGTATCATCGTGATGTGGTATTTCTTGATCACGCTCGACACATCATGCTCTAGTCGCCATCCTCGGCGGCGTACCCCCCCAACAGTCCCGGGAGCAATAACGTCGACCAGAGCACTTATGGGTGCAGTCTGATCAAGATTCCTTAAGAATATTAGAAATCTATCGGGGCTAATTTTTAGCTGCCAAAGCTGACCACCAGTTGATCTTGTTGATCGTAGCAATAATGGGCGCAAAAGGGCGCCTCACCCAATTCTGTCGATAACACTTTGGGCAGCAAGGTATACAAATCTTCAACCAATCCCAATTCCAAGATTTGTGATTGTGTTTTCCATGCCGGCGAGCCCTCATCTGAAAATTTCAGGTCCACCTTTTCTGCAGCCTCGCCCCGAAAAACGTAGAGTGCAATTCCGGGGTTTTGGCCTGTATCAATCGTGACCGTGCCGCATAACCACAGATCGATATCATTTAGACCGGTTTCTTCATCAAGCTCACGCTTGGCCGCGCTCAGGAAATCTTCTCCCTGTTCAACATGCCCGCCAATGCCGTTGTAGCGCCCCGCCCATAAACGTTTACCAGGCGCCCCTTTAATTAAAAGCAACTGATCTTCGTGTGTAACGAAGATCAGTGTGCGGGGAATTAACATATAACGATGCTGTGTAATACCTTGATCCGATACAGGCATGTCTCGTTTATTGCCTATCCCAATATTTCGCGAATTTTTTCAAGCTGACCGGCGCTGCCAAGATATACATTTTTGGCTGCGATGAAATCGGCATACGCGGTCATGAAAACTTTTCCAGGAGGACGCAAATCAAAATTTTCAGGTTTTTCATTGAAAAACTCGCGGTGTACGCGTGTCCACACGAGACGGCCGTCTGTGTCAATGTTGATTTTTGTGACGCCCAATTCTGATGCTCGCTTGAATTGATCCGCATCGACACCTTTAGCGCCCAGCAATTTTCCGCCGGCATCATTAATGCGTTTGACTTCCTCTTGGGGTACGGAACTGCTGCCATGCATTACAAGTGGGAAACCGGGTAGATTTTTCTGAATTTCCTCCAGCACATCAAACCGCAAACCTTGTGTCCCGCTGAATTTAAAGGCTCCATGACTGGTCCCAATTGCACAGGCCAAAGAGTCAATGCCGGTGCGCTCTACAAATTCTAAAGCCTGATCAGGATCGGTCAGTTTGGCGTCGGCCTCTTCAACAGCAACATGCTCTTCAACGCCACCCAACATACCTAGTTCGGCCTCAACCACCACGCCCTTGGCGTGTGCAGCGTCAACAACTCGTTTTGTTATTGCAATATTGGTTTCAAAATCTTCATGGCTGGCGTCAATCATCACGGAACTATAAAAGCCGCTGTTGATGCAGTCATAACAAGTCTCTTCATCACCATGATCCAAGTGAACTGCGAAAACTGACTCGGGAAAAATATCATCCGCGCTGCGGATTAGGCCCTCCAGCATTGTTTTGTGCGTGTAGGAACGGGCGCCTTTGCTGATCTGTAAAATAAAGGGTGCCTGACTTTGCAGATTGCCTCGAAATAGCCCCATAGTTTGCTCAAGATTATTGATATTATAGGCCCCTACGGCAAATTTGCCATAAGCAGTCTGAAATAATTTTGTGGTTGTTACGATCATGCTAAACTCCTTAATTAAGGTTTTTTAATTAACTTCACACTAACTTGATACCAGGAATATTATAATTCATTCTCATATGAATGTTTGCAGTGACCTGACCAGAATCGCGGGGTTTTTTGCTTTATAGTAGTTCGCATTTTCGTAAATCGTCAGAAAAAGCCTGACTGATCTGCAACTCTATACCAAGTGTGATCGTATATATTAGCAGCAATGTAGTGGGGGCAGATCAGGCTTTCCACTTATGGAGTTTACTGATCTATGATGTATAATAGTTACTATTCATTGGTAAAAAAAATTGAAAAAATTTAGGAGGATACGATGGCTGATTTGTTTGGACAAATCACAGATGATCAAGATTTTATTAAGAAAATTGCCAGTAAAATCCCAGGATTTAGCGGTTATATAGAGCGCCAGGATCGGCGAGCTGCCGATAAAATACTGCGCACAACTATTGCACATCGCTTTGAAGAATTGTGGCAGCGTGTCTCAGCTTTGCAGGCTGATTTTGTCAGCCAGGGCGAGTTGATGTATGTTGACGATTTGGAAAAAGGCGCCCTCAAATTACGTACTTTTATTGATAAGATCCGCAGAGCATCTTATGGATACTCAGGTTTCTTTGATGCAGTAAAAATCAATGAAGAAGAATTAGCGCGCATCTATGAGTATGATGCCGCCATGCTCGATTTGGTCGATGAAGTTTCTCGCGCCATC
>PVMK01123149.1_pt1 | contig 11351 bp, 12 predicted proteins | sample 1853481 | NCBI WGS metagenome assembly PVMK01 (sample SAMN08533507, study PRJNA380276) | Marine sediment metagenome, whole genome shotgun sequencing project. | reverse complement strand
CCTTCCGGGCTCGGTTGGGACTTACAGGGAAACCTGCTGATCGTATCCATGAACGACCGCCGGCTGCTGCGCTGGGATGGCGCGAAGCTGACCGAGGTGGCCGACCTCAGCAATCTCGCGAGCTTTCATTGCAACGACATGGTCGTCGACAGTGCGGGGCGGGCATATGTCGGCAATTTCGGCTTCGATCTGCATGCCGGCGCCGAGCCTTGCAATGCGGAACTGGTGCGCGTCGATCCCGACGGCTCAACAACACTCGCCGCCAGCGACCTCGGATTTCCCAACGGTACCGTCATCACCGAAGACGCCACCACCCTGGTCGTTGCGGAGTCCTTCGCCGCACGCCTCACTGCGTTCGACATCGACGCCTCCGGTGATCTGGACAATCGCCGCGTCTGGGCACAGTTACCTACCGGTGTGGTCCCCGACGGAATCTGCCTGGACGATCATGACGGGATCTGGATTGCATCACCCGCCAGCAACGAGTGTCTGCGCGTCGAAAACGGCGGCGAGATCACTCATCGGGTAGCGCTATCGACCGGAGCCTACGCATGCATGCTCGGCGGCGAAGACGGCCACACGCTGTTCATGCTCACCGCCGACGAGTCCGGACCGGAGGAAACCCGCGCCAGCCGCAGTGGTCGCATCGAGCGTGCCCGCGCGCCTTATCCACGCGCCGGGCGGCCTTGATATAGTAATACTTTATCAGGGGAATCTTACCGGCGTGGCACGCAAATCAATTTCCGCCAACGATCTCGATCAGAACCTTGGACTGTTGATCCAGGAACTGTCGTTGCTGATGCGCAAGCATTTCAACCGCAACGTCCGCGAGATGGGGTTGACCGCTCCGCAATGGCAGGTGCTCGCCGAATTGCATCGAGAACAGGGCATCACCCAGACGGAACTGGCCGATGCATTGGTCATGGCAAAGTCACCGCTGGGCAAGCTGCTGGACAAACTGGAGCGAAACGGTCTGATCGAACGCCGCAGCGACAAGCTCGACCGACGCGCCAAACGAATCCATCTGACGCGACGCATGGTGCGCGCGATGGAACGTGCCGACCAGGCCAGCCAGACCACGGTGGGAATTGCCATGCACGGCATATCGGCCACTCAACGAGCCGAATTGCGCAAGATCCTGAAGCACGCTAAAAACAACATGTTGGATGCCGTCCGCGATCAGTACGACGCGGCCGATCCGCAACGCACACCACGCAAACGCTGATTAGACGCGCTCAACGACACGCCCTCGCCAGGATACTAGCCGGGACATGAAATGAACGATCTCGCCAACTCCTACCAATCACCGTGGATGAACGAGGAACTCGGCATCCTGCGGGACGCCGCAAAACGATTCTTCGAACGTGAATTCGTGCCGCAGAACGAACGCTGGATCGAGCAAGGCAAAGTCGATCGGGAGGCCTGGCTGAAGGCCGGGGAAGCAGGCTTTCTGTGCGCGGAAATGCCTACCGCCTACGGCGGTGGCGGCGGCGACTATCGCCACGAAACCGTGATCATGGAGGAAATGCTCCGCGCCGGCGTCGGCGGCTTCGGCAATCAGGTGCACAGCTGCATCGTCGCGCCCTACATACTGAACTACGGTAGCGAGGAGCAGAAGCAGCGTTGGCTGCCGAAGATGGCCAGCGGCGAATCGGTCGGTGCGATCGCCATGACCGAGCCTGACACCGGTTCGGACCTCCAGGCTGTCAAAACTACGGCGCTCCTTGATGGCGACGAGTACGTCATCAACGGTGCCAAGACCTACATCAGCAACGGCCAACTCTGTGACCTGATCATTGTCGTGGCAAAGACAGATCCATCCCAGGGAGCCAAGGGAATATCCCTGCTGGTCGTCGAGGCCACGACACCGGGATTCGAACGTGGCAGAAACCTGAAGAAGCTCGGCCAGAAAAGCGCCGATACTTCGGAGTTGTTCTTCTCGGATTGTCGCGTGCCCGTCGCCAATCTTCTGGGCGACGAGGAAGGTCGCGGCTTCTCCCAGCTGATGCAGCAGCTACCCCAGGAACGCTTGAACATTGCCCAGGCGGCGGTGGTGCAAGCCGAACGAGCCATCGAGATCACCATAGCGTTCGTTAAGCAGCGCAAAGCCTTTGGCCAGACGGTGATGGACTTCCAGAACACCAGGTTCACGCTTGCGGAGTGCAAGACCGAGGTGTTGATCGGCCGAACGTTCGTCGACCAGTGCGTGCTGTGGCACATGGAAGGCAAGCTCGACGCCAGCACCGCGTCGATGGCCAAGTACTGGTGCACCGACAAGCAGTGCGAAGTTGTTGACCAATGTCTGCAGCTGCACGGCGGCGCCGGTTACATGGATGAGTACGAGATCTCTCGCATGTACGCCGACGCGCGGGTCCAGAAGATCTACGGTGGCACCAACGAAATCATGAAGGAACTGATCGGCCGGACGCTCTAGCGCTGTCGGACTAGCACCAACAGGCCCATTCAAGCGAACGGTTCAAGCGAACGATTCACGCGAAGAGGGTCGATATGCTGTCGCCGCCGTGAATGGCGGCGATCGCGTCGGCAAACAGTCCCGCCACCGAGACCGTCTCCAGCCGTGACCCAAGGCCGTCGTCGCGCAGCGGAATGCTGTTGGTCACCACCAGCCGCTCAATCTCGGAACCCGCAAGACGTTCAATGGCGCGTCCGCTGAGCACGGGATGCACAGCCGCGGCTTCGATACGCCTTGCGCCATTGGCCTTCAGGAACCTGGCCGCTTCGATCATCGTGCCGCCGCTGGCGATTTCGTCATCGATGATCAACGCATCCCGGTTCTTGACGTCGCCGATCAACGCGACCGCGCGCGGATTCTCACTGTCATCGTCGCGGCGTTTGTCGATGATTGCCATGGGCAGTTTCAATCGATTTGCATATTCGCCCAGGTCCTTTGCCTCGCCCAAATCGCTGGCAACCAACACCGAATCCTTCAGATCGGTCGAATCGCGCAACGTGTCGCAGACGATCGGTGTGGCATTCAACTGATCCACTGGGATGCGGAAGAAGCCCTGCACCTGAGGTGAGTGGAGGTTCATGGTCAGCACGCGGTCCGCGCCCGCGGTTTCGAGGAGATCGGCCATGAGCCGCGCCGTAATCGAGATGCGCGGTCGGTCCTTCTTGTCGGATCGAGCGTAGGGGAAGTAGGGCAATACCGCGGTGATTCGTCGAGCGGAGGCGTGCTTCAGCGCATCGATGATGATCAGCAATTCGACGATCCCATCGGACACCGGTGGGCAGGACGTCTGCACCACGAACACGTCGGCCTCACGAACGTTCTCCTTGCACTGAAACAGAATGTTCTCGTTGCCGAAACGAAGGATCTCGGTATCGCAGAACGGCATGCCCAGCTTGGCCGCGATTTCCGCGGCAAAGGCCGGATGCGACGTCCCGGCGATCAGCTTGATGGTATCAGTCAAAACAACAGCTCCGGTTTTGCGCGTTCGATATCCGGGCGCAGTTCGCGCAAACAATCGTCCAGTGCATCGACCGCCAGATCAACCTCCCCGGCACCCATGGGCGCCGAAATGCAGTACATGAGCCGACTGGCACTGGCGACGCCGCGGCGCAACATGCCCAGGTGCAAGGCTTGAACGAGTGACCCGGCGCGAGTAGCGGCGGCCCATGATTCGCGTGCATCGTGCAACGGCGCGTCCGTCAACTGGAGATTCGCCAATGACCCCGCGCCCGTTGCTTGACCACGTATGCCATTGGCTCGGAATGCCTTGTCGAACCCTTCGCGAAGCCTCGCACCCAAGCCGTTCAGCGCCTCGATGCGTTGCGGATCGAGCTGACTCATTGCCGCGGCACCCGCGGCCATCGAAACCGGGTTGCCACTGAAGGTGCTGGCATGCATGACCGGCCGCGGCTCATCCGGGTGAAACACGCGCATCAGCGCTTCGGACCCGCCAAACGCACCAATGGGCAGGCCTCCGCCAATGATCTTACCCATGGCGGTCAGATCCGGCGTAACTCCGTGCAGCGCTTGCGCCCCGCCGTCGCTCAACCGCAAGGTGATGACCTCATCGAAAATCAACACGACGTCGTGAGCGCTGCAAGCCTCTCGCAGCGCGAGCAGGAACTCGGTAGTCGCTGGAATCATGCCCATGCTGCCAAGCACCGGTTCGACAATCACGGCCGCTAGCTCGTCGGCATGCCGGGCGATCAGGTCACGGGCCAGCTCCGGCTGGTTGTACGGGCAGACGACAACGTCAGTGAGCGCGCTGTCCGGGAAGCTGGCATCGATCGCTACCGCGTGGGGCGCCTCGATCGGTCCACACAGCTCGGGTATCGGGGCCAGGCTGACTTCGGCCAGCTCGTAACTGCCGTGATAGCCGCCTTCCATCTTCATGATCCGCTGTTTGCCGGTTGCCGCTCGCGCGCAGCGCAGCGTCATCAAAGTCGCTTCGGTACCCGAACTGGTGAAGCGCAGCTGCTGCAACGAGGGCACCCGTTCGGTCAGCAGGCGCGCCAGTTCCAGCTGGTTGCGCGTCGGCGCGGCATAGGCTGAACCGGCAGCGATCTGTGTCGAAACCGCGTCCACCACCGCCGGATTGGCATGCCCGAGAATCAACGACGTGAAGTTGTTCATGAAATCGACGATTTCATGCCCGTCGGCATCGTGCATTCGGCAGCCAGACGCGGAATCAACGAACAACGGATAGGGCGCGAAGTGAGCGCTCATTCGAGTGTCGCCGCCCGGGAAGTACCGGCGCGCCTCTTCGATCAGGCGTCCGGACTCCGGCGCCCATGCCTGGTAGGCAGCAAAGGCGTTGCTCCGCAGGCCAGACACGTTAGCGCAGCTTGTCGTTCGTCGTCGGGACCATGATGTGGGCGTACGGGGTGTCACCCCACATGACATAGGGGCCACCATTGTACGGATCGTCGCTGACACCTAGCAGCGCTGCCTTGGGCACCACCACCATGAGATGGGGTCCTTCCTGAACCCAGACTTCGCCCTCGTTCTGTTCGGTATCGGATGGATCTGCGTTGTTGACGTGCGCATCACCCTGGAGCATGTAGGAAAGGCCGATCCGATCGGTCTGAAAATCGGCGCCGGCACCTGCCGCAGCCATCAGCCGAACCCAGACGGCGTCGTTGCACATTGGATGGTCGTCACCAGGACCGATGCCCGGCATGCAGGTCCAGCCGTTGTCGCCCTCGCGCAGCACGGTTCCATCGACATCCATGATGGTCGCGCCCGCGCTGATGTTGCTGGGCCCGGCACTCATTGCGCGGGTGATTTTGGTGGCCGCCGATTCGTCGGCTAACGACGGCAGCGCAGCCACCAGCATCACCACACCAACGAGGATATTCAGTCGTGTCCGCATCGTCTTACCTCTCCCCTTAGATTCAAGATAGCTCGGTATAGATCTCAGGGATCAACTGATACTCCTCGTACCCATCGCCAGTCAGTCAGTCAGAGAGCAACGGCTATACTGCGGCTCCGCCCCCCGGAGCAATCGTGACCTCCAAACTCACCGGCTACTGGCGATTCTACTGGCCCCTGACCCTGACAGGATTCGCCATGGTGCTGGGTCTGCAATTTCAGAATGCCGCCCTTGCCCGCTATCCGGACGCGGTTCGGGAACTCGCCGTGTTCGCCCTCGCACAAGGCACGTTCGGCTTTTTTCAAGCCGCACTTAATTTCATGCCGCAACTGTCCAACGTGTATGCCCGCAGCCCGGTGGGCCGGCGACGCAGCCAGCTGTTCTCGCTGGCGATCTCAATCCTCCTCGTTGTACCGCTGTTGCTGCTTGCCCTTGGCACGCATGGCCCCGGTCTGATCAGTCTGGCTTACGGCGTCGATGCGACGATCAGCGCCCGGGTCACCGAGTACCTGCTGCTGTTGTCGCCGCTACTCCTGATAAACGGTCAGCGACACTACTATACGGGGCTGCTGGTCCAGGCACGGCTGACCGGCTGGGTTACCATTCTCAATGTCTGCTACCTGAGCGCCATCGTGCTCATTCTGAGCATCGGCTATCAAGCGGCTGGCGCGTCGTCTGGACACTGGTCGGCGCCCAGACTGGTGCTGCGCTACTGCACCTGACCCTCGCGGCTCTTATCTGTCGAATGCGCTATGTGCTACCGACCGAAGCGGAGCACGGCTCGGTCCGCTATGCCGAAATGATCCGCTTCTTCATCCCGATGAGCACCACCGGCATCATGTTTGCGCTGAGCCGACCGATACTCTACGGCTTCGTCGGCCGCACTCCGGCAGGGCTGATGAGCATCGCCGCACTGCGGGTCGGCTTCGATTTCTCGATGATATTTCAACAGGCCGCAAATCAATTCCGGCACTTCTTCGTCACCTATGGCTTGGACGATCTGCCGGAAAAGCGCCGCTTCATGGCACTGATCGGCGCCGGAATCACCTTGGTCATGCTGGCGATCGCGACCACGCCGCTGAGTGATGCCGTGCTGGGCGACCTGCTTGGCCTGCAGGACCCGGTCAAAGCGCGCGCCGTCGAGGTGATTCTGATCATGTGCCTGCTGCCCGGAATCATCGTCGTGCGCAATTACTTCCACGGCAAGCTGATGGTCAGGCGGCGCACGGCCGGCATGGCCGCCGGCGGCATCCTGCGTGTCGCCGGTATCTACGCCATTGCGCAGCTTCTGTTCAGCCTGGGTGCACTCGACCACATCAGCGCCACATTCGTGCTGCTGGCCGGTTTCGGTATCGAAACGGTGGCGGTGGCGGTGGCAAGCCGCCGAACGGACCGAACCCCTGCTGCCACGGCCGCGGTGGAATCGAGCTCCGACCGCTAGAGGACCGCTAGAAGGGCCAGGCCTGTTTGCTGAGCGCGACCGCAAATATGTAGCCCACGCAGGTCAGGCGCAGACGAAACCCACCAGCTTCACTGGTCGAGACGATGCGCGCATGGTCATCACCCCGAAACCAATGTAGGCCAGCAGCCCAATGATCTTGGCGTTCAGCCAGGCATGCTCCAGCGGCGATATGCTGAGCATCACGGCGAGGGTCACTCCCAGCGCCAGCAACAACGTGTCGATCACGTGTGGCGCAATCCGCACCCAGAGTTGCTCGCGCAGCGGTGATCCGATGACCGCCCAGATGCCACGGACCACGAATCCCGCCACCGTCAGGTACGCCAACGCTACGTACGCATCCTTCAACCACAAATACATCGGTCCTTCCTGCTCCCACGATATAATCGCCCATCGATGCAACGGACGTTTAAGGACTCGAAGTATGCCCAAGGGTGGCCCGGCCTCGCACATCTATTTCTCCCAGCGGCTGCGGCTGCACTATGTCGACTGGGGCAACAACGACGCTCCACCGATGATCATGATCCACGGCGGCCGGGACCACTGCCGCAACTGGGATTGGGTTGCCGAGGAATTGCGCAAGGACTATCACATCATCGCACCCGATTTGCGCGGCCACGGTGACTCGCAGTGGCTGCTCGGCGGCGGATACTCCCAGGTCGACTACGTCTACGACATCGCCCAGCTGCTGGATCAGAAGAAAATGACGCCGGTGACCATTATCGGCCACTCACTGGGCGGCTCGATTGCCCTGACCTACTCCGGTCTGTATCCCGAAAACGTCAGCAAGCTGGTCGCCATCGAAGGCATGGGCCCACCGCCCGCGATGATCAAGGACCGCCTTGCCATGCCGACCCATGAGCGGTTGCGCCTCTGGGTAGACGAGCTGCGCACCCTCTCCGGCCGCTCGCCACGGCGTTATCAGAGCCTGGAGGAAGCATTCCAGCGCATGCAGACGGAGAATCCACACCTGACCGCTGATCAGGCCAAGCATCTGACCATCCACGGAAGCAATCAGAACGAGGACGGCACCTACAGCTGGAAGTTCGACAACTACGTCCGCTCGTTCTCACCGGTGGGGCTGGCATTCGAGGCGACCTACGAACTCTATCGGCGCATCCAATGTCCAACGCTGCTGGTGAGGGGCACGGAATCCTGGGCCACGGACCCCTCCACGGACGGCCGGGCGGACCACTTCGAGCATGCCAGCGTGGCTAATATCGAAGGCGCAGGCCATTGGGTACACCACGATCAGCTCGATGAGTTCCTGGAGCTGGTCAAGGACTTTCTCGCGGGCTGACCTGGTGGCTGTTCATTCAGAGTTCGTCAGCCACCTGCACGCGGCACCGCAACGCGGCGTTTTCGCCGTCACGGGCGGCGGCGGTGAGCTGCTGGGTCAACTGCTGAGCGTCGCCGGTGCGTCGAACACCGTACTTGAAGCCCGAGTACCCTATGCCGCGACCGCGCTGAGCGAACTGCTCGGCGCAACGCCCGAGCAGGCGTGCTCCGCGCAGACCGCCCGCGCCATGGCAATGGCCGCTTATCAGCGCGCACTTACACTGGACGATTCGCCACGCGCGGATCTGTTCGGATTCGGGTTGACCGCAAGCCTTGCGACCACCCGAACCAAGCGCGGCGCCCACCGTGTCCATCTGGGGCTGCAAACCGCCAGCGCCACCTATCACTGGCACCTGAACCTGGAAGGGGGGGTACGTGATCGCGCCGGTGAAGAAACACTGATATGCGCGCTGGCACTGCGCTGCCTGGGCGAAGGGCTCAACCTGTCAGCCACGCTCGACCTGGACTTGACAGCCCACGAAACAATCGAGGGGCAACACATCGACGCACCCGCAGCCTGGCAGGGAGTGCTGGATGGAAGCCGCGAAGCGTCCGTGGTATCCGAGGTAAAGGGACCCGACATTCAACCGGAACTGCTGTTTCCCGGCGCCTTCAATCCGCTGCACAGTGGTCACCTTGGGATGGCACGGTTTGCACAGGACCTGACCGGCAAGACCGTCAGCTGCGAGATCTGCCTGAACAGCGTCGATAAGCCTCCGCTGGACTACCTGACGCTGGAACATCGCATGGCGCAGTTCGACGCCTCGATGTCCGTGTGGTTCAGCAACCGCCCGACCTTCGTGGACAAGGCGCGGACGTTCCCGGGAACGCAGTTCATCGTTGGTATCGACACGCTGGTGCGGGTCGGCGACCCAAACTACTACGGCGACGATGTGACCCGACGCAACCAGGCGTTGGACGAGCTTGCTGGGCTCGGTTGCAGCTTTCTGGTGTTCGGACGGGGGGCGGAAGATCGCTTCACCACGATCGCCGACTGCGAACTACCCGAAGCTCTGGTGGCGCTGTGCCAGGAAGTGGCAGAGGCCGACTTCCGGGACGATGTGTCATCGACCGCAATCCGCGCAAAAACGGGTCTGCCTGCGCAACGTTGAGGACCGTGGCGAGCCCTACTCCAGGTCTTCGAGCCGTTTCGGCCAGTTCGCCTTGAGCAACCGGGACAGCGATCGGTCTGCCAGCAACCGCCCATCCGTCTGACATTTGGCGCAGTAGTTGCTTTCGTTCTCGGCATAGACGATTCGCTGCACGGGCGAACCACACTGCGGGCACGGTTCCCGATAGCGGCCGTGCACGGCCATTTCTGGATGGAACGCCGTCACCTTCTTCGGCCAGTCTGCACCACTTTGCTCGCGCAGCCGATCAACCCAGGTCTGCAGGGTAGACCCGACAGGCCAGGTACAACCGTTCCACCTCGTCCTCGCTCAGCGCACGAGCCTGTTTGAAAGGCGACAAGCCGGCATGCAGCAGGATCTCATCGGAGTACGCATTTCCGACTCCAGCAAACACGTGTTGGTCTGTCAGCGCGCGTTTCAGGGTGTGATTGGTCTCTCCGAGCCGCGCCGCAAAATCTGCCAGATCTGCATCGAGGATCTCCATGCCCCCCGGGTCGAGGTCCGCCAGGTCGCGCTCGCCCTGCACCAGTCGCAGCGAAGCCCGCTTCTTTTTGCTGGCTTCGGTAAACACCAGCGTGCCGCTGCTGAAGTCAAAGGCCGCAAGGCCGTTGCGTTTCGGTACAGCGATGGTTTTCTCGTGCCACTGCAACCGACCCGAAATCATCAGGTGCAGCACGGCGAAGAAATCACCCTCCAGATGCAGTACCAGTTGCTTGGCCAGGCGCCGCCAGCCGAGCACCGCACGACCGGTCAACTGGTCCGGCCGTGGCGCCACCGTGCGCAGCACGAAGGGACTCGCCAGGCGAATGTCGCGCAGCTCCGACCCGGCGGTACGCCGTTGCAGATGTTCAATGTAGACCGTGAGATCGGGCAGTTCCGGCACGGCAAGTCAGCTCGCGAAATTCAGATCCTCGTTACGCACCGCCAGTTTCCATCGCCCGGAGCGGAAGCGCCAGAGCAGCATTGCGTTTTTCACCACGTAATCACCGATCAGCGCGCCATAGACCCATACCACCGGCAGACCCAGGTACGTGAACAGCGCCGCCAGGCCACAACGCATGCCAATCAACCCGACGAAGGTTGCAATGAGTGGAAAGCGTGTATCGCCAGCGCCGCGCAGTGCCCCGCCGATTGCGAAATCGATGGCCAGCAGCGACATCATGGCACCGAGCACGTAGGTGAACTGCACCGTCAGGTCGATGGTCAGCTGCTCATCACCCAGGAAGAACACGGCCAGATCACGCGCGAAGTAGACGACGATCGCGCCCAGCAAGCCCATGGACACCATCGCCATGGCACAGGAGCGCCAACCGGCGCGCTCCGCTCCATCGAAGTCGTTGGCACCGAGATACTGACCAACCAGCGTCGACCCCGCGATTGAGAACCCGAAACCAACCACCATGCAGACATTCAACAGGTTGATGCCAATGTTGTACGCAGCGAACGCCTCGGTTCCGTAATAGATGCCAATCAGCATCAGGAAGCCGAAGAACCCGGCCTGGAACACCACTTGCTCCAATCCGGCCGGATAACCGATCTCGAACAGTCGCCTGAGGCGCGCACGGCTGAAACAGCCATCGGCGCGATAGCGTATTTTGAATCGTTGGTTCAGCCACAGCCCTAGAAGCAGCGCAGCGCCTGCGGTAAAGGCAAGCCCCGCTGCGAGCGCAGCCCCCGTTGGACCCAACTCCGGCGCACCGAACTTGCCGTACACGAATATGTAGAGCAACGGGATGTTGATGACGTTGACGACCCCGCCAATCACCAGCGGCGTCCAGGCATCGCCGGCGGCGCGTAGCGCGCTCGATAGGATGAAGTTGACCGCAAAGGCAACATTGAAGGCCGACAACATGCGGATGTTCTCGGCCGCCAGGCGATTGGTTTCCTCATCCAGACCGAAGATGCCCGCGATGGGGCCGGCAAACAGCACCCCAAAGACCGTCACCAACAGACTGAACAGGCATCCCAGAATCAACGACGCCATGGTCACCCGGCTGGCCTCCAGGTGATCCTCGGCCATTACTAAATACCTTTCGCTTAATCAGGGCATCTACATCCTTGAATCCGATATCGAATTTT
>PVMK01166427.1_pt1 | contig 11353 bp, 10 predicted proteins | sample 1853481 | NCBI WGS metagenome assembly PVMK01 (sample SAMN08533507, study PRJNA380276) | Marine sediment metagenome, whole genome shotgun sequencing project. | reverse complement strand
ATTATGCGGGCTAATCATCTGTTCCCGACAAGTGACGGTCCTGCAAGCAGGTACCCGATCCCTCTCTCAAATGCCGATTAGCAAAATCATACGAAATAAGGTGATAAGTACATGTTGGCCTGTCAGGGAGGTGGCGGGGGTCTACCTGCAGGACCGTCATTTGTCGGGAACAAATGAAGAGCGAACAGGGATGTCTCGAGCGTGTCCTGCAGGTAGACACCCGCCACCTCCCTCCTGGCACGGCTTAAATCGCGAACAGGTTTGTTCATGCAAGGCGCATCAATCAAAATTGGGCAAGATTGTAAACAACGTTGCTGGAATTCACAGCTGCCACGATATCAACCTTGCGGGAACTGAAGGTACAGATGACCCTTGTTCAACAGTTCGCAGGTCAGATCCATGGCCTCTTTCAGCGCTCCCGATTCCGTGGGCAGCAGAACCGGTTTGTTGCAGAACCGCTGTGCAAGATCCACCGGACAACTGAACTCATCGCCGGCTGCAAACAACAGTGCGCCGCGTTCAGTTTTCAGCCATACCAGGCGTGTCCAGGGATTGTGGCGTAGCTGCGCACCGCCAGCCAGCGCCTTGTGTACTGTTGAGGCGTCGAGTTGCTGTTCAGCCGGGGCGGGTTCTTGTGCCAGGCGATAGCGTGACATGAAGGAACCGATAAAAGCCTGGAAACCGGATTCATCGCCGGCCGATTTCTCGATCAGCCGGCGGAATCCATTCACAGCCGCCGGATCAATTTCCCCGGCAACGGGAGTGGACGAAAGCTCACCATCCCGGTAGCGCTCACCTTCGTCCTGCCTGTCAGCCAGCCATTCACCCAGTGCCTGCAGCAGGTCCGCGCTGCTCGGTGCGCGCATGCCGATGGACCAGGTCATGCCCTGGTCCAAAGCGACGCCGTGGTGAGCCACGCCAGGAGGAAGGTAAAGCATATCCCCGGGCTCCAGCAACCATTCCTGTTCGGATTCGAACGATTTCAGCACGTTTAATTCGCAATCGGCAAGAAGGGTCGGGTCAAAGTTGCTGGCCATTTGCCATTTTCTATGACCTGCCGCCTGCAGCAGAAAAACGTCGTATTGATCGACGTGGGGACCTACCGAGCCTCCGGGAGCAGCCACACTGATCATCAGGTCATCCATACGCCAGGACGGCAGGAAGGAAAACGAGTTGAGCAGGGACTCCAGAGGCGGGTAGTGTTTCTCGACATCCTGTACCAGCAGCGTCCAGTTCTCATCCGGCAGGCTGGTGAAGTCCTGTTCCACGAATGGACCATAGCGCAGAACCCAGTCGTGTTCCGGATAGCTGCCGCTGACCAGGCGCGATTCAGCCAGTTCGTCACAGGCCAGGCCTGCTATATCGCTCTCATCCAGTTCCGGCATGAATTCCGCAAATGCCTGGCGGATCAGCAGGGATCGTTTTTGCCAGTAGTCGCTTAGAAATTCATCCGTAGACATGTCACCCAGGGGAGTGCTCATGCTTCGAAATCATCCACCTTTCCCGCCATTTCGGTCGCATTTCCTGTGTATCCGCCCGGTGTCAGTTTGAGCAGGCTTTCACGGGCGTCTTCAGGAATATCCAGAGACCGTATGAACTGGGCCAGATCACTCTCGGTGATGCGCTTGCCACGCGTCAGGGACTTGAGTTGCTCATAGGGGTTTTCAATGCCGTGGAGGCGCATCACGGTCTGGATCGGTTCTGCCAGGACTTCCCAGCTTGCATCCAGATCCTCCTCAAGCCGCGTCGCGTTCACTTCGAGTTTACTCAATCCTTTGAGCAGGGAAGCGCTGGCCACCAGTGAATGGCCGTAGGCGCTTCCAATTACGCGTAAAACCGTTGAATCAGTCAGGTCCCGCTGCCATCGGGAGATGGGTAGCTTGGCTGCGAGGTGGTTGAGCAAAGCATTGGCCACGCCCAGGTTACCTTCAGCGTTTTCGAAATCGATCGGGTTGACCTTGTGCGGCATGGTGGATGAGCCGATTTCTCCTTCGTCAGTTTTCTGGCGTAAGTAGCCGATGGAAATATAGGCCCAGATGTCGCGGCACAGATCGATCAGGATAGTGTGGTAACGCGCCAGGGACTGGAACAGCTCTGCTACCCAGTCGTGAGGCTCGATCTGGGTGGTGTAGGGGTTCCAGTCCAGGCCCAGGGATTCGACAAATTCCTGTGCAAGCGCCGGCCAGTCAATTTCCGGATAGGCGATGATGTGGGCGTTGAAATTGCCGACCGCACCATTGATTTTGCCAAGAAATTCCTGGTCCGCCATCATCTGTGCCTGCCGCCGCAGGCGAAAAAGGCTGTTGGCCAGTTCCTTTCCCAGCGTGGTGGGTGAGGCTGTCTGGCCATGTGTGCGCGATAGCATGGGCTGGCTCGCCTGGGATTCAGCCAGTTTGGCCAGGGCGGTATCAATCCGCGCAAACTCGTGTTCCATGATGTCCTCGTGAACATCTCTCAGCATGAGTGCGTAGGACAGGTTGTTGATGTCTTCCGAAGTGCAGGCAAAGTGCAGGAATTCTGCAAGGGCGGCCAGTTCCGGCAGACCCGCGAACCGTTCCTTCAAGTAATACTCGACTGCTTTCACATCGTGGTTCGTAACCGATTCGATTTCTTTCACGCGCTCTGCTGCGGTTTCATTGAAATCGACGATCAGGCCTTCCAGGAATGCGCTGGCCTCATCACTCAGCGGAGGTAGCTCTGGTATCCCCGGGTGTGCCGCAAGGGCCTCGAACCAACGAATTTCCACAATAACGCGGCGATGAATCAGACCGTATTCGCTGCAATAGGGGCGCAGGGAGTTTGTGCGGCCGGCATAGCGTCCGTCGACGGATGAGAGGGCGGTCAGGCTGGTCAGTTTCATGGCTCGCGTTTCTTGGGGTCAGACATCCATTTTCCCACTCTTTTCGGTACACTCCAATACATCAACGAAAGAAAATGGTTCTCCGACCCCCATTCTCCCGGAAAAAGAATATCGTTGCCTGACCCCCATCAGCTCATAAATAAAAAAGGGTTCTCTGTTTCTTGTCATGCCCGATATAATTTGACAACCCCGCCTTATTTCAAAAGGGAGCATTCAATGACGACCGAATACAGAACAGAACACGACAGCATGGGTGAACTCCAGGTGCCCGCCGATGCCCTGTGGGGCGCCCAGACCCAGCGCGCCGTCGATAACTTTCCGATCAGTGGCCTGGCGATGCCGCGCGAGTTCATCCGGGCGCTCGGTCTGATCAAGGCGGCTGCCGCTGAGGTCAACCACGACCTTGGGCTGCTCGGCAATAAAAAGGCAGCGGCGATTCAGGCAGCGGCCGGTCGCGTTGAATCGGGTGAAGTTGATGCGCATTTTCCGATTGACGTGTTTCAGACCGGTTCGGGCACCTCATCCAATATGAATGCAAATGAAGTGATATCCCACCTGGCCAATGAGGGAAACGATCTCGGCATTCACCCCAACGATCACGTCAACATGGGACAGAGTTCGAACGACGTGATTCCTACCGCCATCCAGGTGAGTGCCACGCTGGTAGCCGCACAGAAACTGATTCCTTCCCTGATGCACCTGGCGGAAACACTGGATATCAAGTCCGAGGAACTAATGGACGTTGCCAAGACCGGCCGCACCCACCTGATGGACGCGATGCCGGTGACATTCGGTCAGGAACTGGGGTGCTGGTCGGCTCAGATCCGTTCGAATATCAAGCGCATCAAGAGTGCACTGAGGCGTTTGCGGCGTTTGCCGCAAGGCGGCTCGGCGGTCGGCACTGGAATCAACGCGCATCCTGAGTTTGGCCCGCGGGTGGCGAAAGCCCTGCAGCAGGCCACCGGGGTCAAGTTCAAGCCATCAGACAATTATTTTGAAGGCATCAGTTCGCAGGATGCATCGGTCGAGCTGTCGGGTCAGCTCAAGACCCTGGCCTGCAGCCTGATGAAAATCGCCAACGATCTGCGGCTGATGAATTCCGGACCGCTGGCGGGCATCGGCGACATTGAACTGCCGGCACTGCAGCCGGGTTCCTCCATCATGCCCGGCAAAGTGAATCCCGTGATTCCTGAGGCTGTCTGCATGGTCTGTGCCCAGGTGATTGGCAATGACATCACGATTACGATTGCAGGACAGTCCGGGCTGTTCCAACTGAACGTGATGCTGCCGATAGTGGCTCTGAACCTGTTGCAAAGCCTTGAAATCCTTTCCACCGTGAGTACTTTGCTGGCCGATACCGCCATCAGTGGATTCACCGTGAGAGAGGACAACCTGCGCAGCGCATTGGAGCGTAATCCCATCCTGGTGACTGCGCTCAACCCGGTGATTGGCTATGAACTTGGCGCAGCTACAGCCAAGCAGGCCTACAAACAAGGCCGGCCGATCAAGGAAGTTGCACTGGACATGACGGACCTGTCAGTGGAAGAATTGGATCGCCTGCTTGATCCGCTGGACCTCACCAGAGGTGGAATCAAAAGCTGAGCGTATTTACCTGCCAATCGTTCCAAGGAGAAAACCCATGACCCGGGTTCTACTGTTTATTGCTCTGTTGCTGCTCCCCTTTCAGTCCATTTATGCCGGAGAAACGGGCGCTCACTGGACTTATGAAGGAGAACAAGGCCCTGAACACTGGGGTGACTTATCGCCTGAGTACTCCTTTTGCAAGGAGGGTAAGAACCAGTCCCCGGTAGACCTGGTTGCTGACCTGCATCCTGAGCTACCCGAACTGATATTCCAGTATCACGGCACACCGGTGCATGAAACCCATAACGGGCATTCGATCCAGTTGAAGGTCCAACCCGGCAGTTCCTGGAAATTCCCGAAAGAAATCAACGCTTTGCGCTTCTACAGGGCCATTTCCATAGCCCGAGCGAGCATACTGTGGACGGTGAGCACTTCGCGATGGAAATTCACCTGGTTCATTCCAACGAGGACGGTGCCCTGGTCGTGGTCGGCATCATGATCGAGGAAGGGGAAGAGGATCCGATGCTCAACAGGATATGGTCGTTCATGCCGGAAAAGCCGGGAGATACAACCGAGTCGCCGTTGACTGTTTTCGAGGCTGGCATTTTACCGCCGACGAGGGACTATTTCGTTTACAGCGGTTCGCTGACCACGCCACCCTGTTCGGAAGGGGTGAAGTGGATTGTGCTGCATAAATCCCTCACTGCCTCGGCAGAGCAAATCGCACGCTTCAAAAAAAGAGTTGGCTTGAGGACCAATCGACCAGTGCAGGATAACAACGCCAGAATGATTCTGGATTAGCCCCGCCTCTGAGCAAGATTAACTCTCAGTTGCCCGGTGCCTGAGCCACAGGGCTGCGCCAAGGAAAACAGCGGCGATAACGAGCCCGGTCAGCATCTGGATGGAGAACAGCCGGTCGAACATGTTCGCCAGGGTCACGGCGTGGTCGAAATCCTTGGTCAGCGGAATTCCAAGCGCTATGCCGCCTTCACCATCATGTACTTCTGCGGTCAGGATTGCCGGGCTGTTGAATAGCCACTCCCCGATCACACCCACGATATTGTTCTTCAATGTGAAGGTACGCAGGAATTCGATCCAGGTCTGGAGCACGGCAAACACCAGCGGTGGCAAGGTGGCAAACAGCAGGGGCACGCGTGGTGCAAACGCCGATACCAGCATCAGCCAGCCATAGAGGGGCAGGGCCCAGATCGACTGGGCGAAGTAAGAGGCAGCTATCATGCCCCAGGCTTTCACGGGGTTGGATACACTGAGGAACAAATCCCAGGGATTTCCATCTACGCCCAATACCATCAGCGACCCAATGATGGCCATGATGATGTGCGTGATGATTGTAATGGCCAGGAAGAACACTGGAATAACGAACATGGCGGCCAGCAGCTTGGATGCGACGGTCAGGGTGTCCGATGCGGGTAGTGATTTCCAGAACAGGATGCTGCGATCTTTGCGGTCATCGAACAGCGAGCCCAGCAGATAGAAGAAAATGACGAAAGACATCACCACGGTAAAGAATACCGAACTGCCCAGCATGGACTGGTAGATCACCATGCTACGGAATTCTGCCGGTCGCCCGGCCAATACATGAACTGCTTCCCTGAAGGTGTACAAATCATTGTCAATATGAGCCGTGGTGAAGATTGCCATCAGCAGAAAGGCAATATAAATACCGCCAATGACCAGGGGCGTGGTGCGAAAGGCGCCCTTGTTTTCCCAGAACTCCCGGCGCAGCAGGGCCATCATGCGTTTCATGATTTTTCCTCCTGCATCATGGCCACGAACAGGTCGGCGACGCTGGGTGTATGCAATTCACCCAGTTCGGCCAGCTGTGCCCTGTCGGCGCTGTCATATAGAAATATGTGGCGGCCGAACAAAACGCGTTCGTGCATTGGTCCGAGACTGCGCGCTTGGTCGGCTTGTTGTGCTGATGCCAATAGTTCAACGTAGCGATCCCGAACTTCATCCATGGTTGCTTCCAGGGCAATCCTGCCGTCCTGGATGAACAGCAGGTCTGTGAGGATATGCTCGACCTCTTCGACCTGGTGGGTGGTGATCAGGATGGTCCGTTGTTCATCGAAGTAATCATTGAGCAGGTTGGTGTAGAACTGCTTGCGGTAGAGAATGTCCAGCCCCAGCGTCGGTTCGTCCAGCACCAGCAGGCGGGCGTCGATTGCCATGACCACCGCGAGGTGCAGTTGGGCCACCATGCCCTTGGACAACTGCTTCACCTTGTGCTCCAGCGTGACCTTGGTGTGAGCCAGGTATTCAAGACATGTTGCGCGCGAAAAGCGGGGGTGAATCTGCTCTGTCAGATCGATCAGCTGCCACACACGGATCCAGCGAGGCAGCACGGCGACATCCGCTATGAAGCAGACATCTTCCATCAGCGCCGCCCGGTCCCGGGCGGGATTCTTGCCCAATACGCTGAGTTCACCTTCAAAGGTGGTCAGTCCCAGAATGGCCTTCAGCGCCGTGGTCTTGCCGGCACCATTTGGCCCGATCAGGCCGACAATACGGCCCGGGGGAATATCGATATCTATGTGGTCCACAGCCAGGGTGCGACCAAAACGCTTGGTCAGTCCACGTGCAGAGATAACAGGGTTCATGAGGATTGGTTCTCTTTTTTCTGAGCTTTGATGAGTAATTCTTCCACCGTCAATCCCAGCTGGCTGATTCGATTCAGCATGGATGGCCATTCTTCGTTGAGAAACTTGTCGCGCTCCGAGGCAATCAGTTTCTTGCGCGCGCCTGCAAGGACAAACATTCCGAGCCCTCTTCGTTTCTCCACCAGGTCTTCATCGACCAGCGCCTGGTATGACTTTGAGACCGTAATGGGATTTAATTGGAATTCTGAGGCCACGGTGCGTACTGAGGGCAGTGCTTCACCCTCGGCCAGGGTTCCGTCCAGGATCATGGCTACTGTGCGCTCTTTCAGTTGCCAGTAGATAGGCTGGCTGTCATTCCAATGGGTGGACATGTCAGTGATCAGTGGCCGCGAAACAAAAACAGGCTCATTTTGAAGCCTTTACTTCCATGCGTTGCGTTAGCGCCAGGGGATTTTCCAGCATCCTGGTCAATTTGGCCTGATGTAATGCCTGCTATCTGTCTGGATGTGTCCTGGCTGCTTTGTTGCGAATCACTGGTACCAGCCAGCGCGCTGATCACCAGCATCACGGCTGCAAAAAATGCGATCCTGTTGGGGATTCCCGATCTGTTGTGTGTGGTCAAACGAAACATTTTCTTTTCCAAAACGACCTAAATCGTCTGTATCAGTTGTGGTGTTGTAGTGAAGTATAACACTATCACCGCAAAATGCAAGCGTCAGTTATTAGCGGAATTATGTTTTTCCTGAACCAAGCCAGGAAAGGAGCAGGGCGAGAGCCAGGGGCACCAGGCGTTCGACCCAGTCGCCAGGGGAGTCGATGGTCCAGCTGAGCAACACGGTCAGTGTAAAACCGCAGGCAACAGTGGCGATGCGCCAGGCAGGCTTGACCGGGCCGCGCCAGAGTGTGATCACCAACAGGGGGCCGAAGGCGGCTGCCAGGGCCTGCCAGGCAAACAGAACGCGATTGAAAATGCGGTCGGGTGATCCGATGGCCAGTGCGATGGCCAGCAGACCAATGATCAGAACCACCCATCGCGCACGCTTCAGGCCCGCTTCTGTGCTGCTTTGTCCATCCCTGAGGTCATGGCTGATGCTGGAGGCGGCCACCAGTAACTGGCTGTCGGCGGTCGACATGATGGCGGAGAGTATCGCCGACACCGTGATTCCGGCCAGCACTGAGGGCAGCAGCAGTGTGGCGAGAATGAACAGTACTTGCTCGCCGTCACCCAGGCTGTCAACCAGGATGCGGCCACTCCAGCCCAGCACGACCATGCCGGTGTAAATAATCACGGCCCAGCCGATGGCAATCCGGCGCCCGTGGATGATGGCTTGCTGGCTTTCTATCGCCATGAAACGGTTGACCACGTGAGGCTGTCCCGGATAGCCCAGGCCAATGCCGAATAAACCCAGCACAAAGCCGACTCCGGCCAGCAGGCTGGTCTGGTCCGTCCATAACTGGACACTGTTGCCACTGTCCGCCGTCAGGCTTGCAGCGAGGCTGGCTGGTCCGCCGACAGCAATCAGGGCAATCAAGGGTAGGACCAGTGCGCTCAACGCCATCAGAACGCCTTGCACGCTGTCGGTGACGCTGGCTGCCCAGAAACCGCCAAGCCAGACATAGGCCAGCACGACTGCGGCGCCGACCATTATGGCCGTGTTCTGGCCGATGCCCAGCACGCTGGCAAAAGTCGTGCCCGCGGCCTGGAATTGTGCTGCGATATAGAAGGTGAACGAAAAAAGAATCACGCCGGCGCCCATGCGCAGAATGGTCCGGCGTGCCGGATCGCCGGGCGGGCCCGCCAGGAATTCGGTCAGGGTCAATGCTCCGCTTGCGCGGCTTTGCCGTGAAAGCCTTGGAGCAATGAGATACCAGTTGATCATAAACCCCGTCAAGGTTGCCGGGATCAGCCAGATCGCCGGCAGGCCCCAGGCAAATGCCGCGCCGCTCACGCCCAGCAGGCTCCACGCGGAAGATGAACTGGCGGATGCGCTCAGTGCCGCGACTGCCGCTCCCAGATTGCGGCCACCGAGGTAGTAGTCCTCGCTGTCGGTAGTGCGCCGGCCGGCCCACCAGCCGATGCCCAGCATCAAAATCTGGTAGGCAATCAGGGTAATGATTATCCCTGTCATCCCGGTTCTTTAATCCACATCGATGATATTGTACTTATTCTGGAGTCATGCGCTTGCAATGGCTTGCCAGCTTTCTGAACAGCTTTTGAGGAACCGGCTGAAAATGGACAACGAAAATTCCTGGGCTGCATTCTATCCGGAAGCAGCAAGAAATTATGACGAATCATCCATCGGGTACGGCCATTTGGCGGAGGTCATCGGTGCTGTGGCGCAAAAGTTTGGGACTCGCCCTGCGGTTTCGACGCAACTCCCCTCCGGCGCCTGCACAACTCTGAATTTCAGGGAAATCGACTGGCTGACGGATGATTTCGCCGTCTACCTGCGTGAAGTTGCGGGTCTCCAGCCCGGGGATGCTGTCGCCGTGATGTCACCCAATTGCATCGATTTCCCGGTTGCCGTGTTCGGTATCTTCAAGGCGGGCTGTATCTGCACCAACATCAATCCGCTGTACACCGCACCGGAGATGGAACACCAACTCAAAGACAGCAAGGCCAAAGCACTGGTGATCATCGACCTGTTTGGTGACAAGGTGGATGCGGTCATCGCCAGTACGTCCGTCCGGCAGGTGATCAAGGTTTCCCTGCTTGATTTTTTCCCTCCATGGAAGAAAGCCATCATGGGTTTCGTCCTCAAAAGAGTAAAAAAGGTGGTGCCGGACATGCGCAGCAGTCATGTCACGATGGCAGTGGCCCTGAAGAAAGGAGCGGCCAAACGTGCTGCCGGCAACATCGACATCAACGCATACCGAAGCGGTCAGTCAATTGAGGACACCGCGGTTTACCAATACACCGGCGGTACGACGGGTCGCAGCAAGGGGGCCGAGCTCACGCACCGTAATATCCTCTGCAATGCGGCGACGACCATCGCCGTGGTGGGCGATAGGATGGATGACGCGGGTAACGACTGCACACTGGTCGCGCTACCGCTGTACCACATCACAGCGTTCGCCCTGATCATGCTGCCCTCCCTTGAGTTCGGAATGCATTGCATCATGATCCCAAGCCCGCGGCCGCCGGGAAATCTGAAAGCAGCATTTGAAAAACATCCTGTTACGCATTTTACCGGCATTAATACGCTGTTCGCGGCTCTGCTGGAGGAACCCTGGTGCACGAGGGATTTACTTAAGCATTTGAAATTTTGCAGTTCCGGCGGCGCGGCGCAGCATGTCGCCGTGGCGGAGCGCTGGGAGGCCCTTATGGATGTACCGATCTTTCAGGGTTACGGTTTGACGGAATGCGCCGGCGCCCTGACCATGACTCCGGTTGGCGGAAACCGCCTGGCGGCCACGGGTATTCCAGTTCCCGACACCATTGTAAAAATTGTCGATTCAGAAGGTATCGAACTACCGCGTGGTGAAACGGGAGAGGTGATCGCCAAAGGCCCCACCATCATGAAGGGCTATCTGGATAATCCCGAAGCGACGGCGGAAACCATCAGGGACGGTTGGCTTTATACGGGCGACATGGGGATCATGGACAAAGACGGATTTCTGCAGATTGTCGACCGCAAAAAGGACATGATCCTGGTCTCGGGCTTCAACGTCTATCCGAATGAAATCGAGGATGTCATCGCCAGGCTCGACGGTGTGGTCGAAGTCGGTGTCATTGGCGTGCCGGACGAAAGAACCGAGGAATCTGTTAAAGCTTACGTCGTGTCTTCCGATCCCGAATTGACTGCCGGCCAGGTGATCGCTCATTGCAAGGGATCACTCACCAACTACAAAAGGCCCAGGCAGGTTGAGTTTGTTGAAGAAATACCGAAAACTCCGGTTGGAAAAGTGCTGCGCAGGAATCTCAGGGAGATGAACGCGAAACAGAAGCACAAATAGACGGGACCAATCGATATAGCGACATTGGCAGGAATCCCTGTAGAACAGGATATTGACAGGCTGGTGGGGGTGGTTTATATTTACTGAACGTTCGGTATATATAAAATTGACAACCAGAGAGAACCACAATGGCCAGAAGACCCAGGGATGCACAAGCTACCCGCCTGGAAATACTCAATGCAGCTGAATCACTTTTTGCGAAGAACGGCTTCGGATCAACCTCGCTAGCCCGGATTGCCACTGCCTGTAATTCCTACAAGAGCCTGATTTTGCATCATTTCGAAAGCAAGGAAGGCTTGTGGCAGGCGGTAAAAGAGCGCCGCTTTGCCAA
>PVMK01165292.1_pt1 | contig 11355 bp, 6 predicted proteins | sample 1853481 | NCBI WGS metagenome assembly PVMK01 (sample SAMN08533507, study PRJNA380276) | Marine sediment metagenome, whole genome shotgun sequencing project. | reverse complement strand
GCAATTAAGGTCGGGCAACCCGGATGATCTCGATGTCGACGGCATGGTTTTAAAGCTGATCGAGCTTTTTAACGATCCCCGCTACCAGCATCAGATCGGACACGAAAATAACCGTCTGATGCTCGAGCTTAACTGGGAAGAACAGCATGACAAAGCGTTTTTCGCCTCTCTGTCGGAAGCCACCCTCGGCCAGCTGTTTGCCCAGAGCATGACGTTAACACCCAGTGAGGGTCCGATTTCAGCCCGATATGATGCGCCACCGCGCCTGTCAACCGCCGTCAATGTCGACAACCTGAAAAAAACGATCCCCGCTGCAGTTCAACAAAGCCTGTTTCCCGGGAATTACTGGAGTTCCGGCGACCAACCCCGCATGACGCTGGACCTCGACACGATTGAAGTTCCCAATGCATCCCTGGCCCAGATGACCTATGAGGTGCTGGACGTCTTAACAACGGATGGTGCCAGTATCATGCGGGTGCAGGAAAACCCGTTTCAACATATCATCAGCCCGGGAAGTGCTTCACCCGGCTATATCGATGTAAACGTTCAACAGGGCACCCCGGCAGAAAAGCTGGGGACTGCGAAAATTCGCTTTAATATCGCACTGCCGGCCGCTTTGAAAAAATTGGAATTTATATCCGGCAATAAGCCCGGCACTGTCAGGCAATCCGACGGGGTTCGGGTGAAGTTGAGCCGCCTGGAAAAGGATGTGGCCAAAGTTACCTATCGCGGCGGTGCATCCGCCAAGCTTTTCGCATTTGACAAAACCGGGCGGTCATTGGCTTCAAAAGAATCCATGAGTTCTTCTTCATCGGCGGCCGCTCGCTTTCAGGGCGAGATCAATACCCTGATGGTGGTCGTGGTGCAGGAAATGCTCGACTACTCGTTTGAGGTCGAGGCGGATCTCAACAAAGGCAAAGAGCTGGCCCTGTCTCATAAGCCCGAGAATCCCAAAAGACTGCGCTATGATCGCCATCTGATGCAAACCTATGTGAATTACACCGCAGATGACCTCACCGGCCTGGAAGTGACCTGGCGGGAGGCCGGCGGCATGTCATGGACCGACAGTCTTAATGTCACCCTGCCCAGGGGCCCTTTCAATGGCAATATCCGCTGGGAAGTCCATTTTTTCGGAGAACGCGAACCGGTTTATCTGTCCGGCAATTCATTTTACGGCCCCACCGATATCGCCTACGGCCTTTCAAATGGAGATCTCAGCAAAGCCCATGCCGCCTTCGGCAAAATTCAGATGGATCTGGCATCGGAAATTCATCGATTAACCTTTGTTAAAAAATCCGACGGCAAAACCATCGTTCAAAAGCTGCCTTCCGGCAAACCGGTTAAGGTCAGTTTCAACAAAAATGAAATCACCCTTGATGCCGGCACGGCCGATGTCATCCAATCGATGGCATTCGACGCCGAGGGGCGCCGCTTCAGAAAGGATAGTTATACCGGTATCAAGGGCAGCCAGAAAAAAATTTATTTCTGGGGGCTGCCGGCCACCGTTGCAATTGATGTGGCCACGCAAAAAATTAAAAAAACGATTCAATTCGACCTTCAGCAGCGTCCGGTGGATAACGCCAGCTATACAAAATTCAAGAAAAATATCGAAAACCACCGGGAAATTGTCAAGACGCTCAAGCAAATTGCCCGGGCCAGGCGCAGGGCTCGGATCCAATACGGCAATGATATTGCCGGCATGTTTTACCTGTTCGACCGCAAGAAACAAAAACCCATGGCGCTGATCGATCAGAAGATTGCCCATTCCGATCCGGCCGGCCGGGAACGCTTCGGATATGATCTCAAGCCCTATAAAGGATATTATTTCACGGTGTTATCCGGGGTTGAATCCGGCGGTGTTAAGAATGACTACATGCGCATACCCAAGCAGCAGGCCTTTACCTGGAAAAACGGATCTTTTAAAACCGCCCTCTTTCTGCAGCCGCCGGATCTGGTCGCTGTCCCCAGAGATAAAACCCAGCCGACCTTTTTCATCCAGTTTGACCAGATCTTCATGAAACAGCTCAACGGCGCCAAGCTGACCTATTTACCGCAGGACTATTACAGCAAAGGCTGGGTGGAAGCGAAGTTCGTTGGGAGTTGAAACTCGATCTTCGATATTTGACTTGATATAGCGGTTGTCTTCTTTTATAATAATTTCAAACCATTACACACCACCATGCCGCTTGTTAGGAAATCTGGCAAACGGAACATATTTATGACAACCGGTATAATCGGGCACCATCCTGCCGCTTTTTCCGACCCTTTTTTCCATCGGCGTCAATTTTTCAACGAATTCTTCAAGAAACCCGCCAATCGACCGATAATAAACAGAATTTATCCCAATCTTATCAAAATATTATGTCGGATAATAACTTTTTTTTTATCCGGACGATAAGTAGCATGGTTTTTGCAAAAACTTTATACCGCTTTCCATAATAATGCTCCGATTGACTTAGCGAATCTTTTAAAAGTCATTGCGAGCGAAGCGAAGCAATCTCTCAGGTTTTTAAAAAGATTGCTTCGTCGCTAAGCTCCTCGCAATGACAAGTTATCGGAATAAATTTTTGACAACCGCTATAGTGCCGATACCGACCCATACGTTTAGAATTTCTGGAAACAAAAGCGGACAGACTTAATGATTCTGAATTGGATGCAAAAAATGGGGGCGGCAAAAACCGCCCTGGCCATTACGCTGATCTCAATTTTAGGAGCACTGGCGCTTGAAATCGGTATGTCTCTGATTGCAGGCCAAATGCGTGTGGAAACGATTATCAAATGCATCATTTTCCCGGGAATTATCGCCCCCATCGTATCCTATGCCGTTGTCCGGGTGGCAATCAGGCTGGCCAAGTCAGATGCCGCACTGCGTGAAAGTGAAGCAAAATGCAGGCAGCTGGTAAATCATGCACCGGCCGGCATTTACGAAGTTGATTATATCGACGGAAAATTTGTCAGTGTTAATGATGTCATCTGCGAGTACACCGGCTATACCCGTCAAGAGCTCCTGTCCATGAGTCCCTTGGATATTTTACCGCAAGAGGGCCAGAAAAAATTTATTGAACGCCTGGACAAAATTTTTAAAGGCCAGAAAGTACCGTCATCGGTTGAATTCAAAATCAGAGCCAAAACCGGCCATGAATTCTGGGTGCTGATAAACTCAAGTATTATTTATGCCGCCGATGGAAGACCAAAGGGCGCAACAGTTGTGGTGCATGACATCACGGAACAAAACCAGGCTGCGGAAGAAAAGAAAAACCTGGAATATCAACTTCAGCAGGCCCAGAAGATGGAGGCCATTGGAACGCTGGCCGGCGGAATCGCACACGATTTTAATAATATTCTTTCCGTCATTATCGGTTACACCGAGCTGATATTGATGAACGCAAACGTGGATGCAGAAGTCAGGCAAAATCTAAAAGAAATTTTTAGCGCCAGCAAACACGCCCGGGACATGGTCAAGCAAATTCTGGCTTTCAGCCGTCAGAACAAACAGGAACGCAAGCCCATTCAGGTGGCCCATATTGCCAAAGAGGCCATCAAGATGCTGCGGGCTTCTCTGCCGGCCACAATTTCAATTCAGCAGCACATTGAAAAAGATACCGGTGTCATTGAAGCGGATCCAACCCAGATCCACCAGGTGTTGATGAACCTTTGCACCAATGCTGCCCATGCGATCAATGAAAAAGACGGTGTTCTTGAAATCAGCCTGTGCAATGTCGAACTAGATCAAAAGGCTGCCGCCGATATCCCGGACCTCGAAGCGCGATCTTATCTGAAACTGAGTGTTAAAGACAGTGGGGAGGGTATTCATCCCGATGCCCAGCAGCAGATTTTTAACCCCTATTTTACAACAAAGGAAAAAGGTAAAGGCACCGGCCTGGGATTAGCGGTGGTCCAGGGAATTGTCAAATCCTGCGATGGTGCGGTGACGGTTGAAAGCGAAGTGGGTAAAGGCACCGCATTTCACGTGTATCTACCCACCATAAAACGAAAATTAACAGTGGAAGACGAAATTTCCACACCGCTGCCGATGGGATCTGAACGTATTCTGTTTATAGATGATGAGCAGCCGCTGGTGGAAATTGGAAAGCTAATGCTGGAACGCCTGGGGTATAGCGTGGCCACGCGAACGAGCAGCATCGAAGCCCTGGAGCTTTTCAAGGCAGACTCGGATCGATTCGACCTGGTGATTACCGATATTGTCATGCCCAACATGACCGGTGATAAGCTGGCCAAAAAAATCATGGACATCCGCGCCGATATTCCGATCGTTCTGTGCACCGGTTACAGCGAGAAATTTACCCGTCGGAATGCCTCCGAAATGGGCATTCAAACCTTGCTGATGAAACCGCTGGTGATGCGCGATCTGGCAACTGTTGTCAGGCAGGCAATAGAAGCGAACTAGTTTCCATGCTGCGATTTTTAAGATATCTTCTCGTCTTAACTACAACTTAATCTCGTAGCGCCCTGATCTTATTGAGCAATCCCTGGCGGGTTAAACCCACTAAAATAACCCCAATATTCCCGTCCCTTGCCGCCTCGGCGACCCTATTCAACCCGGTTCTTTTTAATCTTCAACCTGTCCTTCTCCCGATTAGAGCGTTTGTCATAATAACGTTCCGATAGCGGTTGTCATGTTTGTAATGATTTTAATCTGTTACACATTACATTTTCCCTTGTTAGCGAATCCGGCAAACGGAACATATTTATGACAACCGCTATAACTGCACGATCCAAATGAGTTGAGTTTCCAATTCGATAAAACCGGCCGCTTACAATCAAGAAAATTTTGGCATCTGAGCGTTTTAAGGGTATAATAATATATCCCCTCAAAAATTATAGAAAAAAGCCCTGCAATTCGATTTCCAAAAACAAGGATATGAAAAATGGCCTCCTTAATCAGCCGGGATGAAGTCAACCTTCCCGAATCCACGGAATTGAATAACCAGAAATACCTGGTCAATGTATGCATGATTGTCGGCCTGCCGGTTTTGGGCATCTTCATGATCTATGACCTCATTATCGGCCGCTACCTGATCGGAACAGTTCTTGTTCTAATGTTTTTCATCCTTCTTGGCCTTTTTGTGGCGATTAACAAGTCCGGCTACAAAATAAACGATCAGATCTATCCTTATTTTTTAAACACCCTGGTTGCACTGTTTGGGTTCTTTATCGCCTACACCGTGGGCGTCGAGGACAATTTAAGCCGGATGCCGTGGGCCTTTCTCTTTACGGTGCTGGTGTTTTTTGCCCTGGGGACGGCCCGGGCATTGCTGTGGGTATCGGTTTTATTTTGTACGCTGCTCGTCCTCGAGCTCTATGTCAGCGGCAATGAAAGCCTGGTCGTATCAGAATTTAAGCTGCGTTTTTATATCGCCTTTATGCTGGTTATCATGGCCTCTTTCTTTTTTGAGCGCCTCAAGAAAAAATATCAATTAGCACTGATCGATAATCAGCGGACGCTCAAAGAATCCGAAAACCGGTATCGCGAAGCATTTGAACAACTCAATGATGAAATGAACGAGCGCCGCAGAGCCGAAGAAAAACTTCGCAAAAGCGAGGAACGCTTTCGCGAGATGGCCGAACATATCAGTGAAGCCTTCTGGCTTTATGCTTGGGATAAACGAGAAATGATCTATACCAGTCCGGCTTATGAGAGCATATGGGGTCGCCCCATCGAAGACCTTTATGCTCGAGATAATGAATGGGCTGAAAGCGTCCACCCGGATGATCTGGAATATGCCCGGGCGTCATTTGAACAAATTGCCCACACCGGCGGCGGTGAAGAACGAGAATATCGCATCGTGCAGCCGGATGGCTCGGTGCGCTGGGTATCGGACAGGGGGTTTGCCATCAGGAATGAAAATGGGCAGGTGGTGCGTATCGCCGGGATTGCCAAGGACATCACCAAACGCAAGCAGGCGGAAGTCGCGCTGCGCGAAAGTGAAGAAAGATTCAGAGAGCTGGCTGAATTGATGCCGGAAACCATTTTTGAGGTCAATTTAGAGAGCCGACTGACGTTTGTAAATCGTAATGCCTATAACTATTTCGGCTATACCCAAACTGATCTCAAGCAGGGCTTAAGCAGCTTGGACATGCTCATACCGGCGGATCGCGACCGCGCCAAACAAAATGTTGCCCAAATATTAAGCGGTAACCGGACCGGCATTAATGAGTATACCGCCCTTCGAAAAGACGGCGGCACCTTCCCGGTAATCATTCATTCCGCCCCCATTTTTAAAGCAGGCAAACCCGTCGGTTTACGAGGTTTTATGATCGATATTACCGACCGCAAAAAAGCAGAAGAAGAACGCCGCAAGCTGGAGGTCCAGTTCCAGCAGGCTCAGCGCTTTGAAGCCCTGGGCACCCTGGCCGGCGGGATCGCCCATGACTTTAACAACCTGCTGATGAATATCCAGGGGAACACGTCGCTCATGCTCTTTGAAATTGATAACACCCACCCTAATTTTGAGCCGCTGAAAAATATTGAAAAACAGGTCAAAAGCGGCGCCCAGCTCACGCGGCAGATGCTGGGATATGCCCGCAAAGGAAAATTCAATGTCAAGCCGGTTGATTTAAATCAGATCGTGGATGAAAGCGCAGAAACTTTCGGGCGAACGCGCAAGGAAATTACCATTGAGGGAAGAATTTGAAGATGACCTGTTTTCGATAAAGGCCGATCAGGGCCAGATTGAACAGGTGCTGTTAAACCTCTATGTAAATGCCGCCGATGCAATGCCCGGCGGCGGTAAGCTTTTTCTAAAAACACAAAATGAAACCCATTTGAATATCAAAAGCGACCATTACCATCCGAGGCCGGGCAACTACGTTCAACTAACCATCACCGACACCGGCAGCGGTATGGACAAAGCGACCCTGGAACGGATTTTTGACCCCTTTTTTACGACAAAAGAAATGGGCCGGGGCACCGGGCTGGGATTGGCCTCGGTTTACGGCATTGTTAAGAGTCATGACGGATATATTGATGTGGAATCTGAAAAAGGTCATGGAACGACTTTCACCATTTTTCTGCCCGCTGCCGAAAAAGGGGTCGAAAACAATCTTGAAACAGACGCCAGACTAATTAAGGGAAGCGGCACCCTGTTGATTGTTGACGATGAGGAACTGGTGCTGGACGTGGGCGTCAACATGCTTGAAAAGTTAGGATACACCGTTCTCAAAGCCCATAACGGCACCGAGGCCGTCGACATTTTTGAAGCCAACAAAGATAAAATCAAGATGGTCATTTTAGATATCATTATGCCGGATATGGGCGGCGGGGAGGTCTATGACAAAATCAAACCCATTAATCCGGAGGTGAAGGTCCTGCTTTCAAGCGGCTACAGTGTTGACGGGCAGGCAATTGAGCTGCTGGAACGCGGCTGTGACGGCTTTATGCAGAAACCCTTTACCATGGAGGAGTTGTCGGGGAAAATAACAAAAATTCTGAAAAAATGAAAAACTGGTTTTGAAATCTGAGGTTTTGAAACCAGTTCTAATAAATACAGATCATCCTTCCTTTAATAAAAGCATTCCATTTTTATTCGAGATACCAGCAACTGGTTCCGTACGGGTTCCTCTGCTGCTTTTTGTTGACAGATAGCAAGCAAAATTTTAATTATAGCAAAAACCGGCATTCTGCATGGCTTTTCTCCTGAATTCATCCTGACTGATTCTAAAGGCTCGCATATCGCGGCAAGATGCCGCTCCCACTGTTGACAAGGTGATGTCGGATCGCGCTAAACGGGAGAATAATGGGCGTAACGTGCTATTTTTAAGACAGCTTCAAGAAATTCTATTTATTACTACTACCTGCAGAGCTTTAATGATTTTCTCTGTGAGCTCTGTGTACTCTGTGGTGTATACAAATGGAATGCCCAAATTGCCAGGTAGTAAACAGGGAAGGGGCCGTCTTTTGCCTGGAGTGCGGTGCGGAACTGGGAATTCAATGTCCCAATTGCGAAAAATCCCTGCCACCCCGGGCCAAGTTTTGTGACTCCTGCGGCCGGGATTTAAAGCAGCCCTCAAAACCCGAGCCCCAGATTCCGGAACCGGCCCCGGATAAAGAAAGACCACCCCCCAAACCCATCGCAAGCGAACGCAAACATGTAACCGCCCTGTTTTCGGATCTTTCCGGTTACACCGCCATGTCTGAAATCGCTTGATCCCGAGGAAGTCAAAGAAATCACCAGTAAAATCTTTGACGACATCTCCAAAATCATCACCAAATATGAGGGCTTTGTCGAAAAATTTGCCGGCGATGCCGTCATGGCGCTCTTCGGTGCCACTCAAGCCCACGAGGATGACCCTATCAGGGCCATCAAGGCCGCCCGGGAAATTCACAACGTTGTAAATTCTTTGAGCCCGCAATACGAAGAGCGCATCGAGCAACCCCTGGTAATGCACAGCGGTATCAATACCGGATTGGTGGTGACCGGTGACATTGATCTTGAAAAAGGCACCCACGGGGTTGCCGGGGATACCATTAACGTGGCGGCGCGGCTAAGTGGTCTGGGCATGGCCGATGATATTCTGGTGGGTGCGGATACCTATTATCAGTCAGAAGGCTATTTTGATTTTAAAGAACTCGAGCCGGCCACGGTGAAGGGCAAGTCTGAGCCCATCCGAATCTATAAAGTTATCGCCCAAAAAGAACAGCCCATCAAAATCCACCGCCTGCATGGTTTTCAGGCCGAGCTGATCGGCCGCAAAGTCGAAATGAATCAGTTAACGGATGTCGCCCGCAAACTAAAGGAGGGCCGTGGTGCGGTCTTTTCCATTTACGGCCCGGCCGGCACCGGCAAGAGCAGACTCGTACAAGAGTTTAAAGAGAGTTTAAATCTGGAGGAATTTCAATGGCTGGAAGGACATGCCTATCCCCACAGTCAGAATACGCCCTATTTTCCGCTGATTGATCTATTGAATCGTTCCCTTCAAATCGAGGAGGGCGATCCGCCGGAACGCGTAAAAGAAAAGATTGAATCCGGCATGTCTTCTCTGGTGGGTGAGAACACTAATTTCATCCCCTACATCGGAAGTTTATATTCATTGAGCTACCCGGAAATCGATGAGGTCAGCCCGGCTTTCTGGAAAGAGCAGCTGCAAAAGGCCATCCAAACGATACTTTCAGCGCTGGCTCAACGGGCGCCAACCATTGTCCGCCTGGAAGACCTGCACTGGGCCGATCCTTCTTTTTTAGACCTCATCCGTTTGCTTCTGTCAGAATCAAGGGACCCCGATCCTGTTTCTGTGCGTCTATCGACCGATCATTTCACTTTTCACCGGCCACCAGATCAGCGCCATGACCCACCCCTACCAGGAAATCCGTCTGCAGGATCTTTCAACATCCGAATCACAGGGCATGGTGGAATCATTATTGACGACAGAAACAATCCCTGCAGAATTGCAGCGCTTTCTGCAGGACAAGGTTGAGGGCAATCCCTTTTTATATCGAAGAGGTCATCAATTCTCTGATCGAATCGGATACATTGGTTCGGGACAACGGCAACTGGAAGCTTACCAGGGAAATAACCGAGGCCGAAGTATCATCAACCATCCATGGGGTGATTTCCGGCAGGCTGGACCGGTTGGAGATGGAAAGTAAACGAATTTTACAGGAAGCGTCTGTTATCGGCAGAACCTTTTTTTACGAGATCCTCAATCGCATAACTAAATTGGAGCACCAGATTGACCGGAGCCTGCGCAGCCTGGAGCGGCTGGATCTGATCCGGGCCAGGGCCCTGCAGCCGGATCTGGAATATATCTTCAAACACGCCTTGACCCAGGAAGTGGTTTACAACGGCCTTCTGAAAAAGGAACGCCGGGTCATCCATGAACGCATTGGCCTTGTCATGGAGCAGTTATTCCAGGATCGCTTGCCTGAGTTGTACGAAACCCTGGCCTATCATTTCCAGCAGGGCAAATCCATTATTAAGGCTGTCAGTTATTTAATGAAGGCCGGTGAAAAAAGCCTGAAACGCTATGCCGTGGAAGAAGCCCATCAATACTACCGAGACGCATTTGACCTGCTGTCGAATAAACCTGAAAAAACCAGGGATAACGAGCTTCTTTTAATTGATCTAATTTTAGATTGGGCGATGGTTTTCTACTACCGGGCGGATTGCATCGCATTTGAGAAGCTATTCGTCTCCCATGAAGCTCTTGCTGAGACTTTAGACGATAAGGAAAGGCTCGGAATGTATTACGCCTGGATGGGCTTAATCATTTACTTCAGGGAAAAATATAAAAATTCTTACGAATATCTTCACAAAGCAATTAAGATTGGTGAAACGATCCAAAACGAGAAAATTATCGGTTATGCCTGTGCCTGGCTTTGCTGGACCTGTTGCGAGTTGGGTCTTTTAGATGAAGCCATAACCCAGGGGCAAAGAGCGCAAGAAAATCGCAAAATGTACTCAGTCAGATCACTATCTCTTTTTTAAATCCCTCGGAGGTATATCGCGTGGCGTATAATTACAAAGGGGAGGGGAAAAAGGTACTTGAAGCCGGAAAAAAACTGCTGGACTTTGGTCAAAAGCATTCGAATGTTCGAAGTATCTTTTTAGGCTATCAAGCGATCGGATTGAGCTACTTTGCCGCCGGGGATTTCCCAACTGGCGAGGAATATGCATTCAGAAAGGCAATCCAGAGTTTCAGTCGATCCCATCGTATTCGATGGGTAGTAAGCTGACTCTGGGCTTCAGTCATGCCTTCTTTAGCGTGCCAATTGCAGAGATCGAAGAAGAAATGGCGAAAGCAACGCTGGAAATCCTTTAGCAGTGACGTAAAGGCTGTGAAGTTTGGGGAACGTCCAGCCAGAAATGTCTAGTGCGGCATCACTGCATCGCGAAAAGGCCAGATGAGCCGAGGGATTAAAAATGGTTGAGAGCCGTGCGGGACGCGTATCAGAGTGAGCGCAGAGAGACTGCTGGCGATGTACGGAGTATATTCTCGGTAGGATCTATCTGCAGATCGTGGAGGGGGCAAGCCTATGCCGAGCTTTCTCTACCATGGCCCGAAACATCGGCTTTTCTGGTGAGAAACGTTCCTTCAGCTGCCGCCAAAAAGGCCGAAAGAGCATTTCACAGCGCGCAATTGCGCTTGGAGAAGAGATAGGTGGCACTAAAAACTACCATGGCCAGGGCCTATCTGGATCTGGGATTATTGCACAAAGCCAAGAAAACGAACCGATCAGGCCAAAGAATGCATCTCCAAAGCAATTAAACTCTTTGAACAATGCGAAGCTACAGTTTTCCTGAAACAGGCTAAGGAGGCCCTGGAGTCTTTAGATTAAAATATTAAGGCAATCCGGCCAGCCATTGACAGACGGGAGCAATCAAAATGGCCTGTTCG
>PVMK01155236.1_pt1 | contig 11355 bp, 12 predicted proteins | sample 1853481 | NCBI WGS metagenome assembly PVMK01 (sample SAMN08533507, study PRJNA380276) | Marine sediment metagenome, whole genome shotgun sequencing project. | reverse complement strand
CCTGGCAAACCGGATATTGTCCGGGCGGATATCGATCTCAACCAATTTGAGCCACTGACAATCGAGTTCCTCAATGAACTCGGTCGCAGCCTGTTCGGCGACAAGCCGTTAATCGAGGGACTCGCTGAATACAATCTCTGGGTGAATGAGAATATGACCGAGGAGGGCATTGCCGGGGTCATGTTCGACATCCTCGACAAGCGCAATGAGGTGGTGATCGACAGTATGCTGCGGACCCTGGCTCGTTACGACACCATTATAATTCCGTGGGGAGCGATGCACATGCCGGCTATCGAGGACGCAGTGTTTGAAGAGGGCTTTACACTTGGGGCTGCACGCGAACGCTTGAGTCTTGATTTTCGTGCTATTCCTTATGCGGAGTTGTGGCGGAAGTGGTCGGAGCAATCAGACGATGTTCTTTAACTCGTATTAAACATTTACTTCATTCCGACAGTCCTCTCCGCATACCCTTTAAACCGTTTCAACCTGAAATAAGTCTCCCGCTCCCGCTCTGCCAGATAGTGACCCATCGCATGAATATCCACATGCAGTTCCGGAGCGATCCGTTCTTCGAGAATCCTGATGCGTCGGGTCAGGCGCACCAACTCTTCAGCAAGACGCCGGAACTTCCCCTCGAAACTCGCCAGTGACAGCATCTCCTCGACAATTCCTTCAAATTCCTCGATCGCTTCATCGAGCCACAGGGAACTGCCAAACCTATCGTAAGGGCGTTCGTCGAAAGTGCGCGCCACCGTTTCGTGCATGATCAGATCGCGGAAGCGCAGACCGAGCAGGTTGCCTTCGGCCACCTCCACAGCAATCTTGCGGCGATTGATGATCGCCAGGGCATCGACCGCTGCTGGACCTTCGCGAGCTTTGCTGACCTGCAAAGCATCGATGGCTCGTGCATAGGCTTTGCTGACCTCCTCACGGGACTGCATCAGCGGTTTGGTGATTTTGAGGAACTCTTTGATCAACGCCTGCCGCCGACCCTTGAGGATGGTGGTGCAGTTGAGCACAGAGTGCAGGCGGTCCTTGAGCAGCAGCAAGTTGGTGCGGGTCGGCTGAATCATCGCGCCACCTCCCGAAATTCGTCGAGGAGCTTCTTTGCCGTATCAAGGGTGACGTCGATAGTACGGCGTTCTTTACCCTGATGAACGAAGTCGGCCTCGAAGCGGTCAGCAAAGTCGAGCACGCGGCGATCATCAGCAAGCATGCCGTCACGGCCGACCACCGCTTCGAGACGACGCAGGTCGCAACCCTTGGCGTAGGTTCGGTAGAGCTGATTGGCCAGGTCACGATGATCCTTGCGGGTCTGGCCCTTACCGATGCCGTGCTGCATCAAACGCGAGAGACTCGGCAGGACATCTATAGGTGGATAGATGCCCTTCTGGTGCAATTCACGGGAGAGCACCAGCTGTCCTTCAGTAATGTAGCCGGTCAAATCAGGAATCGGGTGGGTGATATCATCTTCCGGCATGGTGACTGTGGGAATCATGGTGACTGAGCCCTTACGGCCATGAATACGCCCGGCTCGTTCATAAAGGGAGGCCAGGTCAGAATACATGTGGCCGGGGTAACCACGTCGGCCGGGCAACTCTTCACGGGCGGTGGAAATTTCGCGCAGGGCATCACAGTAGTTGGTCATATCGGTGATAACCACCAGCACATCCATTTCCTGGCGAAAGGCCAGATCCTCAGCGACGGTCAAAGCTAGTCGTGGTGCCAGCAGCCGTTCGACCACCGGGTCGTCAGCCAGGTTAATGAAAGCGACAAAGCGGCTCTGCATATGTTCAAGAGTCTGGCGATAGAACTGGTATTCGAAATGGGTCAGACCAAGCGCGACAAAGACCAGCACGAAAGGACCGCCATCGGGGAGACGGGCCTGACGCAGAAGTTGGTCGGTGATCTCGCGTGCGGGCAAACCGGCACAGGAAAAGATTGGCAACTTTTGCCCTTTGACCAGGGTATTCAGACCATCGATCGTCGAAAAACCGGTTTCGATAAATTCTTCAGGATGAGCACGCGCCACCGGGTTGATCGGCGCGCCGACCACCGGTACACGGAATTCCGGGATGAACATGGGCAGACCATCTCGCGGGCGGAAGGAACCATCGAAGACCCGTCCCATGGCTCCGGCACCGAGGGGCGCGCGCATCACAGCATCACTGAAGCTGACTGTCGTGTTACAGGTATCCAGCCCCTGGGTGCCACCGAAGACCTGGACCAGAACCTGGTCACCAAAGATTTTGAGGACCTCGCCGGTCAACGACCGTCCATCCGGCGATTCAATCCGCACCAGTTCACCAAGTCTGGCAGCAAACACCCGCTCGAGAAAGAGCAGAGGCCCGCGGATGGCACTGACCGAGCGATATTGATGTTCAGAGAGGCGCATCACTGGCCTCCTTGCGACTCTTTTCAAGCAGATCATCAAGCAGGGCGCCTTCATCCAGAGCGGCGGCAAGCCGATCGTGTTCCGCCGTCAGCGCGGCAATGTGCTCAATAGTTTTCTGCGGCGTGGCATAGGCATCATCGGTGAAACTGTTCTGACAGAGGAAGTCGAGACGAATCTTCTCGGCCGTGCGCATCAGCAGACGATCAGCATCCTGTAAGCCCTCCATGCCGACCACTTCGGCGACCTCACGCAAGGCGTCTTCGCGCTGCAGGATGTCGCGGCAGCGGGCCTGCAGCGCCGCCCATTCACCATGCAGCTCAGTGAAATAAGCCATGGCCGTATCACTATAGAGAGAGAAACTCTGCGTCCAGTTGATCGCCGGGAAGTGACGACGATGGGCCAGGTTGGTATCGAGCATATAGAGCGCACCGGCGACACGCAGGCAAGCCTGGGTGACCGGTTCGGCAAAATCGGCACCCGGTGGCGAAACCGCCAGGATCATGCTCAAGGAGCCCTGACCTCCGGAGAGGGTTTCCACCACTCCGGCGCGCTCGATAAAGCCGGAGAGCCGTGAGCCGAGATAGGTCGGATAACCATCTTCACCAGGCATCTCTTCCAGCGCTGCGGAAATCTCGCGCAAGGCTTCGGCCCAGCGTGACAGGCTGTCGGCGAGGAAAAGCACGTCAAGACCCATATCCCGATAATATTCCGCCATGGAGACAGCGGTGTAGATCGAAGATTCACGGGCGGCCACCGGCATGTTTGAAGTGTTGGCAACGATGATCGTGCGTTCCATGAGCGGCCGGTTGGTGCGCGGATCCTCAAGCTCGGAAAATTCGTCGAGTAGCCCGGCCATTTCGTTGCCGCGTTCGCCGCAGCCGACATAGACCACCACATCGACATCGGCGAACTTGGCAATGGTCTGTTCGAGCACGGTCTTGCCGGTACCGAAACCGCCGGGTACGATGGAGACACCACCTTTGAGCATGGGAAAGAGAAAATCAAGGCAGCGCTGACCGGTGATCAGTGGTGTAATAGGCGGCAACTTGCTCCGATAAGGGCGTGCTTTGCGGACCGGCCAGCGGTGCCAACCGTGCAGAGTCTGGTTGCCTTCGAGGATGGCAGCAGGCTGTTCGAGTTGCAGAGCCCCGGTGTGTATTTGCGTCAGGACGCCATCTTGCGAGGCCAGCAAAAGATGATCGATGTGCCCTTCCCTGACCTTGCCAAAAGCTTCTCCACGATGCAGTCTATCGCCCGGTTTGCAATCAGAACTGAAATCCCAACTTCTGCTGCAATCAATTGGAAAAGGATCCTGGCCGCTGCTGATGAAATCGCCGCTCTCCTTTTTCAGCAGCCGCAGCGGCCGCTGCAAGCCATCGAAAATACCGCCGAGCAGACCGGGCCCAAGCCGGACCGTCAAAGGCCCTTGGGCAGAGATCACCGGTTCACCGATACCGAGGCCACGGTTCTCTTCAAAAACCTGCACCGTGGCGATAGTGCCATCGAGGCGCACCACTTCTCCGGTCAGGCGGCTGATGCCGACAAAGACCCGATCACCGACTTTCAGGTCGGCAAGATCGACGCATACGGTGGCGCCACTTATGCTGGTGACTTTACCGTTCATCGTTGCAGCCTCACGTGATAACCGAGCGCTCTTTGCACCAGGCGCTGTAATTCGTCGCTCGGCGGAGTGCGCTTATCGGCAGGCGCCGGCAAGGTGACCAGAACCCCCGACCAACGATCGGTTAACTCGCGCAATCTGACTTGGTCGAGTTTTTCAAGCAGCCGGGTATCGGCGGCAATCACCCCCACTTCGGGGTCGGCACAGGCCTGCTGGATCGTCGACCAGGCTTCTTCCCGGTTCAGGATCTGCTGACGGACGCCGGTAAGGGCAAAGCCCGGGGCGCTGTCTTCCATGGTTAGAAAGAGGATCTCCTTCATGGCAGCAGAACCTCCTCAAGCAGCTCCTCCCGATCGAGGGCGAGAGTCTGTCGCAACAGCTGATTGTGTATGGCAAGCTGAGCCAGCCAGAGATATTCTATGATCACGGTCAACCCCAGAGGGTCGCGACCAGCCCGCTTCAGTAATCGGCTTAAACCTTTCAGCAGAGACTGTTCCATGCCGATGGCTTCTGTGGAGGTCAATGGCTCTCCAGCCAGCCGGGAGACCAGCCTGGTAAAGCGGTCACTGTCGTGTTCTGCCCAGACGCGTTGCAGGCTGGTGGTTGTAAGTATGCCGCCAGTTGCCAGCGGTGGTGCCTGATTCACTTGCCAGCGCCAGAGCTTGTTGATCATCAAGCAATTGCGCATATCGACCAGGTAACGCAGCACTCCTTTGAGAATGTCGTTGCGGGTTCTTACCAGGCCGTGTTGCAGGATGCCGTCGGCTAGCTGCTGTTCAACACCACCCGGGCCCTGGCTTCTATAAGTCGCAGTCAGGCCGACGGCAAACGGATAGTCACTGGTAAGAGCAGCTTCGAGCTGGGCGATGGTCGTCTCGGTCTCTTCTGTCGTTGTGACCAGGCGTTGCAAACGTTCGGCAAGCAGAGAATTGTTCGACAGCGCGACAGGCGGTGCTTCGCCCGCTAGAGTATAGCGCAAGGCCAGGATCAGGTTGCGCATGGCGAGCAGGTCGAGAAACGGTGCGAGGCGTTTGCGCAGACGGATGTTGAGTCGTTTATAAACCCAATAGGCGACATCCGTGGCGGGCGTCTCTGTCACATAATCGGCAGCCACATGGTCGAGATCCACAAGGATCGCCGCACGACGACAGCGCAGACGTGCCAGGCGCGCTTCTGCCGGCAGTTCAGCCGGTCTTGTCGGTGTGAGCAGTTTCATCGTCATTCACCAGTTTACGAAGTTCGCCCAACAGTTTCGGTAGCAGATCGGGCCAGGCTCGCAGCAAGCGACAGCTTAATGAATTGTCGACACGAATCATGCCATCAGCACTGGTTACGATCAGTCCACCACCGAGCGTTTCATCTCTTTCAATTTCGGCCGCCGGGAAATCGCGGTCTGCCAGCTTGTGGTCTGCGGGATGAACTTTAAGGGTCGTCCAGTCAGCATCCGGCAATTCTTCACAAAGGACTTTCCACAAAGCTGAACGATCGTCGTTTGCCAGTTCTGGCAGAAGCTGGCGAGCCAGGAGCAGTAAGCGCTCTTCAAGCGCTGCTTCCGCGTGCAGTCGACATCCCATGGCTCTGGACTGAGCTTCAAAGAGCAGATCGTTGCGCAATACGGTAACTTGCGCCTGCAATTGGCGGTCAGTTTCGACACGCAATTGCAGGCGTTCGGCTTCGAGCTCCTTGCGTCGTATAGCTACTGCGGCCTCAGCCTGTTGCCAGAGATTACCGACCTGTGCCTCACCTTCACGCTGCAAGGCTTTTTTCAGCTCTGCCTCGCCCATTATCTAAAGCCCTCGCAAAAAATCCCCATTGTCTAATGCCCTTACAGCATGAGCAGGATCATTGCGGCGACGACAAAACCGAGAATCACCATGGTTTCCGGAATGGCGACCAGGATGATGATAATGCCGGTCAACTCCGGTCTTTCTGCCAGAGTTCCGGCTCCGGCGGCGCCAATGCGTGACTGGGCCCAAGCTGTGGCGATGGCCGGCAGTCCTATTGCCAGCGCGGCGGCAAGTGCAATCAAAGCTTTTTCCATGAGACTTCTCCTTCCAGAAGTTTGTCAGAGTTGATCCAACAGCCTCCCGGCACATGTTAAGGGTGGTGCTTTTGCCAAGGTTCGAAACGGCGCCCCCCCCAGATCAAGAAACTTGCTGAAAAATTCCACGTAATGCAGACGCAGAGAGTGAACAGTGGGGGCAAAAATCCCCAGCAACAGATTGAACGCATGCAGAATCCCCGCAACCAGAATTCCAACCATGATATCGCCAGTCATGCCGCCCAACTTGTTGGCGACCACAGCCAGCAGCACAGAGCAGAAGCCGATAGCCATGATCCGAACGTAGGAAATGATATTGCCCATGGTTTTAAGTAACTCAAGTGGAGCGAGCAACCCCTCGGCAGCGATCAGGATCGGCATGAGAATGCCAACACCGATTAATAATGGACCGGTTTTCAACCACGATTGTGGATAGAACCAACCGACCACGGCTAAGACCAGCAGCAGTACGGCGATGAGCATGGTCAGTTTGATCAGTGCCTGGCGCGGCTGATGACGGCGCAGATCAGAGAGGGCACCGAGGGTCATGCCGAGCAGAATATGCACAACGCCCGACGGTCAGGGCAAAGACGGTCATGGGCAGAATGTCCTTGCCACGGTCGAACCATAAGGGGATGTAGTCCCAGCCAGACCTCTCCCAAGTCACCAAAGAGCTCGCCATAAAGAAAGCCAAACAGGAGCGTGTAGAGAGCCGCCACACCCAGCACTTTGCCTATGTCGCTGGGTAATCGCTGTGGTGGAAAGCGCTTGGCAAGAAAAATGGCAATGCCCAACAGGATCAGGCCGTAACCGATATCACCGAGGATCATGCCGAAGAAAAGAGGAAAGAAATGGCCGATCAGCGGCGTTGGGTCGTAGGAGGAGTATTTCGGTAAAGGCAGCAGACGAGAGAAGATTTCGAAAGGGGCAAAATAACCGGGGTTGCGTAACATGACCGGAACCTGGTCGAGATCCTCCTCAAGGATGGCCTGTTGTTCAAGCACCACCCGGCCAGCAAAATTCTGACTGAGATCGGTATGCAACCTGAGCACTTCAGCATGCGCCATCCACCCCTGGATAATAAAGCAGAGACGAGTCGTATAGGCGGTAGCAGTGGCGCGATAGAGGGTGAGACGTTCTTCCAACCAGATCAGGGCGCGATGATAAGTCGGTCTCCAGCGACGGGAAATTTCCAACTGTTGCTTTTCAAGTTTAAGGCAGTTGGCTGTTTTCGACTTCTGTTGTTCATGTAAAGCCGCGATGCGCTGTGGTAGCGGCAAGTTAGCCAGTTCTTCGGGTAAAGACCTTTCGGGAACCCGTTCATCGGTCAAGGCTTGATGCAGACTTTCGGCTATCTCCCGATCTGTGGCAATCAATCCTATCAACGATCCATCTATTGTCGTCGCGCTGCTGATATGACAGCGTCCCTGAGTGCGCTCCTGCAACAGCTCCTCAAGAGCTTGCAGTTGTTGGCTATCGCGAATGGTGATACCCAGCAGTTCTAGATTTGAGTCTTCTGGCAAATCGGCCAACAACGGTTCCAGTGCCTGCCAGAAAATCAAGTCACGCTGCAGATCATCAAGCTCTTTGCGGCTATCAGTCAGGCTGCGTAACAACTCACGGGCACTTGCCAGGTGCTGATCGACAAGTTCATCAAGAAGGTCCATAACGGGCAGTGGCTGCAACGGTGAGATGTCATCGACACTTTCGGGGAGGAGCTCCAAAAGGGCAACAACGCGTTCGTAAAGGTTCTGAAAGAAGCTGCGTTCGCGCAGGTCCTGTTCATCGAGTACATGAGTTTGCAGACGCTCATCGTCAGCCAGCTCGACCCGTTCCAGAAGTTGCGGGTCGGGTTGGAAAATGCCCCGGTTGTGCAGTAGATCAAGGGTGGTCAACAGGTCCTGTTTGGGGCCGATAATTTCAACTTTGGCCATGCGGATGATCATGGTCACCCCCTGGCAAAATAGCTGCCAGATGCCGTTTCAATACGTCGCACAGTGTTGCATCATCCAGCATTGACAGCCGCTGGCACCATGCAGAAGAGGTTGCTTCCAGAGCAGCGCCTTCACTTTGTAACTCCGCCTTTTTCTCAGCCAGGGTCTGTCGACAGCATTCCTCTTCGGCATCCAGATCTACAGCAAAGGAACTCTCGATGGCGACCAGTTCACGTTGCTGCCATTCGTCAGCACGTGCCCGCTCAATAACCACCTCAATCTGGATGCGTTTTTCCAGTTTAATGATGTCTTTCAACAATCCGTCTGTCATGACAAACCATCTGTTGATGTTATTACGCTTAGTATATCAGAGTGGTTACGCTTTGCAGAAAAGCTGAATACATGGAAATTCGTGACCTGTTGCAAAAAACATGTTAAATTACGCAAGTTCATTGTGAACTTATGACGTTCAAGGGGGATAGTTTTGTCAGCTGACGCTCACCTACTAAAGACTCTGGAAAGGCGTAACAAGGAGCTCGAAGTTCTCATTGAGATCGGCAAGGCTCTGACGTCAACCGTCGACCTTGAGGATGTGCTCGCTCTGATCATGGATCGAGGTAGCCAGCTATTCAGGACCCAAGCCTGGTCCCTGCTGTTGCGTGACGAAATGAGCGGTGATTTGACCTTTGAAATTGCGGTCTCGCCATCGGCTGAGAAACTCAAGGGCATGCGGGTTACCGCCGGCCAGGGAATTGCTGGCTGGGTCGCTGAACATGGCGAAGCACTGGTGATTGCCGATGTCAGCGTAGACGAGCGTTTCTCCGACTACTTCGATAAAGCCTCCTCCTTTATTACCCAATCAGTACTCTGCGTGCCAGTGTGCAGCAAAGACCATGTCCTCGGTGTTATCGAGCTGGTCAACGGTCCCAACGAAAGAGTTTTCAAAGAAGCTGACCTGCAGATTCTCTCCACCATTGCCGATTACGCGGCGATTGCCATTGAAAATGCCCGTAACTTCATGCGTATCAGCGAACTGGTCATCACCGATGACCTGACCGGTCTCTACAATGGCCGTTATCTGCACATTTTGATCGAAGAGGAGATCGAACGGGTCCGTCGTTTTGGCGGCAAGCTGTCACTGATCTTCATCGACCTCGATTTCTTCAAAAAAATCAATGATACCTGTGGACATCTGGTCGGCAGTCGTACCCTCGCCGAGGTCGGTAAACTGATCAAGGAAAATGTGCGTAAGATCTGCAAGTCTGCCCGCTACGGTGGTGACGAATTCGTTATCGTTCTACCGAATACTGGCAAGAACGGCGCAATGACTTTGGCTACGAAGCTCTGTGAAATTTTCCGCGCCTATGATTTTTGTGATGATAACGGTGCCTCTTTTAATATGACAGCCAGTTTCGGGATAGCCACCTTTCCGGATGATGCCGACTCCAAGGATGGTCTGATTCGTCTGGCGGACCAGGCAATGTATCGCGTTAAGGAAACCTCCCGGGACGCTGTTATGTCGGCCTGATTCCATTCCCGGAGCCTGTACACTCCTCTAAACAAGCTCTTTGCGGAGGTAAGCAGTGGCCCACCGCACTCCTCGTTCCAGTTATCGAAAGTTGACCGAACGCCTGAACCTCTACACCCAGGGAGCTCCCCCTTCCAAGCTTCTTTACCAAATTCTTGCATTACTCTTTACAGAGAAAGAAGCCGAACTGGTTGCCGGTTTGCCGATCAAGCCATTTACCGCAGAACAAGCGGCTAAGAATTGGCGCGTTTCCATATCTAAAGCTGAAGAAACCTTGTTACGCTTGGCCAGTCGCGCCCTGCTGGTCGATATCCAACTCAATGGTAAGACCGAATATTTTCTGCCGCCTCCGATGGCTGGCTTTTTCGAATTTGCCCTGATGCGAACTCGTGGCGATATTAATCAGAAGCTTCTCAGCGAACTCTATGAGCAATACATCACCGTCGAAGAGGACTTCGTCCGGCAGCTTTTTCTAACTGGTAAGACCCAGTTTGGCCGGGTCTTTGTCCAGGAGGAAGTGCTCAGCAGTGAGTATGTCCTGCATGTGCTCGATTACGAGAAGGCGACGTCGGTCATCGAAACGGCTAGCGATATTGCGATCGGCCTCTGTTACTGTCGCCATAAGCGTCAGCACCAGGGCATGGCCTGCGATGCCGAAATGGATATCTGCATGACATTCAATAATGTTGCGGCTTCTCTGATCCGCAACGAGTTTGCCCGACGTGTAGATCGTGTTGAATGTAAGGAATTACTGCAAAAGGCATGGGAGCAGAACCTGGTACAATTCGGTGAAAACGTGCAGAACGAAGTCAGCTTCATCTGCAACTGCTGTTCCTGTTGTTGTGAAGCGCTGCTCGCTGCCCAGCGTTTCGGTCATGAGCATCCAGTCCACAGCAGCAACTTCATCGCCAGGATTGAACCCAACTGTAGTGGTTGCGGTCTCTGTCTGTCCGTCTGCCCGGTTAAGATCATCTCGTTGGAATCCGAGCATGCTGACGGCTCTGGACGCAAGCAAGCGGTCATCAATGAGAAGCTTTGTCTTGGTTGCGGTGTCTGTTCCCGAAATTGTCGAATTGATGCACTGACCATGCAACCGCGTTCCAGTCGTATTATCACGCCGGTCAATTCGACACATAAGGTTGTCCTGATGGCGATTGAACGAGGAAAGCTACAGAACCTTATTTTCGACAACCAGATACTCTGGAGTCATCGCGCTCTGGCGGCAATGCTCGGCGTGATCCTGAAACTGCCGCCAGTTATGAGAGTACTCGCCAGCGAGCAGATCGGATCGCGCTACCTTGGCACTCTTTGTGAGAACTATGACTCCAGATAGAGCAGCTGACCAAACTTTGTGATTGTTCTCTGCCTGGTATCAGGTAGAAGGCGTAAATAACTTATCAATTGAGCTAAATGCAGGGTTGGTTTCCTTGGCCCTGCAGGTGTTGAAGCGGAGAAAAAGATGATGAAAAGATTGAATCGGATTATTTGCTCACTGCTGGGGTTGCTGATGGTTGCAACTGCGGTTTATGCGGGGGTGTTGATCCCAATGAGATGACTCCTCAAAAGCCGGTGGTCCGTGAAAAAGTACCGGCGACACCCGAACAGACTTCGGCCGCGGTCAGCAAGGCACGCCGGGCAGTCGCTCCTCGCGTCGAGCCGGTCCCTATTGTCAAAGAGGTTCCAATGCCTTCGGCTCGCCCCAAAGCTGTGGCCTCTGCAAACAATGACAGTTGGCTGCTTGGGTCTCGCGAAGGCGAATGTGCTCCGCTCTCTAGTGTCAGCAGTAAAGTCAAAAATATCGGAACTCTCAAAACTCCGCAGGAATTTGCCCGCAAG
>PVMK01127979.1_pt1 | contig 11356 bp, 9 predicted proteins | sample 1853481 | NCBI WGS metagenome assembly PVMK01 (sample SAMN08533507, study PRJNA380276) | Marine sediment metagenome, whole genome shotgun sequencing project. | reverse complement strand
GTAGGGCCAAAATCTTTCATGATAACTATCTGTCTCTTGGTGTTGCCGCCTGAAACCGGGATCACGGAAGCGCCCAGTTTTTCCGCTCCATAATGGACACCCAGGCCGCCGGTAAAGAGTCCGTAGCCGTAGGCATTGTGGATGATGTCTTCGCGGGTTGCTCCCCCGGCGGCAAGTGAACGCGCCATAAGTTCAGCCCATGTATTTACGTCTCTGGCGGTATAACCGACTACGGTCGGTTGGCCGGTGGTTCCGGACGAAGCATGAATACGAACAACGTTGTCCATGGGAACGGCAAACATGCCGTAAGGATAATTATCGCGCAAATCCTCTTTGGTTGTAAACGGTATCCGTTGTAAATCTTCAAGGGATCGGATGTCATGCGGAGTGATACCGTTTTCTTCAAATTTCCGGCGGTAAAAGGGTACATTCGAATATATGCGGTCAATAGTCGTTTTGAGTCTGCGCAAGATAATTGTTTCCAAATCTTCTCTTGGCATGGTCTCAAATCCTATGTCGAGAATCATTCCAAAACTCCTTTGAGGCATTTTCGACCTGAACAAAATCAGGCGTTTTGAACTGCACGGCGCTCGCCTTCCCCGCAGTTAGCTGCTCGGCAATTGCAGATTTCAGGTGTTATGCTTCTGAATCATATGCCGCTGATTTTTTCAAGAAAAAGATTTAGTCTTTCAAACTCCCCTTGAAATCAGGCTTGCGTTTTTCCAAGAACGCCAAGGTGCCTTCCTTGGCGTCGGGACTTGCCATGCAGAGCGAAAAGGCATCGGTTTCAATGCTGCATCCGGTAGCAAGGTCGACGTTCATACCGTTGTTGACGGCCTGTTTTGCCGCCCGCAGAGTGACTTTCCCTTTGGAGGCCATGGTTTGAGCGGTCCGGATAACTTCATCCATGAGCTGCTCCGGGGAACAGACTTTGTTGACCATCCCCATGGTATGGGCTTCTATCGCTGGAATCATCTTGCCGGTAAATATCATTTCTTTGGCTCTATTCTTGCCGATCAATCTCGGGAGTCTCTGGGTGCCGCCAAATCCGGGAATAATTCCGAGATTGATTTCCGGAAGGCCGAACATGGCATTCTCGGAGGCGTAGATAAAATCACACGCCAGGGCTATCTCGTTACCGCCGCCAAGAGCAAAGCCGTTAACAGCAGCGATCACCGGTATCGGCAACGTCTGGAGTTTGTGCATCAACGCGTGCCCCGCCTCGGAAAAATGTTTGGCTTCGAGGGCATTAAAGGCAGCAAGCTCTTTGATATCCGCCCCGGCTACAAAGGCCTTCTCGCCGGCTCCGGTAAGGATCAGAACCCTGATATTCTCGTCTTTTGCGATTTCATCCAGCGCTTGTGACAATTCGTTAAGAATATCACTAGTTAGTGCATTCAAGGTTTCCGGCCGGTTGAACGTAATCGTGGCAATGCCGTCTTCGACTTGAAAAATTATGTTTTCGTATTTCATAGTTAACCCCCTATCCCGCATAACCGAAAAAGACAAATAAAACGACCTTATCACGAAAGCACGAAAATGCGAAAACACGAAAAAGATTATAAAATTTCGTGTGTTTCATCTTTCGTGTTCCCGCAATTACTTTTACGCGCTTTTATTTGCGAGTTCTTGCCGACCTAACGAAATTATCCGGCGGCGGAAACCCCAACGTTATTTTGAGAATCGCTATAATCGTTTGGCAGAAAAGGTATAAATGACACAATTAAGGAACTAAAACAATGAAATCTTTATCCTTTAGAGCCTTTTTTGTGTTTTGATTTGATAAATGCCGTCGGGCTGGTCTCTTTGATGTAACTGCGGATGCCTGTAACGATGGCCGCACTCATGCGGTCCTGATACTTGACATTGACCAATCTTTTACACTCCCTGGGGTTGCTGATAAATGCGGTTTCTATCAATATGGACGGCATTTGAGCCCCCAGCAGCACATAAAACGGGGCCTGCTTAACGCCCTTATCCTTTATCCGGCTGTATTTTTTCCGCAAGCCCTTATGCATAGATTCCTGGACATTAACAGCCAGCCGACTGGATTCATTGATTTTGGCATTTTGCATAAGATCGCTTAAAATCGTCTGCAAGTCGCTGATGTTCTTTGTAGAAGTTGCATTTTCACGGGCGGCCACCATAATGGCAGCTTCATCAGTTGCCAGGTTTAAAAAATAGGTCTCGATACCGTATGCTCTTCGATTCCGGGCGGCATTCGTGTGGATTGATATAAAAAGATCAGCGTTTTTGGTATTGGCAATCGCCGTGCGCTCTTCAAGAGTTAGGTGCCGGTCACTGTTACGCGTCAGGAAAACCTCGCATTGCAGCTCTTTACGGATCTTTTTGGCAAGCCGCCGGGCAACCTTGAGGGCAATATCTTTTTCATGAACACCTTTTAAGTAACCGGGAGCCCCATAATCACGTCCCCCGTGTCCCGGATCGATAACGATGCGGCTCACGCCCAGGGCCAGCTGCTTTGCCAGGGCGCTGGGAGGAAGCTTGGTACCTTTTGGCACAGTCCCGGCCTTCGCCCGCGTCGGCTTCGGCTGCTTGCCCCAGACATCGATAACAATTCTGAAAGGATTCTTGAGGGAAAAAATTTTATAGGTTTTAAAAGACTTGATATCGACGACAACCCGAACCGTATCCGTTGTGTACTGACCGGCACGCACATCGCTGAGCAGATTATCGTTAATGGGAATTGTTTTCTTGAGATCTTCCACCAGCCTGCTGTTATTAAGTTCAACATACAAACGCTGGGGTTTGTGAATGGCAGGATCTTTTTTAAGAAGCCTGTGTGCAAAAGTTGTTTCGCTGTCGGCATCGACAACGATACGTGTGTAACTGGGATTGGACCAGAAACGCAGCCCCTGAACCAAGGTGTTACGATTTTTAGAATTTTTGCCATGCTTTACAACCGGGACTTTCACCAAAGAACCTTTCTCGATCACCGCTGTGATCTTATCTACCGCAGGCTTTCCCTCGCTCTTTTGCGGCTTAACTGTTTCTGATGCTACCTTGCGGGTCTGGGCCCCCGAAAAGGAACCGACGGCAGCGGAGGCCTTTTGGCGGTATTGGCTGCGCGGGAAGTGTTTTATAATGCGTTCGTAAAGATCGAGGGCTGCTTGTTTATCAGATGTTTTATATGAGTGTTTATAAAGTCCTTGATAAAGCTCACCGGACTTGTAAAGGCCGGCGGCGGCCCAGGGACCCGTAGGATCATGCCGGTAGACCGCCTGGAACTTGTCGATGCACTTCAGCCACTGGTCCCTGTATTTTTGTTTTTTAGAGCTTTTTTGAAGCTTATTGTAACAGCTTTTAGCGGCAACATACTTATCTTTGGCCTGGTTTGTCCGGGAAGAACGCGTTTTGATATCAACGGCTTTAGGGCGTTGTGCTTTGGAAAAAGCTCCGATGGCATCCGCCGCCTTTTGTCGATATTGACTTTGCGGAAAACGTTTTATAGTCCGCTCGAAAATGTCGCGAGCCTCTTTTTTGTCCGAGTCCAGCAATGAAATATTGTAAAGCTGGTGATAAAGCTTTCCGGACATGTACAGGCCGGCGGGAGCCCAGGGGCCGGAAGGATCACGCTGGTAAACCTCTTCGAATTTGTCGATGCACTTCAGCCACTGGTCTCTGTAATGCTGTTTTTGGGGATTGTTGCGCAGTTTTTTATAACAGGAATCAGCCTGGTAGTATATATCTCTTGCGTTGGCTGCAGATGGTGTCCGCGGCCACAGCACCGCAAGCATGCAGCAGGCAAACAAACAAGTTATATAAAATTTCCTGTAATCCTTCACCATAGCGACCATCAATCCTGTAACCAGTACCGTAGAATTTTAGATTTTGGGTTGTGGATTTTGGATTGAAAACCCGCAGCCCGGAACCCGGAACCAGCATCTAACTATTATACATCCACGAATCCAAAATAAACACGATGGGTTTCCAATTCATAAATGAGATATTTTTTCGATGAGCAAGTTGAGCACCATAATTTATAAACCAGATGCGAAATCCCGCTTCATTTTAGCGGGGGCCGCATCCGCCGTCGCCCTTAGAAAAGGGCTATGGCGGGACAAGCAAGGGTTTTCGACCGAGGCGTACTTTAGTACGTCGAGGGCGGAAACCCGCGGCCTCCGGCTCGTAGAGCCTACGCCTCGGAGAGAGAACGCAGCTCATCGGAAAAATAGCCATTTATGGATGGAAACTAATTATGTTTTGGCCTTTTCATGCAACTCATCCAGGCAATTCAACGCTTCCAGCGGCGTCATTTTTGAGATGTCAAGCTTTTGCAGCTTCTCGATGACCAAGTGCTCGGGCCTGCGAAAAAGATTAAGCTGCACCTGTGCCTCGGGGGCAACCTCTTCACCTGCTGCCAAAACCTTAGAACCTGCAATCCCTTGTTCACTGTTTTCTATATGATAAAGTATTTTTTTGGCTCTTCCAATTACCTGGTCGGGAATACCGGCCAACCGCGCAACCTGTATTCCATAACTTCGATTAGTGCCGCCTTCAACCAGTTTTCGTAGAAAAATGATCTCATCATTCCATTCCTTGACCGCAATACTGTAATTTTTTACCCGAGGCTTTTTTTGAGCCAGTTCGGTCAATTCATGGTAGTGGGTTGCAAAAAGAGTTTTGACCCCAAAACCTTTGAAGTCATGCAGATACTCTGCCACAGCCCAGGCAATACTGAGGCCGTCGAAAGTACTTGTGCCCCTCCCGATTTCGTCCATTATAACCAGGCTTTTCCGGGTAGCATTGTGCAGTATATTGGCGGTTTCCTGCATCTCCACCATAAAAGTACTTTGTCCCTGGGCGAGGTTGTCCAGAGCACCGACTCGGGTAAATATTCTGTCGGTAACACAGATCGAAGCCTTGTCGGCAGGCACAAAGGATCCCATCTGAGCCATCAAAACCATCAGGGCTATCTGCCGCAGAACAGTTGATTTGCCGGCCATGTTGGGACCGGTTATAACGAGTATCTGGTTCTTATTATCGTCAACCTCGATGGAATTGGGGACAAACCGTTCGGCGGTAATCATCTTTTCCACCACCGGGTGACGCCCGTCTTCTATCAGAATATGGCCGTCAATGTTCATTTCCGGACGGCAATAGTTATTCTGGTCGGCAACTTCCGCTAAATTCACCAAGCAGTCCAGGCGGGCCAGAAAAGAAGCCACCCGCTGGATATCGGCATTCTTGTTTACAATTTCTTGTCTGATTTGATTGAATATCTTGTATTCAAGAACCGCCCTCTGCTCTTCAGCACCCAAGACTTTAGATTCAAACGACTTTAACTCATCCGTAATGTAACGCTCGGCATTCACCAGCGTCTGCTTGCGAACATAATGGGAGGGAACGTCTCGGAAACGTGATTTAGGTATCTCAATGTAATAGCCAAAAACCTTATTGAACCTGACCTTGAGGGTGTTGATTCCGGTTGTCTGCTTTTCTGCGGCCTCCAATTTAGCAAGCCAGCCCTTGCCGTCCCGGCTGGCGGTGATTAACTCATCGAGCTGCACGTTATAGCCGGTCTTGATGATCCCCCCTTCTTGAATCGTCGGCGGTGCATCTTCACGAATCGCCTTTTCAATCAAATCTGCCAGAGCATAAATATCATCAAGCTTTTCATCATATCGAAAAAGCGCGGAAGAAAGCTGCTGCAGCCTGGACCATATAGCGGGAAAACTGTTGATGGAACGCTTCAGGGCAATTAGATCTTTCGCATTTGAATGCCCCATTGATATTTTACTCCCGAGGCGCTGGAGGTCATACACCGATGTAAGGCTCTCGGTGATACTTTTGCGGATCTGAATATGGTCCTTCATCTCTTTAACAGCTTCATGCCGGGACTTAATCTCGGCGACTTCCAGCAGCGGATACCTTAACCATCTTTTCAGCAGCCGGCCTCCCATGGCGGTAACGGTCTTGTCGATGATACCAAGGAGTGTCCCCCTTTTGGAACCTGTGTGGACGTTTTGCAGGAGTTCAAGATTTCGGCAGCTTATATCATCTATAATGAGATAATTATTTAATGAATAGGTCTCGATGCCTCCTAAATGTTCGAGTTTCTGTTTCTGGGTTTCCCTTACATAAAAAATAAGCGCCCCGGCCGCCTGCACTCCGGCCTTTAGATGTTCACATCCGAATCCTTCCAGGGAAAGGGTTTTGAATTGATCAATGAGCCTTTCCCGGCAGCGTTGGTGCTCAAACGCTCTGTCTTCTAAAAAGGTTATTGATTTCTCCGACAACGCATCGATAATCACTGTAAAAAAGGGATCGGCTTGGGAGGACTCCGGGAAAATGGCTTCACTGGGTGATACCCGCAACGCTTCATCAACAACCGCACTTAAGTCTTCAGATTGGGATACCCGAAAAGTCCCCGTAGAAATATCCAGATAGCTGAATCCGACTGTATTGTTGTTGCGAGAAACGGCAAAAACATAATTGTCGGATTTTTCGTCTAAAAATTCATCGTCAACGATCATGCCGGGGGTAATGACCCGCACGACATCCCGTTTTACCAGCCCTTTGGCTGCGGCCGGATCTTCGATTTGGTCGCATATTGCAACTTTGTGTCCATGGTCTATGAGACGGGCGATATATCCTTTGACGGCACGGTAGGGGATACCGCACATGGGAATCGGAAACTCGTCTTTTTTGTTCCTGGATGTCAGAGTAATCTCGAGTATCCGGGATGCAACCTCGGCATCCTCAAAAAACATTTCATAAAAATCTCCCATTCGATAAAAAAGGATGGCATCAGCGTACTGCTCCTTTATGGACAGATACTGCTTTATCATGGGAGTTGCTTTGGCAAGACTCATGGTTACAATCGTTTCGGTCTGTTAAACCTGATGCTCGAATTTATTATGAAGTATTATGACCCCGTGTTCCTTCATTTTATTGACTCAGTTTGATTCATACAGGCGCATTTTGCGCCATTTCAATCTCATACTATATATTGATTATTTTTTCAACAAGAATACTACAGGTGGTTAAAGTGAGCAGTCATCAGTGTGAAGTGATCAGTCAGGAAAACTGACTACTGATAACCGATCACTGATCACCGACATTTGTGTCTTTGCCTGCCCCGTTAAATCCATGCCCAATGAAATGCAAAGCCTATTTCATCGGGGTGAAAGCTATTTAAGGTGGGTATCTGAGTGGTAATTATTTTTGGTTTCAGCATGTTGGGGTTAGGTTGTTTCTTTCGTACTCTGTTTCTCACTCGGGGTGCTGCCGCCGGGCGATGCGCCCCGCAACGACTCCAGTTCTCTTTTAAGTGCTGTCAGCTCGTCCTGCTGGGCCGCAGCGGCGGCATTTAACTTCTTAACCGCTCTTTTGGACTTAAAACGATCATAAAGACAGAAAAAATAGGCCATCAAAAAGCCTGTCAGGAAAAAAACAAGAAACAGAACGGCATGGGGCAATTCCGGTGTATGCAAAGTTTCAAGAAGCGGCAATATTAAGATGAAACTCTTTTTTGCCATTAAAAAATCCTTGTTCTGATAAGCAAATACACCCGCAAACACCAAAATAATCAACCAGAAAGCAATTTTAACTTTTTTCATTTGTTTTTTCCCTAATCAGCTAGTCTGTTTTCTCCACAATCAGCTCGTCTATTTTCTCCACAATCAGCTCGTCTGTTTTCTCCATAATCAGCTCGTCTGTTTTCTCCCTAATCAGCTCGTCCTGCTGGGGCGCAACGGCGGTATTTAACTTCTTAACCGCTTTTTTGGACTTAAAACGACCATAAAGACCGAAAAAATAGGCCATCAAAACGCCTGTCAGGAAAAAAACAAGAAACAGAACTGCATGGGGCAATTCCGGTGTATGCAAAGTTTCAAGAAGCGGCAGTGTTAAGATGAAACTCTTTTTTGCCATTAAAAAATCCTTGTTCTGATAAGCAAACACGCCCGCAAACACCAAAATAATCAACCAGAAAGCAATTTTAACTTTTTTCATTGTTTTCTCCCTAATATGACCGCGTTACAGAACCAGTTGCTCAAAGCATGGCTTTAGATTGTTGTAGGTTACTTTTAGATGTTCGGGAATGACACGAACATCGGCAAAAACCGTCAAGGCATTTGTATCGCCGAACCAGCGAGGAACGATATGGAAATGGAGATGTTCTTCCACACCGGCACCTGCGACTTTACCCAAGTTGAGCCCGACATTGAATCCATCGGGATTCATTACTTTCTTTAATATTCCGACGGACTGTTCAACAGTTAAAAGCAGGTCCCCCATTTCGTCTTTGTTCAGCTGATCCAGAGTCGCAAGGTGGCGGATCGGAGCAACCAGAAGATGTCCGTTAATGTACGGGTATTTATTCATCATCACCATGGTTGCCTTGCCTCTGAAAAGGGTCAGATCATTCTGCTCTGAAAGCGCCTTGCAGAAGATACACCCTTCTTCCTTGTCACTCAGGATGTAATCCATGCGCCAAGGAGCCCACATCGTTTTCATTCCCGATCCTCCGAATCTCGCTTATGAATTCTGCATCCAACTCTTCGTTTCTCTACCTTTTTCAAGCCCAAAACTCAACCTTTTTCTCCATAATCCAGGTTTATTGCGGGTTACACGAATTAATCAGGGTTAAGCGGCACAACCTCCAGCTCTCCCCATATGCCGATGGCGTCACCAATAATGACGACAACCCCTGTAACCCCTTCAAGCTGTTTCCCAAAATCTAAAGCCTGCTGAATGTCCCCTTTTGATTCAACGCGATTGCCGATGGAAGTTGCCGCAGCATCTGCCAGCGAACAGGAACCGGAGACCACACAGACGGCATCAGCTTTGCCCATGCTTATGGAGTGTCCCACCGTACCGGAAGATGTACACACAGCCAAGGGTTTACCCCCTGGATCGATGCGCAAACCGATGCGCAGGCTTAAAGGAGATGAGCCGGCAAAAATACCGGCAGTGACCGGACCGTCTGTCTTAAAAAAAACATCACCACCGTTTTCCACAATCACTTCTTTACTATGTGCAAGCAGCTCATGCCCCACATGTTCGGCCATAGCGCCGGCGACTGCCGCCATGGGGCCTACACCGACCTTTTCACCTGCAGCGGCCATATCCTTAACGATAAGCGGTGCCGGACCACCGGGGGGCCATGGCCGCAATGTTTTTGCAAATCCGGGATTCTGACGAATATAAGCCTCTATGTATCCTCTGTATTTTAGGATCAACTCTTTGGTTATGTCTTCAAGCGGTTGGGCTGCATGTACCAACACATCGGTCTCCTTGACTGTCACCCTGAAAGAAACCAGTTGGTCCTTGTATGCCAAACGTCTATATGTACGTTCTTGATGCTTCATTTAAGGAACTATTTGGGTTTTCGGTACCTTATCCTGCGGGCACAGCCTCAAAAAATACTGATCCGTCATCCCGGCGATAAAATCCCTCACAATCTCGGCACTGTTGTGATTTGTAATATAGTCTGGGGACATATCCTCTAAAAAACTTGTAAATATCACCGAAGTTCGATTTTCTTTTTCAATATCGTCAAGAAACCTTTCAAAAAGAATCCCAAAAAGCTTTTTGATGGTGTCGGTCTGGCCTTTGATCTTCGGATTCATATATATGTGTTCAAGATTGAATTCCTTCAGCCGCTCCAAGGCCGCCGACACTTCCGGACTGAAGGCGATATAGATATTCTGGAAGCTGCTGTTAATGATGTCGGTTACAAGATTATATACAATGGTTCCGGTTGTATCCCCCAGAAGTTCGACGCATTCGGCAGGCAGATCCGACCGCTTGATCATATTCAGCCGGATGGCATCCTCGATATCGCGACCGATGTAACCGATGGTATCGGCCATGCGTACAACACACCCTTCCTGGGTCATAGGGATGAGCTTTATTTCAGGATCCGATTTTTTGGCGGCCATCTCTTGGTCTATGGTTTCAAATGTCTTGTCCCTGGCGGGCTTAAGCTTCTGGTTGTGAATCTCGCCATCATGGCACAGGATGCCGTCAAGAGTTTGCAGGCACAAATTCCATCCTTTACCTTTGCGCTCGACTCTTTCCAAAAACTGGACGCTTTGAACATTGTGTCGAAAGTAACCGATACCGTTCGCTCTGCAGAGCTCGGATAAAAACTTTTCGCCGTCATGGCCGAAAGGTGTATGTCCGATATCGTGTCCCAGGGCAATGGCTTCAATCAGATCCTCGTTTAACCCCAGAAACCGTCCGATGGATCTGGCAATCTTGGATACCAGCTGAACATGTAGCACCCGATGGGTGATATGATCATGTTTGATCAGATAAAACACCTGGGTTTATCGATATAGCGTGTGTAGGCGCGAGAATGCAGGATGCGGTCCACATCCGTTGAAAAGGGCTGGCGATAATCTTCTTCAAGACGCGTATCCTCAAAGCGACGGACTCCGGCCGCACTCTGTGTGGCGATGGGAGAAAGAGTTTCGCGCTCCCGTTGCTCCAGCGCCAATTGAATCATTGCAAGGCGGTCATTTTTATATATTCCCATTTTCGATCATGCCCTCCATGAGTTTAATGTAATCGATGCCGGCCGCCCGAAAGCCTTCCTTGCCGTATTTCATGTTGCCTTCAAGAACATAATGCTTGCCGTTATGTTCGATAATATCGATCCCCACGTCGTCCCAGCGGCACCTGCGGGCAGTATGCAGAGCAAGGTCAAGGATGCTTTGGGGGACAGTATCGAGGCTGATAGTCGCGCCCAGGGCAACATTACTTCTGAACTCACCGGCAGGTACAATACGCCAGTAGGCATGCGCCACCTGGCTGCCGATAACCACTACCCGCACATCACGATCGCTTGGAAGGTATTCCTGAATATAAGCTGCCGTGGTCAAGCTGCAGTAAGCATGCAGGTCATCCGGATTCCGGATCAGGAAAACCCCCCTCCCCATGGCCGAGCCTCTGGGAATCTTGGCAATGAACGGAAGTTCAAAATGATCGCGAATTTTACTCTTCTGGCGCTTGCCGTAAAAGACCCGGGTCCTGGGATGCGGTATTTCGAGTAGATCAAATAGGGCGGTTTGCTTGATTTTGTCCTGAACGCATTTATAGGTGTGATAGCTGGGGAAGGTTTTTTTACCCATTGCATCAAAAAGTTCGGCGTAGAACGTGGTTGGATAATAGATTTTAGCGGCTTTGCGGATCAGATCAGCGTCCTTGCGGCTGTAATCGCAAAAGTTCGGACGCACTCCCAAGGTTAGTACATTTTTGCATTGTCTGAGGCGCGCCTCAAGCGCGATAACTTTGTCTTTGGTTATCATTTTGTGTAAATTCATCAGGTCTATGTATCAAAAAAACGTTCTATTATCTCATTGCTACGTTTTATATGGCTTCCCGG
>PVMK01124863.1_pt1 | contig 11357 bp, 10 predicted proteins | sample 1853481 | NCBI WGS metagenome assembly PVMK01 (sample SAMN08533507, study PRJNA380276) | Marine sediment metagenome, whole genome shotgun sequencing project. | reverse complement strand
GAAAGCCCTGATGCCTCGTCTTCGCAAACGCCCAGCCTGCGAGATCAAATTCAGGAAAGTACACATCGCCGGGAACCGTTTCCTTGACCCAGGAAATGTGCAGCTCCGAGGCAATCGGCAGCGCTCTACTGGTAGAGCTCTGCTCCGCCAATGACAAAGGCCGGCCGGCCGAGTTGGGCTGCGGCAATTAACCCAGACATGAAGCTGTTGCAGAGTTGTACTCCAGGCAGTTTGTTTTGGGAATGACTCAGAACAATATTGTGCCGTCCGGGCAAGGGTCGGCCGATGGCTGCATGGTTTTACGGCCCATGATGATTGTGCCGCCCATGGTCAGGCTCTTGAAGAGCTGTAAATCCTCGGGAAGATGCCAGGGTAGATCCTTACCCGAGCCAATGACCCGATCCTTGGTCATGGCCACAATGATCGCTACCTTGGGTATGCCTGGTGAGATGTGGTATCGCGTTGTCGATGCATTTTGTGCGGTAGCTTAGTTGCGCTTGGCAGTGATGTTAAGCGTCTGAATCTTTTTCCGTAGTGTGTTGCGGTTGATTCCCAACACTTCTGCGGCCTTGACCTGATTACCCCGGGTTTTCTCAAGAACGATATTGATCAGTGGTCTTTCCATCTGATGAAGGACCATCTCATAAAGGTTGTTCATCTCCTGAATGTCGATCTGTGCCAGAGAACTCTGTAACTTTTGATTGATCAACCCTTCCAGTGAAGTGCCATTCTCCGGTTGACATCTCCCGTAGTCAGGCTGGGAAAATCTGCTGTATTGAGAAGCCCGTCAGGCGAGAGAAGCGCCGCTCGTTGGATAATATTTTCCAACTCACGAACGTTACCTGGCCACGCATAATTGCAGAGCAGGTCCATCGCCTCCCTAGAGAGCCCTGTCGCCGCAGTGTGATGTTCTTTGCTCGCTTTGATCAGGAAGTAGTCGACCAGATTCGGGATGTCTTCGCGACGATCGCGTAGCGGTGGCAGCTCCAGAGGGACTACGTTCAGGCGGTAGTAGAGGTCCTCACGAAACTCTTTGCGCTGAACTTTATCCCTGAGATCCTGATTGGTTGCTGCAACGATGCGAGTGTTCACCTGAATGGTAGTATTGCCACCGGTTCGGGTTATTTCCTTCTCTTGCAGAACTCTCAGCAGCTTGGCCTGAAGTTCCAGAGGCATGTCGCCGATTTCATCAAGAAAGAGTGTAGATCGTCGTTGCCTGTCCGAACATGCAGCAAAACTTTCTGTGGCGCCGGTGAAGGCTCCTCTCTCGTGGCCGAACAGCTCACTTTCCAGCAGTTCTCTGGGGATTGCGGCACAGTTGAGAGCTATAAACGGCTTGCCAAGACGTGAGCTGTTAAAATGAATGGCCCGGGCAATCAGTTCTTTGCCAGTGCCACTCTCACCGTAAATCAGGACGGTGACATCGGAAGGAGCAATTTTACCAAGAACCTTGTAGACCTTCTGCATCGGTTGGCTCTGTCCGATGATGGTGCGTTCCAACTGGTAATGGTTTTTGATCTCCTGCTTTAGGAGTGACACCTCGGCAGAAACATCCGCAGCTTTCTGAGCCTTAAAAATGATGGCATCAAGAGCCCCCAGATCAAACGGTTTAGTCAGGTAATCATAAGCGCCACGTTTCATTGCTTCAACGGCGTTGCTCATTGACGATTCAGCGGTCATGATGACGACCAGTGCAAGGGGACATTCAACCTGGAATTTGCTTAATAACTCCAATCCAGAGAGCCCCGGCATTTTGATGTCAAGCACAGCCAGGTCGTAGCTCTGCTTCCTGCTCATGAGCAAAGCATCTTTACCGTTGCTGGCCAAGTCAACTTCAAACCCCTGCTTGGTCAGAGACTTGGAAAGTACCCAGCGTATGCTCTCTTCGTCATCTGCAACCAGAATCCGTTTGATCGACATTTAAAACCCTCCTTGAAAAATACCTCGCCCTAGCAGCTTGTCGGACAATCAGGGCTGAAGCGAAAATTTGAATATTTGAGGCCTGATTTTAGCTCGTTTGAGAGTAATAGCCGTAGCTATTGGTCGAAAAGGAGCTGAAATATGGACCAAACAGACGAATTTGCAGCCAGTTTATTGATTGTTCGACAGGCTGCTAGCGGCGTAGCGGCAATGAAACAATCATCGTCGTTCCTTCACCAGGAGAACTTTCAATTTTCAGTAAGCCATGGTGATCTTCAATGATCTTTTGTGAAATTGCCAGACCGAGCCCATTCCCTTTAACCTTTGTGGTGAAGTAGGGAGTGAAAATACGATCCAGTTCCTCTGGATTAATACCGCAGCCTGTATCACTGATCGTGATATCCACCATCGGCGATGAGCGTCTGCCCGGGCAGGTCATGTGGTAACTGGAAGAAATCCTGGTTTCGATTAAGACTTCGCCCTCATGGTCAATGGCTTCCCTGGCATTCTTGATGAGATTGAGGAAAAGTCGGGTCAAAAGGCTCTCATCACCCTGGACTGGCGGGATACTCGGGTCGAGTTCCAATAGGAATTTGATGTTCTGACCTTGTGCCGCTTCCCTTTGCAGTAGAACTATATCGTTTAGAACCCTGGTCAGTTCAACATCGCCGATCTCAGGTGGCCTTGGATTGCCAAGATCCATCAACTCCTCAATGATGAAATTGATTCGCTCTACTTCCTTAATCATGATCTGTGTGTAGTCCAGCATGGAGCTTTCTTCGCTCAGTTCCATGGCGAGCAGTTGTGCCGCACCCTTGATCCCTCCCAGCGGGTTTTTGATCTCATGAGCCAATCCGGCGGCCAGAGTGCCCAGCATTGACAGCCGGTCGGCACGACGCAAGGTCCCTTCAAGTTCTTTGATCCGCGACAAATCGCGGATGATCATGACCGCTCCGTCCTGGTTGCTCCGGCTGGTATAAATTGGTGCAGCATAAGCGTTGACAGGTAAGGGCGCGGCGTTTGGCCGGTGCAGGTAAAGGCCTTCGTCGTCAGTAATGGAACGACCTTCTTGCAGGGCAACGTTGACCAGGTAAAGCAGAGTCCTCTGATCTTTGAAAAGCTCCTGGGAGTGCTTACCGATTATCTGGCGGGCTGAGCGCTCCATGAGGGCTTCAGCGGCGGGATTGAAAAGGCTGATCCGGCCTTCCTGGTCGAAGGCAACCACGGCCCGGTCGATGTTCTCCAGAATCATGCCATAGAGAGCCGAGTCGGTACCCGGTGATGATTCGGTCATGTTGACGGCTCAGGCTGCATCGGCAAAGAAACCCTCGAGCAGGTCACTCATCTCAGTGGTTGTTCTGGTCTGGTTGATCTGTGCGCGGAATTCGGCAGCGTTTTCCATGCCTCGTACATACCAGCAGAGGTGCTTGCGCATCTGTCCCAGAGTTTTGCGTGGACCAACAATCTCCAGGCAGAGTTCAAGATGATCTCTTGCCACAGCAAGCGTTCTGCGCGCCTGGTTGTATCACTGGGCGCCCGGCGAGCAAATCCAGAGTCTGGGTGATGATCCAGGGGTTGCCGTAGCCACCCCGGCCAATCATGACGGCATCACATCCCGGTCTGCTCAAACATGGTTTTAATACTCTCGGCAGAGAAGAGGTCGCCACTGCCGATGACCGGGATTGAAAGACCTTCTTTGAGTCTCTTGATTTGCTGCCAGTCGGCTTGACCGCCAAACATTTGCGAACGTGTGCGCGGGTGCAGGGTGATAGCATCAACCCCTTCCTCGACAGCGATGTGAGCAATCTCCAGAAAATTGATCGAGTCGTGATCCCACCCGGAGCGGAACTTGATCGTCAGTGGCCTTGAGGTTGCGTGGCGTACTGCAGAGATAATGCGAGCAACCTTGTCTGGATCGCGTAGCAGGGCGCTCCCGGCTCCCGAACGAATAACTTTGCGGACCGGGCAGCCCAGGTTAAGGTCAATGAGTTCACTGCTCTCTTCGACCTGTTTAACCGCTTCTGCCAGTCGTTCAGGGTCCTCGCCAAACAACTGAACACCAAGAGGATGTTCTTCCTCGCGGGAATTGAGCAGTACGCGAGTAGCCTTGCCATTAAAAAAAAGCCCGTTGGCGCTGATCATCTCGGTAAAGACCAGAGCGGCACCGTGGCGCTTCATAATGAGACGATAGGGCAAGTCCGAGATGCCTGCCATGGGGGCTGAAATGATTGGGTTTTCGAGTTTTAGTGATCCGATTTCCATGATTTATATGCCTAATTATTGTGCATATTAGCATGGCGGCTTGGTAATGCAAATGAAAAGAAAGGCCTCCTCATAAAAAAGAAATCGCATACTGTATACAAAATCGGCTTGACACATTATGGGTGACTTGTTAGAACGTTATTTGGAAGATGAGAAAGGGTAAAGAATAACATGCGTGATTTAGCATTGCCTGGTATGCATGATTTGCCCTTAGATTCGCTTCAATATTTTTCCCGCCGCATTTGTTCTCTAGTTTGGTGCGGGTACAACGCACCAAAGTCTGAGTTGTCGGCGGGTTGATTTGTCATATGACAGTTGTTGTTTGGTAAACAAGGGACAGTTTTACTCTGGTGGGTTTTGCCCACCACCATTCCATTTCCCAAAGGAGAGAACTTATGTCAACACTGAAAGACGTTCTAAGTGCAAAGATTGATGCGCATCGCCCCCGGGTTAAACGCCTGACCAAAGAGTTTGGTGATGTCAAACTTGGTGATGTCACTATCGCCCAGACTATCGGTGGTGCCCGTGGCATCAAGAGTTTGGTCACAGATATTTCTTATCTGGATCCCTTTGAGGGTATCCGCTTCCGCGGCTTGACTATTCCTGAGACCTTTGCTGCTCTGCCGAAGGTTCCGGGCAGTGATCAGCCTTATGTTGAAGGTTTCTGGTACCTGTTGCTGACCGGTGATGTTCCGACTATGGAGCAGACTCTGGAAGTTGTTGAAGACTGGAAAGCTCGTTCCGTGGTTCCTCAGTATGTCTACGACGTACTCAATGCCATGCCGGACGATTCTCATCCGATGACTATGTTCTCTTCCGCAGTTCTGGCGATGCAGCGTGACTCTGTATTCTCCCAAAACTACGCGGCTGGCAAGTTCAACAAAATGACTTGCTGGGAAGACATGTTCGAAGACTCCAACAACATGATGGCAAAGCTCGGTCCTATCGGTGCTTTCATTTACCGTAAGAAATACAAGAACAATGATCAGATCGCTGCTGATCCGAATCTCGACATGGGCGGCAACTTCGCTCACATGATGGGCATTGATGCTCCTTATGATGATGTTGCACGTATGTACTTTATCCTGCATTCTGACCATGAGTCTGGTAACGTTTCCGCTCATGCCACTCACCTGGTTGCTTCTGCTCTGTCTGACGCATACTACTCCTACAGCGCTGGTCTCAACGGTCTTGCTGGTCCTCTGCATGGTCTGGCAAACGAAGAGGTCCTTCGTTGGACCCAGGCTTTCATGGAGAAACTGGGCGGCGAAGTACCGACCGAAGAAGGTCTCAAAAAAGCTCTGTGGGACACTCTCAATAGCGGTCAGGTTATCCCTGGCTACGGTCATGCCGTTCTGCGTAAGACTGACCCTCGCTACACCTCACAGCGTGAGTTCTGCATGAAGACCGATGGTCTCAAAGATTACCCATTGTTCCAGTTGGTCCGGATGATCTTTGAAGTTGCTCCTGGCGTGCTCACCGAGCATGGCAAAGCCAAGAACCCCTGGCCAAACGTTGACGCACAGTCTGGCGTCATCCAGTGGTACTATGGTGTTGAGCAGTACGAGTTCTACACTGTTCTGTTCGGTATCGGCCGTGCACTCGGTTGCCTCGCCAACATCACTTGGGACCGCGCTCTTGGTTATGCTATTGAGCGTCCTAAGTCGGTTACGACTGCGATGCTGGAAGAAGCTGCTGGTATCTAACCCAACAGTTCATATGTAAGTAAAAAGGGATGCCTCGCGAGGCATCCCTTTTTTTAGGCCTCTTCCGCAGAATCTGTGGTTAGTTGGCGTTGAAATATAAGATTGAGATGAGGATTTGTTTGATCCGTGTAGATCGGACCTGATCCGTGTCTAAATGATTTTTTAGATCTTTAGGCACGGGGCACAAAAGGTCCCGGTTCCTTGTAGCTATTGTAATCGTGACGCCGCCATTTGAAAGGCAGATCGACGATCTCGCCCGGGGTGGAGATGGTGTAGAGAGCCTTGAATGCCTCCAGAACAACAGCGCGTTGTTGCTTCACATTCCCCGGTTCACCAAGCGGGTGCCCAAAAGGCCATTTTAGATAAACGCTGCGTGGTGGCTGGACCTTTTCCGTGTATTCACGCACGATTGTTACCCCGATGGTGGCGATCCCTGATTTTTCGATCTCTCTTTGTATCAATCCCACGGATTGATTGCAGATGCCTCAAGCCGGGGTTAGCAGGACGACTTCGATCTGATCCTTTTTGAGCTTTTCCACGACCTGTTTTGCCGCTTTGCCGATCAAGGTCGCAATATGTCGGCCATCAATATGACCCATGAATGAGTAGTGAGTATCGGCCAGTTGACCAATCACTTCTTCCTGTTGCAATTCCCTTAATCTGTCGATTGGAAAGATGATGTTAAGATCTTTTTCAGCGTCACTGTGATCATAGTAGTCGTGCGTGATTTTGTAGTCGTCGGTGATGGTAGCACCATCGATAATCCGGAAGGTCGGATCACCATCACTGTCTTGCATGTCGAAGGGCTCTTGTGCCCTATGGTGGATGCCTGAGGTGGTAACCAGTGCCAGCTTACATTCGCTTAACGGCTTCTTTGGTGGTGACCAGGGCACTGTTTCTCCCGATTCCCACGGCTCGTAGGCGGTGATAAAACGCTGAGCAAGGCTCGGATAGCGGGTAATGATTTTGGCGATCAGTTGGTTCTTAAATCGGTTAGTTATAGACATGGAATTCTCCTGTAAAGTTTGTCGATGCTATTATAGCGATATTAATTGCTTGAAGCTAGCGTACCCATCCAGAGGTCTGGATGGGTACGTGTATCTTCAACTCAAGAGAATCCGTTAGCTCATCTAGTTGCGTAGCAGGGCAATCTCTTCTTTTTGTGGCGTGTTTGCGCCATCGATAATCGGCAATGTTGGGTTATTGGCCCATTCGATCCAGGAACCATCATAGTTTTTTACCTGCGCGTAACCTAACCCTTGTAGTACCAGAGTGGCATACGAGGAACGGATGCCGGTCTGGCAATGTGCGATGATTTCCTTGCCGGGTGTAATGCCATAGTTGGTGAGCAAGTCGCGGATTTCTGCTTCGCTTTTTAATACTTTGATGCCATTAACCTCGTGTTGCAACTCTGTCCAGTTAAGATGGGTCGCACCGGGGATATGTCCACCACGATCCGCGCGAACTTTGCTGCCATCGTATTCTTCAGGGGTGCGGGTGTCCCAGATAACGACTGCAGGATTGCCCAGTTGGGTCAGCACGTAGTCTGCTTCTGCGCGTGCTTTCTTACCAGGAACGGAGACACGATAGATACTTGGTACTGCTGCTATCGGTAAAAACGACGTGGGGCGGTCCTCCTTGGCCCATTTCTCGTAGCCGCCATCAAGGACCAGTGTCTTGTCGTGGCCGTGGTAGCGTAGTGTCCAGGCCAGGCGTGCAGCGTAAGGATTGCCGTCCTCAGCATAGGTAATGACAGTGGTTTCAGGTGTGATGCCAAACTCTTCCATCAGGACCTCGAAGGCAGTGGTGGTTGGAACCAAACTTTTTACACCGTTGCGTTTATCGAGGAACTCACTGCGGGGAACGTGGTGAGCGCCCTCAATATGGCCCAGTAGAAAAAGTGGCGTCTGACGGGCATCCAGAATGACAACGTTCGAGCGATTCTTGGCCAACCAATCGGTTTGTACAAAGTAATCTTCCAGTGCGGCGCTTGCCAGAGTCGGTAGTCCGACCAGAAGTAAAATGGTGAATGTAATGAGCTTATTCAATGACTGCATAGGATTCTCCTGTCGTTGAGTATTTGTTGATAGCGTGACTAAGGAATAGTACGGGCAAACAACGGTGTCAAGATGTTTTTTATGAAAACATAAAATACCGTACATTAGTGTAGTATTGTATGGGGATTGAAATGCCTAAAATATTAAGGGCTTAACGCTCAGATGAAGTAGAAATTGTTCAAAAATGGACCCTATGATAGTCTTGCAGAAACTGGGCATTCAAATTAAAGGCAGAGGTGCAACACGTGGCAAAATGCAAAACCATACTGGCAGTGGTCGCAGACGAGAGTGGCGAGGTTTTTGAGCATCCGGATCTGTTGCTAGCTGGCATAAACGGCAGAGAAGCGGTGCGGCCACAGCTGAAAGAGATGATCCCTATGCCAGATGGCAGCCGCCTCTTCACCATTCCGCAAACCCCACCAATCGGTTTCGATCGTCGCAGCGGCAAGCAAATAATCGCTGATACCCTTCCCAAACAGTGGGGCGGTGGTGCCATCCAAGCGGTCTCCGCCTTTCTGACCCCAGGCTATACGCGTACCTTGTTGCCCGCTGCTGATTACCAGCGCAAAGAGCAGACTCTGCCGCTCTGGTCTTATACTGCCGTTGGCTGGTGTGTCGAAGAAGAGCGCTTTTATGTGGCAGCCGTCCAAGTTGATCGCAACACTCAGTGGCAACCGGATCATTTCGATGATCGTAAACTCGACCCCCTGGTGCGTAAGTCATTACAGGACAACCCGGATAATCGTTTGATCGAGCAACTGTCGCGCTGTGCTCTTGATTACCACTGCTTTGCTGCCAAAAACCTGTTCTTCCGGCGTTGGGAAGCCCCTTTGCCGAGTTCACCTACTTGCAATTCCCGTTGTGTTGGTTGTATTTCCAAGCAGGAGTCAGACTGTTGTCCCGCCAGCCAGGAGCGGTTGACTTTTGTACCGACGGTCAAGGAGCTCTGTGAGGTGGCAGTGCCGCACCTCAAAGAAGCGGAGAACGCGATTGTTTCCTTTGGTCAGGGCTGTGAAGGTGATCCGATCCTGCAGGCGGATGTGATCAGCGAGGCGGTGCGTGAGATGCGGTGTCAGACTGACCGCGGCACGATTAATTTTAACAGTAATGCCTCTTTGCCTGATGCTGTCGATAAATTAGCTGCTGCAGGTGTCGAATCGATTCGTGTCTCTCTCAACTCAGCCCAGGAAAAGTTTTATAATGCTTACTATCGGCCATGTGGCTATCGTTTCGCCGATGTCGTTGAATCTATGCAGCGAGCTAAATCTGCTGGCCTTTACCTCATGCTCAACTATCTGGTCTTCCCCGGGGTGAGTGACAGAACGGATGAAATCGAAGCCATGGCAGAGCTGATTGAACTGGTGGATGTTGACATGATCCAAATGCGCAACTTGAGTATTGATCCGGTCCTTTACCTTAATTCCTTGAATGTGACCGGTGAAGGGGTAGGTATGCTGGAAATGCTTAAGCAGCACAAGGCGCGTTTCCCCAAGTTGCAATATGGCTATTTCAACCGGACCAAAGATACTTTTTTCCCTCCTGGTTATGAATATGAATGGCCGATTCGTGCATAAAGGATTGGTTTTATTTTTCGTAAAGACCTGTATTCTATGGTGGAATAATTAATCCTAATGGCGCTCATGGATTGTGTGTTGACTTTCAATATATTCAGAAAGTATGATGCCGTCTGTTAAACACTCAAATACAGGAGCAAATCATGCGTACTTTTCTGCTAACTGTTCTACTCACGGCGATGCTATCTCCGGTAACAACTTTTGCCAAAGACTTTGGCCAGGGTCTCACTCTCACAGAAGAGACAGCCATTTCATCGATTATTGATAACCCTGAGGCTTATGTTGGCAAAAAGGTCAAGGTTTCAGGATTGGTCATTGACGTCTGTAGTACGAGAGGCTGCTGGGTCTATCTGGCAGGCGACCGCGATTTTGAAAAAATACGCATCAAGGTGACCGATGGTGAGATCGTTTTCCCGATGGAAGCCCGTGGTAAAAAGGCGACTGTCGAGGGTGTTGTAGAAAGTATGGAGTTGACCCGCGAGGACGTAATCAAACGGCGCAAACATCATGCAGAAGAAACCGGCACATCCTTCGATCCTGCCACGGTAACTTCTGGTGAAACGGTTCTGCGTATTCGTGGTCTCGGTGCCGAAATCTCTGGACTCTAGCAGCCTGTCGGACTATCAGGGCTGAAGCGAAAATTTGGTCATTTGAGATCAGATTTTAGCTCATTTGAGAGTAATAGCCGTAGCTATTGGTAGAAAAGGAGCTGAAGTATGGGCCAAACGAACGAATTTGCAGCCAGTTTATTGATAGCCCGACAGGCTGCCAGATAAACGATGAAGTGGCGGCGCTGGAATTATGTACTGCACCGTGATATCGGTTTTCTCTGTATCGGACTGACTCTGCTCTATGCCATCTCTGGCGTTGCAGTCAATCATATCTCGCAGTGGAATCCAAGTTATCGGGTAGAACGGGTAGAAACCAATATTGGCCCGGTTCTCGGCAACCCTGCAGACGCCGGAACCATACGTACAATCCTTGCTCGTCTCAATGAGCAAGGCAAGCTTGAAAACAGCTATCGACCTGATCGCCATAGTCTGCAACTCTTTGTCGAGGGCCGCTCGATCATGGTTGATCTGGCAAGTGGCCATGTTGTGCATGATCGCGCCATCCCCCGGCCCGGTCTGCGTGAAATGAATTTTCTGCATCTCAACCACCCAAAGAAAGCCTGGACCTGGTTTGCTGATCTCTATGCTGTAGCCCTGGCGTTTCTGGCTATCAGCGGTCTCTTCATGATTCGTCGCAAGACTTTGCGACGGGGGCTTGTTCTGACAGGTGTCGGGATTCTTCTCCCCTTGTTCTTTTTGATTGTCTACCTGTAGTTCTTCTGTTCGGCCATTGCATTTGACATGTTATTGCGTTTGACACCTTGGCAGGCCTGGGGTAGAAACGACCACATGACTGTCTATCAACCAAGATTGGAGCAGTGATGTTCACCGACGTCTTTCTGCACGCCCTGACATCCTATTTCGTCGTTATAGATCCCATAGGCACCGCACTTATCTTTCATGGCTTGACGACGGGTTGTGATCGGGCCTATGCGAAGCGTATGGCGTTGCGTTCAACGATGATTGCGACAGCAATCGTGCTGGTCTCTGCTTTCTTCGGTCAAGCCTTATTGAATAAGCTAGGTATCAGTATTGAGGCATTGCGTGTGTCTGGTGGGCTGCTGCTCTTTATCACGGCGTTCAACATGGTGACCAAGGGGGAAACGGTAGGAAGTGGGAGAGTGGTCAGGAAGTTGATATAGCGGTTTTTCCCATGTCTATTCCGCTGTTGTCTGGTCCTGGCTGTCTGACTGTGACGATTCTGCTCTTTTCCAAAGCACCAACAGT
>PVMK01123007.1_pt1 | contig 11359 bp, 8 predicted proteins | sample 1853481 | NCBI WGS metagenome assembly PVMK01 (sample SAMN08533507, study PRJNA380276) | Marine sediment metagenome, whole genome shotgun sequencing project. | reverse complement strand
GGAACTCCGGCTCGACGGCTGTCCCCGGCCCACCGAGCCGCAGGTTTTCGGTCTCATTGTCTTTCTGATCGAAAACCGGGACCGGGTGGTCTCCAAGGACGAACTGATCGAAGCCGTCTGGGCCGGCCGGATCGTCTCCGATGCGGCGCTCAATAGCCGGATTTCCGCGGCCCGGCAGGCCATGGGCGACGATGGGCGGACCCAGGCCATCATCCGGACCATCGCGCGCCGGGGCTACCGCTTCGTCGCGGAGGTTGACGCCGGCGAGGCGACGCTACCGCAAGCCGGCCGGCCGCGCCCCGGCGCGGGTTCCGAAACCGCCTCGGCACCGGGCTCGGCACCGGGCTCGGGGCCGGGCTCGGGGCCGGCGGGGGCGAATGGCCCGGCCTCGGTCCACAAACCGACCCTGGCGGTTCTTCCGTTCGAGCCCATCAGCGGCGAGCGGGACCAGTTCTATCTTGCCGACGGAATCACCGAAGACATCATCACCGCGCTTTCCAAGAACCGTTGGCTCTTGGTTCTCGCCCGCAACGCGACCATCGCCTTCCGCGATCGTCGATCGCCGGCTTCGGAAATTGCCGCGCAGCTCGGCGCCGACTATCTGCTCAGCGGCAGCGTGCGGCGTTCGGGCGAGCGGATTCGAATCTCGGTCGAGCTGGTCGACGGTGGATTGGGCAGCCATATCTGGGGCGAGCGGTACGACCGGCGCATGGACGACATCTTCGACCTCCAGGACGAGATAACCGAGACCATCGCGGCGCGGATCGAGCCGGAGCTAGCGACCGCCGAGCGGCGGCGCGTCAAACGCAAACCGCCGAAAAGCCTCGACGCCTGGGACCACTACCTGCTCGGGTTGGCACAGTTCTATACCTTCGAGAAGGCGGGCAACGAGAAGGCCCAAGCGCTGTTTCGCCGCGCCATCGAACTCGACCCCGAGTTCGCCGAGGCTCAGGCCCGACTGGCCTTATCCATCGTTTTGAGCATGGTCTATTTCGACTCCGAGCCCAGGGCGAGCCTGCTAGACGAGGCCCTGGAGATCGCGCGCCGGGCGGTCGCGCTCGACGACCAGGACGCGGTCGGCCATTTCATTCTGGGGCGCGTGCATATCGCGCGGCGCGAATACCAAAAGGCGGTTCAGGAAATGGAGGCCTCGATCCGGCTCAATCCGTGCCTCGCGGTGACCTATTGCGGCCTCGGCGACGCGCTGACCTATACGGACCGCATCGACGACGCGCTGGTACAGTTCGAGCATGCCATACGGTTGAGTCCACACGACCCATATCGCTGGGGCTTCTATTCGTACCGCGCGCTTGCGCATTTGTTCCGGGGCGATCACGAGGCGGCGGCCGAATGGGCCGAGAAGGCGGTGGACACGCCGAATTCTCAGTATTGGTCCAATGCCCACCTGGTCGCCGCGCAGGGATATCTAGACCGGCCCGAGGCAACGCGCGCCGCGGTTCAGGAGCTGCTCAGGCGCAAGCCGAACTTCACCTGCGAATTTGCCCGCAAGCATCTGTTTTATTTACAAAGCGAGCAGCAGATCGAGGCCTATATCGAGGGCCTGCGCCGCGCCGGAATTCCGAACTAGACCGCGCCGGGAACCGCGGCGTGTGCCAACCTCTCCCTCGATGCGGGCCGGCGCCGCCCTAACCGCCGCCCTAACCGCCGCCCTAACCGCCGCCCTAACCCTTGTGCAGCGAGACCCGGCGGCCAGCCCAATCCGGGATCGCCGCGGCCCGGGAGGCCTCGAGCGCCGCCTGAACCGACTCGGGCAGGACGGTGGCGCGTCTGGCCTGGGTGTCGTAGTGCAATCCCAGGCATTCGAAGGTCGCGCATTCAGTATCGCCGACCCGCAGGACGTGGGCGATGTGGATGCGCTTGGAGTCCGAGCCCAAGACCATGCTTGCCACCTCCAGGAGCGCCGGCGCGCGCACCTCGTTGAGGTAGCGGACGTGGCTTTCGACCGTGTAGAGCGCGCAGCCGGTGCGCTCGAAGTAGTCGACTCCGATGCCGAAATGCTCTTGCAGTGCCCAGGAGGCATTGCTGAACGGAACCAGATAGTAGGCCTCGTTCAAATGCCCGTAGGCGTCGAGCCAATCGTCCCGCAGGGGTTCGGCGTGTAACTTGAGCACGGTTCTTCTTATTGCTCAGACTGGCGGCACCCACCGCCTTACGAACAGCCGCTGGTCGCGCCGCAGGTCGTGCATTTCATGCAGGTCCCGTTGCGCACCAGCGTGAAGTTGCCGCACTCGCCGCAGGAATCGCCCTCGTAGCCCTTCATGCGTGCCTCGCGCAAGCGCTCCAGGCGCAGGTCGACCCGTCCGGCGACCCCACCTTGGATGACTGCGGCCTCGACGGAACCGGTTTCGGCGGCGCCCATGATGCCCGCAATCTCGTGGCTGACTCGCGATGATGTGGTTGCTCCCGAGGCGGCCGCTGCGGTTACTTTCGCCGCGCCGCGCTTCCCCGCGCCGCCATTCAGGACCAAGAACTGATTGCGCACGTAGCCCGTCGAGGCGACGAGGCGCACCGTTTCGGCCACGGTGTCGCGCTCCTCCCCGGGCAGATCGCCTTCGTTCGCGCCGCGGCCGAGGGAATCCGGCAGCAAGTCGGCGGGCTCGGCGTGGGCTAGGTCGTTGCGTCCCAGATAGGAGATCGCGAGCTCGCGGAAAATATAATCGAGCACCGATGTGGCCATTTTAATGGCGTCGTTGCCCTCGACCATGCCCGAGGGCTCGAAGCGCGTGAAGGTGAAGGCCTCGACGTACTCCTCGAGCGGCACGCCGTATTGCATGCCGATCGAGATCGCGATGGCGAAGTTGTTCATCAGACTGCGGAAAGCGGCACCTTCCTTGTGCATGTCGATGAAGATCTCGCCGAGCGTGCCGTCCACGTACTCGCCGGTGCGTAAATAAACTTTATGGCCACCGACGATGGCCTTCTGGGTGTAGCCTTTGCGCCGCTGCGGTAGCCGCCGGCGCTCGGTGACGGTACGTTCGATGATCCGCTCGGCGACGATCTGGGCGCGCAGGGCGGCGGGCGCGGCGGCGATGCGCTCGACCACGGTCTCGTCCCCAGCCTCGTCCCCAGCCTCGTCCCCCGTTTCGTCGCCTGCCTCGTTGTACTCGAGCAGGCCCGAGCTGAGCGGTTGGGACAGCTTGGAGCCGTCGCGATAGAGCGCGTTGGCCTTGAGGCCGAGGCGCCAGGACAGCATGTAGGCGTCCTTGCAGTCGTCGACGTCGGCGTCGCTGGGCATGTTGATGGTCTTCGAGATCGCGCCCGATACGAACGGTTGGGCCACGGCCATCATGCGGATGTGACTCTTCACCGAGAGGCAGCGTTTGCCGTTGCGGCCGCAAGGATTGGCGCAGTCGAACACCGGCAGATGCTCGGTTTTCAGGTGCGGCGCGCCCTCCAACATCATGGCGCCGCAGCAATAGGTGTTGGCCGCGTCGATCTCCGTCTTGGTGAAGCCGAGCGCTTTCAGCATGTCGAAGGAGACCTCGTTCAATTGCGCCGCGTCGATGCCCAGCGCCTTGGTGCAAAAGTCGGCGCCGAGGGTCCACTGGTTGAAGGCGAACTTAATGTCGAAGGCGCTGGCCAGGTTCGCCTCCAGCGCCTCTAGCGCGACCTTGGTGAAGCCCTTCTCCTCGAGCCGCGCGTGACAGATTCCGGGCGCGTCTTTGAGCGTGCCGTAGCCGACCGCGTAGCGGATGATCGCCTCGATCTGGGTCTCGGCGTATCCAAGCGTGCGCAGCGCTTCGGGCACCGTGCGGTTGATGATCTTGAAATAGCCGCCGCCGGCCAGCTTCTTGAATTTGACGATCGCGAACTCCGGCTCGATGCCGGTGGTATCGCAGTCCATGACCAGGCCGATGGTGCCGGTCGGCGCGATCACGCTGACCTGAGCATTGCGGTAGCCATGCGCCTCGCCGCGCTCAAGCGCGCGGTCCCAGGCGCCCTTGGCGGCCTTGATCAAGACCCGTTCGGGGCAGGCCTCGGCGTCGAGCGGCACCGGCTTGACCGAGAGCCCCTCGTACCCGGATTCCTCGCCATAGGCCGCGCGCCGGTGGTTTCGAATGACCCGGCCCATGGCCTCGGCGTTTTCGGCGTAGCCCGGAAAGGCCCCGAGCTCGGCGGCCATCTCGGCCGAAGCCGCGTAGGCGGCGCCGGTCATGACCGCGGTCAGCGCGCCGCAAAAAGCACGACCCTCTTCGGAGTCGTAGGATAGGCCGCGGGCCATCAGCAGCCCGCCGATGTTGGCGTAGCCCAGGCCAAGCGTGCGGAACTCGTAGGAGCGCCGGGCGATCTCACGCGAGGGAAATTGAGCCATCAGAACCGAAATCTCGAGCACGATGGTCCACAGGCGCACCGCGTGCTCGAAGGCCGGGGCATCAAAGCCGCCGTCGTCGCGGCGGAACGCCATCAGGTTGAGCGATGCCAGATTGCAGGCGGTATCGTCGAGGAACATGTACTCGGAGCAGGGATTGGAGGCGTTGATCCGCCCGGTGTTCGGACAGGTGTGCCATTCGTTGATGGTGGTGTCGTACTGCATGCCCGGATCGGCGCAGGACCAGGCCGCGACCGCGATCTGCTCCCACAGGTCGCGCGCCGGAATGGTCTTGGCGACCTTGCCGTCGGTGCGCTGGATTAAGTCCCAGTCGCCGTCGTTCTGCACCGCTTCGATGAATTCGTTGGGTACCCGCACCGAGTTGTTGGAGTTCTGTCCCGATACCGTGAGATAGGCCTCCGAATCCCAGTCGGTGTCGTAGGTCCGGAATTCGATCGAGGTGAAGCCCTGGCGCGCCAGCCGGATCACGCGCTGGACGTAGTTTTCCGGAATATCGGCACGGCGCGCGGCCTTGATTGCTTTTTTAAGCGAGGCGTTGCGCTTGGGATCGAAGGCCGCTTCGGGATCGGCCTCTTGGTCTCCGGCGTCGTCCGGCTGGCAGGCCTGCATGACCGCGTTCATGTGCCGGTTGCACGCTTTGGAACCGGCGACCAGGGCCGCCACCTTCTGTTCCTCGGTGACCTTCCAGTTAATGTAGTTTTCGATGTCCGGATGGTCGATGTCGACACTGACCATCTTGGCGGCGCGCCGGGTGGTGCCGCCGGACTTGATGGCGCCGGCCGCGCGGTCGCCGATCTTGAGGAACGACATGAGCCCGGACGACTTGCCGCCGCCCGACAGCGGCTCGTTTTCGCCGCGCAGACGCGAGAAGTTGGTGCCGGTGCCCGAGCCGTACTTGAACAGGCGTGCCTCGCGCATCCACAGATCCATGATGCCGCCGTCATTGACCAGGTCGTCGCTGACCGCCTGGATGAAGCAGGCGTGGGGCTGGGGTTTCTCGTAGGCCGAGGTCGAGCGCGTCAGCTTGCCGGTCTCGAAATCGACGTAGTGGTGACCCTGGCTCGGCCCGTCGATGCCGTAAGCCCAGTGCAATCCGGTGTTGAACCACTGCGGCGAGTTGGGCGCCGCCATCTGGCGCGCCAGCATGAAGCGCAGCTCGTCGTAGAAGGCGCGGGCGTCGTCCTCGGTGTCGAAGTAGCCGCCCTTCCAGCCCCAGTAGGTCCAGGTTCCGGCCATGCGGTCGAAGACCTGCTTGGCGCTGGTTTCGCCGCCTTCCGGATGGGCCGTCTGGCGCGCGGCCGAGTCTAATTTGGAGTCGGAGTCGGAGTCGGCGGGGACCGAACGCCACAGCCACGACGGCACGGTGTTTTCCTCGACCCGATTCCGCTTGGCGGGTACGCCGCGCTTGCGGAAATACTTCTGCGCGAGGACGTCGCAGGCGACCTGGCTCCAACTGGCCGGCACCTCGATGTCCTGTGCCTGAAACACGATCGAGCCATCCGGATTCCGGATTTCGCTCGAGGTCGAGCGAAACTCGATGTTCTGATAGACGTCCTTATTCGCATCCGTAAAACGGCGATCGACCCGCATGACCCTGCTGTTCCCTCTGACCTAGGTGTTGGTTTTGTTGCCCCACGCCCGAGGCGCCTGAAGATACGGCCTGTGTCGGTTATTGCGCCGGCCGTATTCCTGCGCCGCGTCCCCCCCAAACCCATGCCGACGCGCTTCGTGACGCCTGTCCGGATAGATCTTGTGGGGGGAAATTATTTAACCACAAGATGTGGCGCATGTCACCAAGGAAACGATTAACGAATGGTTAACGCCCCAGATTTGGGGGAGGAAATGGGGGATAACTTGGGGGCTGACCCGCGTGCTCGGGACCGGCCGGCCGCCGACTCGGGCTCACGCCCGTTCGGCCAAGGGCAGGTTGACCAGCAGGTTCTGGGGTTTCAGGCGCAGGGTCCCCTCCGGAGTCGTGGCCATGGCCAGGTAGACCGGGCGGCCGGCGACCCCGGCGGCCATCACGCTGGGGTCGGCGAACTCGAGCCGGAACAGGGCGATCAGGCGGGCCAGGCGCGCCTCGCCGACCTCGACCCCATTATAGAGATCGTTGAGCAGGGCACTGCCCTCGGCGTCCAGGCCGACGTGCCAGACCCACTTTTCGTCGGTGATCGTTTGCACCGGCTGAATCGAGACCGAAAGATCAAGGAAATGGCGGATCCAGGCTTCCAGCACTCGGCACAGCGCGTCCAGGCCGGAGCCGGCGAAGTTTAGGTTGAGCACGGTGTCGTAGCGCTGGTCGCGACTCCAATAGAGCTCAGAATTGGACTCGTCGAGCACCTCGAGTTCGACCGTGCGCAGCGGCGCTTGGCTCTCCACGATCAGTCGGCCAAGCGAGCCGAAACCGCCGGAAGTCGCATACATTTCCACGGTTTCGGCGTCGGCCGCCATGACGTGGCCGTCGTTGATCGTGACCTTTTGCTCGCGGAACAGCAGCTCGCCGGCGCGCGCCCTGAGTCCGTCTTCACAACCCTCGAGCACGGCGCGCAGGATAACGTGCGCCAACTGGTCGATGAACAGCGGCGGCACCGGGGCCGAATCGCTGCCGCCATTGCCGCCATTTTCGTCACCGCCGTTTCCGGCCGGCGGCAGGAAAAGCCGCAGATAGCACTCCTCCAAGGTACCGGCCGCCACCAAGCGGTCGCGGAAGCCGAGCACGATCCGGTAGCTGTCGCGCGCGTCGGGATCGGCGAGTTCGCCCAGGCGAGCCTCCGAGACCGCCTCGCGCGGGTTGGCGATCAGCGCCGCGTGCAGGGCCCTTTCGGCGGGACAGGATTCCTCGACCGGCCGCACCTCCGGGCGCATGAAGTAGGCACGCAAAAAATCATCCCCGGCGGCGAGGTGCCCCTGGGGTCGGCGTTCCAACAGGCGATAGCCCGAGTCGCTCCAAAAATCCGTCATAGCCGCTTCTATATGGACTGAGCGGCGGCGAGGTGCAATATTCCCCCGCGCCTGCACCAAGCTAAAGGGATTCGATGGCTGGCACTTCGCTCGGCACGCGGCTCTACACCTGGCTCAAAGGCGAGGAGGTTGGCCGCGATCGCTTCGGCAACCGCTTTTTCCGCGAGAAGGGCGGCGGCAAGGTGCATCCCGACTCGATTCGCAAGGAACGGCGCTGGGTCATGTACGAGGGTGAGGTCGAGGCCAGCCGGGTGCCGCCGGACTGGCATGCCTGGCTGCACCATACCGTTGCCGAGCCGCCGCCCCCTGGGGATCCGGTCCGGCATCCCTGGGAGAAGGAGCACCGGCCAAATCTGACCGGCACCGGCGAGGCCTACCGGCCGCCCGGCCATACCCTGTCCGGTGGCAAGCGCGCGCGCGGCACAGGTGACTACGAGCCCTGGACGCCGGAATAGTTATTTACCGCCTTAGGTGCGGCACCCCTCTCGGGCGGGGTACGCGAATCGGACGAAGGAGACCGCAATGCGACGGAACGTGATCGAAACCGTGATGGGCGGCGTGGTCCTCATCGTCGCCGCCATGTTCGTCGGCATCGCCTTCCAGAGCGGCACCGTGACCACGCCGGCGGGCTACCAAATCTCCGCCGAGTTCGACGATGCCTCGGGTTTGGGGCCGGGCAGCGAGGTGCGCATGTCCGGCGTCAAGATCGGTACGGTGCAAAGCCTGGAATTGAACCCGGAAAGTTATTTCGCGGTGGTCACCCTGAATATCTCCGATTCGGTCCGGCTACCGCGCGACACCTCGGCCCGGATCATCGCCGACGGCCTGCTGGGCAGCAACTTCATCGCGCTCGAGCCCGGCGGCGACGAGGAAATGATCCCGCCCGGCGACCCGATCAATTTCACTCAGGGCTCGATCAACGTGGTCGATCTGCTCGGCCGGTTTATCTTTAGCGCCGCCGAAGTGGCGAGCGAAAAAACGCCTCAGTAGCGGCGCGGGCGAACGAGTTCGACGAGACTAGGTAACATGCGGGGCCCCACCCGACCCGTGACCCTCGAAAAGCAAATCCGCGCGACCGATAGCGGCCACCGGCGCATTGCCGCCGCGATTGGCCTGGGCTTGGCCTTGGGCGCCGGCCCGATCTCGAGTCCGGCCGCGGGCCCAGCCGCGGCTCAGGAGGCCGGACGCCTGGGCGCCATCCTGCAGGGCCTGGACAAGACCACCGCCCGGGTCTCGACCATCGAGGCGCCGCTCGACCGGCCGGCGCGCTTCGGCACCCTCCAGATCGTCGCCCGTGCCTGCCACAAGAAGCCACCGACCGAAACGCCGGAGAGCACGGCGTTCCTGGAGATCGTCGACATCCGCCCGGATTCGCCCGCGATTCCGGTGTTTACCGGCTGGATGTTCGCTTCTTCCCCGGCGGTTTCGGCCATGGAGCACCCGGTCTATGACGTTTGGGTGGTCGACTGCCGCGCAATTGCGCCGCCCGAGGAGCCCGGGGAGTTGGAGGAACCCGGAGAGGGCGGGGAGCCCGAGATCCTCGAAATCGGCGAGCCGCCGGCGGAGTGACGCGCGCCATCGCCGGAGGTCCGCGAGTCCTTCGACGATACCGTGGCGGCGCTCGCGACCGGCCCTACTCCTCGCGCGAACAGTCTTTCAGGAAAGTCTCGACTTCCGCCGGCGTGACCGCGCTGGTGAAGCTGGCCTGGCTGGTGATCGCCGCGGCCAACGCGCTGCGGTATTCCTGACGCGGGATCTCGATGACCCCGAAGCGCTCCAGGTGGGCGGTCACGAACTGGGTGTCGAGCAGGCGGTAGCCGCCTTTGCGCAGACGCAGCACCAGGTGCGTGAGCGCCACCTTGCTGGCGTCGGCCACGCGGCTGAACATGGACTCGCCGAAAAACGCGGCGCCGAGCGACACGCCGTAGAGCCCGCCGACCAGCTCGTCGTCCTGCCAGCATTCGATCGAATGGGCGAAGCCCATGCCGTGAAGCTCGGAATAGAGGTTCTGGATCGCCGGGTTGATCCAGGTATCGGGCCGGTTGTCGGCCGGCTCGGCGCAGGATTCGATGACCTTTGCGAAGGCGTTGTCGCAGGTGACCTTGAAATCGTCGCGCCGGATGCGCCGCCGCAGCTTGCGCGGTACGTGGAATGCGTCGAGCGGCAGCACGCCGCGCTGCTCCGGATCGATCCAGTGGAGTTCGCGGTGCTCGCGCCCCTCGGCCATTGGGAAGATGCCGATCGCATAGGCGCGGAGCAGGATGTCCGGCGTCAGTTCCATCGCGTCGGCATGATAGACGGTGTGGCGGAATTACGCGAGGTCCTAGTGCGTTGAATCTTCAGTAGGTGCCCTCCGCCAGGCTGCTGACGAAGCGTTCAAGCCAGTGGATGTCGTAGTCGCCGTTGATAAAGTCGCTTTCGCCGATCAGGCGCTGATGCAGCGGATCGTGGTGTTGACGCCGGCGACCACGAACTCCTCGAGCGCGCGGCGCAGGCGCATCAGGCATTCATTGCGGGTCTGGCCGTGGACGATCAGCTTGGCGACCAGGCTGTCGTAGTAGGGCGGCACCCGGTAGCCGGCATAGAGCCCGGAATCGACCCGTACGCCGAGCCCGCCGGCGCGTGGTAGTCGGTCACCACGCCCGGCGAGGGCACGAAGGTCACCGGGTCCTCGGCGTTGATCCGGCATTCGATGGCATGGCCGGAGAATCCGATGTCGTCCTGGCCGAAGCTCATGGGCAGCCCGGCGGCGATGCGAATCTGCTCGCGCACCAGGTCGATGCCGGTGATCGCCTCGGTGATCGGATGCTCGACCTGCAGGCGGGTGTTCATCTCGATGAAGTAGAATTCGCCATCCTCGAAAAGGTACTCGACGGTGCCCGCGCTCTGATAGCCGAGCTGGCCGATGGCCTCGGCGGTCAGGCGCCCGATGCGGTCGCGCGCCTCGGCGTTGAGGGCGGGCGAGGGGGTTTCCTCAAGCAGCTTCTGGTGGCGCCGCTGCAGGGAGCAGTCGCGCTCGCCCAAATGCACCACGTTGCCCAGACCGTCGGCCATGATCTGCACCTCGACGTGGCGCGGGTGTCCGAGGAATTTCTCCAGGTAGACCGCGTCGAAACCGAACGAGGCCTTGGCCTCGGTGCGGGCGAAATTGAAGGCCTCGAGCAACTCGCCCTGGGTCGGCGCCAGCTTCATGCCGCGTCCGCCGCCGCCCGCCGCCGCCTTGATCAGCACCGGATAGCCGATTCGTCCGGCAATATCCGCCGCCTCCTCGGCCGAAGCGATCGCGCCATCGGAACCCGGCACCACCGGTATACCTAGGTCGTCGGCGGCCTGCTTGGCGGCGATTTTATCGCCCATCAGGCTGATATGCTCGGGCTTGGGGCCGATGAACACCAGGCCGTGCTCCGCGACCATGGCCGCGAAGTCCGGGTTCTCCGACAGGAATCCGACTCCGGGATGGATCGCGTCGGCCCCGGTAATCGTGGCCGCGGAGAGGATCGCGGAGGCATTTAGGTAGCTGTCCTTGGCCGGCGGCGGGCCGATGCAGACGCTTTCGTCGGCGAGCCGCACGTGCATGGCCTCGGCGTCGGCGGTCGAATGCACCGCCACGGTCTGGATGCCCATCTCGCGGCAGGCGCGATGAATCCTGAGCGCAATCTCGCCCCGGTTCGCGATGAGGACTTTTTCGAACATGTCGTTGGCGAAAGTCGATGTTATTCGAGGATCAGCAGCGGTTCGCCGAACTCGACCGGCTGGCCGTCACTGACCAGAATCTGAGTTACGGTTCCAGCATGGGGGCTGGCCAGGGGGTTCATCACCTTCATGGCCTCAATGATCAACAGGGTCTGGCCCTCGGTGACCTTATCGCCGACCTTGACCAGGGAGGCCGCGCCCGGCTCGGCCGCCAAGTAGACCGTGCCGACCATGGGTGAGGTCACGGCGCCGGCGGGCACGGCTTCGGCGTCCGGGGGGGCGCCCGGGACCGGCGCGCCGGCGGGCGTCGCGGTGTTCGGCGCCGGTCCGGCGGCGACCGACCCGCCGCCACGC
>PVMK01125916.1_pt1 | contig 11360 bp, 11 predicted proteins | sample 1853481 | NCBI WGS metagenome assembly PVMK01 (sample SAMN08533507, study PRJNA380276) | Marine sediment metagenome, whole genome shotgun sequencing project. | reverse complement strand
TGTTTTTATTCCTATGACGTCACGAGTTATAATTTGGGATTTCAGATTGCGGATTTCGGATTGATGGAATCGCTACGCTCTATCAATTATAATGGACAGAATTCCTTAAATCCAAAATCCAAAATCCAAAATTGCACTCAACTTGTAGAGGAACAAAAATGGGCTTAAAAAACCTTACTGAAAATAAACAATTTTCACCACCCCAGCTCAGAGCCATGGCCCTCTATGGGGCAAACCAAAGCCGGTACCCCTCCCCGTGGATTATTGGCTTTACTGTCGCAGTCCGAATTCGAGACGCCAGGATTTTCCAGCTGCATTAACAATCACATCTTCCATACGGATTTCTACCACCTGATATCCATCCACCGATCCTCCTTCATGAACAATACGGCCGTTGATCACCACCATCCGTCTGACAGCATCATCAGACCAGGCCAAGGCCTGAAGCTTTAACTTAGAACCGGTAATTCGATCATATGTTTCCCGGGACCGGGTTTTGGCCGATTGTTTGGCGCTGGTCGCGGGCGCAGTTGGTCGGGTACTTTTCCGGGCCGTGACTCTTTTGGCGGGTGCCGAATCCGGGGGCGGTAAGCCCTTCTTCAGTGGTTTTTTTACCCGCGCGTTTAATGTCGCATCCGGCGCCCGCAGGCCGGTGGACCTTTGGGATGGCGAAGCACCGCCGTTTACGCGCCGTTTGCCGGGTTTCGTACCGGCTTGAAATTTTTTATCAGCGCTGCCGGACACATTCTTTTTAATTTGTGTTTTTGGCAGCCGCCGGGTCACGATCGGCGGCTTTGGGGCAGGCTTAGATGATGGGGTCGGAACTTTAGCCCGGTAAACGCTGTTCCGACTCGTGTCAAACGCTTCACCGGCTGTCGGTGCCTCCGATGACGCAATCGACATTATTTTTGCGATAATCAGTCTTCGCTGGCTGAATAGTATGACGGTCACAACGCCAATCCCCAACAGCACTATTGACAGGTATAGTACCTTGGGCCAGCGGCCACCGGTATTTGAGCGAATGGCCTGCATCGAAGCAATGGATTTTGGCATCGATGGATGAGTTTGAGGCGGCGGTGAGTCCTCCTCTATTTTTTTCAAGGCTTTTAAGATTGAACTCAATTGTTTTTTCCTGATGCGGATTAATTTGCCGACCGAGGCATCTCGAAAGATTCTTTTTCCGGATACGGATTAATTAGTCAGCCGAGGCATCTCGAAAGATTCTTTTTCCTGATACAGGATCATTTTGGTCAGGGGGCCCACGAAGCCGTCAACGGGAATGCCGTATTTCGCCTGAATCGCCTCTATGGCCAGGCGCGTCCAGTTATCGTACTCGTCGTTTATCTCGACCTCACTGAAACCCAGTTCGTGCAGCAACAACTTGAGCGTGATAATGGAATCTTTATTGGATCGCTTGGGTATGGTTCCCCAGATGGACAGGAAATTTTTCCAGGGCAGATAGGCAATCCCGGACCAGTATAAATTGATCTGATCGGCATCCGATACCACCAATTTGTTTTCATCCGGGCTGCCGAAGATAAAATCATGACCGTCTATCTTGCTGAGGGTCAGATAACCGGGCTCTTCGCTGCCGGTTGGAAATAACTCCAGGATCGCAGGCAGATTCAGGCGTTTCAGCATTTCCAGGGATGTCTCGATCCGGTGCATGAACACACCTTTGGGTTTAGTCGTCAACCGAAAAAAGGCCTGATCATCATCCAGGTTTTTCAGGTATGGCTGAACTTCAATGGGGGTCTGCCATAACTCCATCGCATCCTGGAGGGCCGCATAGCGGGAGGTTTGAATGTCCATGGCTGCCAGGTAGTCCGCCAGTTTTATGGTCTCACTGCGATCCGGCTCCTGCCCGTAGTCCCGCGCTTCCGGTTGGGAAGCCGATGAGGCAAGTATCGTCTCATCGGAAATTTCAGTATCGTAATTTGGGGGAATTGACATCTTGGCATCTTTGGCAGCGCGCGGCTCGGATTTCTCAAGCGGGCTCAGATCAGCTTGGCTGGATGCCGTTAGAGTCGAGTCATCGGCAACGTTCTGAGTGGAATCTTCGGGTGCAACCCGATCGTCATTTTCGACAATCCCCGGATCGGAATCTTCGGCAGCATACATTGCCGGCTCTTTAAGGGCGTTTGCTTCTACTTGCCGGTTTGGAAGCTGGTTGAGCCATGATTGGATCCCCAGCGTGAAGGGCTGGAGAAAAATTGCAGCAGCCAAAAGGACGAATGCCACACCGCAAAGGGCCGTTATCTGTTTCCAATTCGGCAGCGCAGATTTTCTGGCGATACCTCTGCTTTTTAGCTCTTTAATGGAATCGCGTGCGATTTTTCCGGTAATTCTATACTTGCTCAGGCCGAAAGCCGTCAGCAACGCCCGGTCGCAGGCAATATTAATGACCCGCGGAATTCCCCGTGAGTATTTATATATGTGGTGATCGGCTGCACGATCGAATTTAAGGCCGGATTTCTGGGAGGCGATATCGATACGATACTGGATATAATCGAAAGTTTCTTTAGGGGTCAGGGGGCTGAGATGGTATCGTAACGTGATTCGCTGGCCGAGCTGTCTGAGCTCATGGGAATCCAGGATGTCGCTTAACTCCGGCTGCCCGACCAGAATAATTTGCAGTAGTTTTTCTTTGCTGGTTTCCAGATTCGACAATAACCTTAACTGTTCCAGCACATTCTTGCTCAGGTTCTGGGCTTCGTCAATTAGCAGAATGACCTTCTTGCGGCGGGTCTTTTGACGGATGAGAAAGTTGTTTAAATTATCAATTAAATCCTTGGTATTATCGGCTTTATATTTAATTCCCAACTCATCATTGATGGTTTTAATAAGCTGCCTGGGACCCAGCTTGGGATTAAAAATGTAGGCTGCGATGGCATCGTCAGCCAGATTTTCAAGAAAAGCGCGGCAAAGCGTGGTCTTGCCGGTTCCGACCTCGCCGGTAATTTCCACAAAACCGTCACCCTGAGACAGGGCATAATTCAAGTGGGCCAGGGCTTCTGCATGACTTTTGCTCAGGAAGAGGTAGTCCGGATTGGGCACCAGCTTAAAGGGCTTTTCTTTAAAACTGAAAAAGTTTTCGTACATGTTAAAATATTAAAATAATTGAAGTTCCTTGTCAAGTCGGATTAATTTTCCAGATAGGTCTTTAAAATACGATGTCTTTCTTCTTTGGCCCCCTGGGCCAGTTTGCGGCAGGCCTTATAAAACTGATCCAGATCTCCTTCGTTTTCCGCCAGCATTTTTTGGAAGGCCGGCACAAAATCATGGTATGCAGCCACACTGCTGATTTTAGCATTGTTCAGGGAACAATTCATCCAATTATCATAGGCCGATAAACCGTTTTTGTTTGTTTTCAAACGGTCGAATTCATCACGCAGCTCTGAATAAATGGATTCTTTTTGTTCTCTTTTATTCATCGTGGATTTATCTGATTGATACAGTGTATCAAGTTTCCGGCGGTAATGCATAATTAATCCGATAAATTGCTGTTGACGGCGGTAATTCCTAAGATAGTCCTGGTATAAGTGGGACGTCTGCGTCTTTACCTGCCACCTTTTCAGCCCTTCCTGTTCCACTGCAGTGGCAAAGCTTTCATTAAAGGCGGTGTCACCTTTCGAATATAGAACCTGGTGGGCAAGTTCGTGAAAGATCAAGGCGGCCGATTGTCCCGCGGAATATTGTATAAAGGTGTTTAATACCGGATCCTCAAACCAGCCCAGGGTAGAATAAGCCGTCACCCCGGCGACATAGACTTCATACCCCTGGTCGCTCAATCCCGCGGCATATTGCCGGGCAGCTTTTTCTGAGAAATAGCCGCGGTATGCTGCGCACCCAACCACCGGGTAACACCAGGTTTTGGGCATCAGAGAAAACTCCGGGGCGGCAAACACATTCCAGACCACATAAGGCTGCTTGAGATCCACATAGGTCAGGTAGTGGTTTTTTACCGGAAGCTGGAGTTCGGTCTCGGCAAACTGTCGCACGGCTAGTATGTACGCCAGCCTTTCCCGCAGCGATTCCGGCGTTTCAGGATCTGCCATAATTTCAGATATTGGCTGTCGCTTTTTAAGGATGCCATACTGGCCCTGGATTGCCTGGTTGTAATAATGCACGGATTCGCAGCCGCATAAAGCAACTGAAAGCAGCCCAAAGCCGGTTATGACCAGATACTTTCTAATCTTAACCACCATAATTAATCCGCAATTAATCCGCCCTGAAAAATAGTTCATCGAGGGTTATAAATTTTTCTTTGAAACTGAAGAATGTTGGTTGGTGGAAGGTCCGGCGGATTAATTATTTTATGCTGCGCATATTTTTTTTCATTCATTTCAACTCAATCAACTCAATCAACCCAATCAACTTAATAAACTACTCATCCAGTATCCAGCATCGACTATCCAGCATCCAGTATCGAGCATCGAGCATCCAGGATAGTTAGATTATGCTGTAGCAGAATTTTTCAAAAATATCCCGGCTAAATTTGCCGGTTTCCACATCTTCTTTGATATATTTTAGTGTTTCCAGTGGTTGGCCGGCTCTGCGGTAGGGACGGTCCTCATTGGTCAGGGCCTCATAGCAATCGATGATGCCCAGCAGTTGACCGACATAGGAAATGTTGCGGGTACCTTTGGGATAGCCGCTGCAATCCAGTTTTTCATGATGTTCCAAAGCGCTCAGAGCGACATCACCGCCGATTTTATTTTTCTGCCGGATGATTTCATGGCCGATGTTCGGATGGGTTTTCATAATTTTAAATTCATCGTCACTAAGTCTGCGCGGCGCTTTCAGAATTGATGAAGGGATTTGTGTTTTGCCGACATCGTGCAACAGGGCACCCAACCCCATTTTTTTGGTTTTTGTTATGGTAAAATTGGAAAAGAAACAAAATCCAATGGTTAAGGCCATTACATTAACGGAATGAATAACCGTGGTATAGTCCTTGAAAGAAATGGAAGCAAAGGTTTTCAAAATTTCCGGATGTTCTGAATAGCCGGAGATCAGCGCTTCAATGGTTTCAGGTAATACTCGAAGGGTTCCACTGCGGGGTTCAGCCAAAGTTTCTTCAATCAGGCCGCAAAGAGTCTCTTTAACCTGGAAGGCATTACCGGTTTTAATGCTGTCAGCGAGGTGCTTGTTAAATTCCTTTTGAATTTCCCTTATCGCAATGATTCGGTCTTTCTCCAGAATATACAGCTCGGGGTGCTTATTCTGGCTGAGGCGCAGTTCTGCCATATTGCTGCCGGCCGGTTTGTATAAACAATAGGAATCAGCGCCCGTTCGATTATAGAGGGAGACATCTTTGTAGTAATTAATCTGAGAGTTGCGAACTCGGATATAGTCGGGTTGATCCACGATTTTTTGTTTGCTTTTAAGGTTAGTTATTCCGCCCGGACAAGGTCAAAACATTCTCAGCAGGTTCAAACAGACAATCTTGTTTTATCATAGCTGTTCTTTGCTGATTGTCAGGGCGATGGAATCAAAATTCATATCAATTCAAAACTACATGTCAATGTTATCGGCAATTTTCAGATAATGTTAATAAAATCATTAAAAATTGAAATGTTGAGACTGAAGTTAAACCTGACGGTCACAGTTTTTTACCTTCTGTGCTCACGGCCAGATACTCTATGGCGCACATTACGGTTCGACCGGTCAAAGTCATCAGTTTGAGCTGCCCGTCGGATTTTTCCCAGTGGCTGATCTTCATTTTTTCTTTGACTTCAAATGATTCCGGAGTACCGTATTTTTTGACCAGCATGTCTTTGATTGAGTTCAGCCAGGTGGTGTCGCCCTTGTCGTTGTTAAAATGGACCAGTGCGATTTTGAATAACTTCCCGCCGGCTGAACGCTCATCGAAATAAAAGGCTACCGCAAAATCACGCCCCCAAATTCGAATTTTTTTTTGCGATTTACAGATCGGGGTATTGCCCGGTTCCCACGGGTTCAGGTTAAAGTGTTTTTTTACCCCAGAATGGGTCATACCCCATTTTGCTTTTCCCCAGCCGGGTATAGTGGATTCGGCCGATACCTGGGTGGTCAATACAAATAGAATGCAGATTAACATCAAGAATCGAAATAAGGGCATGAGTATTTCCTTGTTCAAGGTTCAGGGTTCAGGGTTCAGGGTTCAGGGTTCAGGGTTACAAGGTTCAAGGTTCAGGGTTCAAGGTTCAAGGTTCAGGGTTCAAGGTTCAGGGTTCAAGGTTCAGGGTTCAAGGTTCAGCGCCGCTGTTGGGCTGAAAAGCGGTTAGTCAATTTGAAAAAGAGACTCTAAAAAAGCGGTTCACTGTTTAAACCAGACCTAACATCCGAAAGGTTGAATCCCGAGGCTCTGATCCGTAACCCAAGATAAACTTGAACGCCTGAACCTTCGAACCTTCTTGATTTTATCACTCACCCTGCAAAAAAACAAATATAGATTTCCTTTCAGGAACCGATCACGGTTAACCCCCGGTTGGATGTTGTAGGCGACGATGCAAAGTTGTTAAACTATCCGGCCCCGTTTGTATAAAAACGTACATGAATTTTTAAATTTATACTTCTTTTAATTTGCCTATTGCATGCGTTGCCGGAATTAGTGTATGGTCCGGAAGTCCCGTTTCCATTGTCAACCGAAAGGGAATACCTCCTTTTTTCAATCGACAATCTTCATTCGTCGGCGTTTCCGTTAAGCAAGTTGTTGGAGTCGCAATAGAAACTCATGCTCGATACCGTAGAACGAATGGCCTGCATCTATTTTCAGGGTGCCCGGGGCAGTCATAACTGGGATCATACACTCAGGGTCCGCCGGTTGTGTGAGCGCATCGGGGCCGACGAAGCGGTGGATATGGATGTGCTGTTGGCCTCAGCCTACCTGCACGATATCGCTCGCAGCTACCAGGACGATTCCAACGGCGCTGTCTGTCACGCTGAAAAAGGAGCGCAGCTGGCGGCATCCATCGTAAACAAATTGCCCCTGACCGGCGATCGGAAGAAAAATATTCTGCACTGCATACGATCCCACCGTTTTCGGGGGACTCACAAACCTCGAACACCGGAAGCCAGAGTTTTATTTGATGCCGATAAACTCGATGCGATTGGAGCCGTCGGCGTGGCGCGGGCCTTTCTTTTTGCCGGTGAAGTCGGCGCCCGGCTTCACAGTCAGGATGCAAATATCGAAGCAACCAGAGCCTATACGGTTGATGATACCGGGTATCGGGAATTCAAAGTTAAACTCTGCAAAATCAAGGACCGCATCCTGACCCGTGCAGGGCAAAAACTGGCAGCCGATCGCCATATTATCATGGTAGAATTTTTTAACCGATTCAGAGAAGAATATGAAGGAAAGAGGTGAACGTTATGGCAATGAATATCGTAGACAAGATTGACCATCTGGCAGCCGTGCGACATGTGCTGATGAGCGTGTCCGACAAAACCGGTTTGGATACGTTCGTACCGGAGCTTATGGCCGTCAACCCGGATTTAAAAATATTTTCCACCGGCGGCACCTATTCAAGACTCCAGGAGATTATGGGGGCCGCGGCTGATGCGCATTTGATCCAGGTCTCCGAATACACGGGACAGCCTGAAACCCAGGGCGGACTGGTGAAAACGCTGGATTTTAAAATTTACCTGGGTCTTCTCACAGAAACTTATAACGAGGCTCATCAGGGGGATCTCAGCCGCACCGGCAGTGTGCCCATCGACATGGTGGTGGTGAATTTATATCCCTTTAAAGAGACTATTTCAAAACCGGATGTAACGGTTGAACAGGCCCGTGGCAACATCGATATCGGAGGTCCGTGCATGATCCGGGCTTCGGCTAAAAATTTCATCCGGGTCGCCCCGGTTGTGGATCCTGCCGATTACGAAATGATCGCTGCCGAGCTAAAAGCCAACAGCGGCGCTTTGCCCCTGAATCTGCGTTACCGCCTGGCACAAAAAGCCTTTGACCACACCGCCGTATATGACCGAACCATTGCGGATTTTCTCGGCGCTAAGGCTTTCACGGATGTTGAAGGTTGCTACAAATAGAGGGTTAGAGGTTTGGAGGTTCAAGGTTCAAAGGTTCAAGGTTCAAGGGTTCAGGGTTTAGCCCAACCTCCGGCAAAAAAAACGGCCGGTCTAATCGAAAACGAAACTAATGAACATCGAACATCGAACGTCCAACATCGAATAATGTATTCTGTCTATTTTAAAAAAGACTGGCAAAACTACTCCGCCGAAATGCCTACGAAGGCCGAAAGCGATTCCACCCGTCGTCATTCGACACAGCTGAGCTCGTCGCAGGCTTCGGTTCGATACTTACAGTCCGCCTTGGGAGGATTCGATATCCAGTGGTTCGCTTGTCGTAAAATAGATAAAGCGTAGCGCCATCAATATTGGACGTTCGATGTTGAATGTTCGATGTTCGACGTTCAATCTGTTAACTGTTCCAACCAAGTGTAATTTCGTATAAGAGGTTCAGGATTCGTCGTTATAGCAAACAGTGTCCATCGATTGTAACCTTTGAACCACTTAACCCTGAACCACTTAGCCCTGAACCTCTGAACCCTGAACCACTTAACCCTGAACCACTGAACCCTGAACCTCTGAACCCAGAACCTCTGAACCCAGAACCTCTGAACCCTGAACCTTTTAACCCAGAACCCAGAACCCAGAACCTCTGAACCTATATACCATAAGGAGAATCAAGATGGCCGAAGATCTCAAAAAAATGTACCGCACGATCATGGATGACCATTTTCCGCCCAAAATGGAGATCAGTTTTGTAGACGATAAAAATCGGCAAACTCTCTTTTACGAGAAAGTGACCTGGACGATCGACAATGTTCAGAAAGGATTGCGATACGGAGAAAATCCAGGCCAGGAAGCCGCACTTTACCGGATGGTCAACGGTAACCTGGTTTTAGGGGAAACCCAGTCCATTTTGCCGGGTCAATATCTGGCATCCGATATCGAACTGCTGCAATCCGGTAAACATCCCGGTAAAACCAACCTGACCGATGCGGATAACTCTCTGAATATTCTGCGTTACTTCGTCGATAAACCCGGGGCCGTGATTGTCAAACATAACAATCCCTGCGGGGTGGCGCTATCAGATAGCCTGGAGGATGCATATCGGAAGGCCAACATGGCCGATCGCGTGGCAGCCTTCGGCGGCTGTATCGCCCTGAATCGATCGGTGGACAAAGCCACTGCCGAAGCCATTGTCCAGCAGTACGCCGAAGTTGTGGTCGCACCGGATTTCGAGGATGGCGTCATGGATATTTTTGGTGCCAAGAAAAATCTGCGAATTGTTAAAATCGGCAACATTGAGCGGTTGCAATCATTTGTCGGTCAGCGAAATGTTGAATTTAAAAGTTTGATCGACGGGGGGATTATCACGCAATGGTCGTTTGTGCCGACCAGCCGCAGCCGGCAGGATCTTAAGCCGGCCGAATGCGAATACAAAGACCAGCTTTTCAAAATCAAGCGCGCGCCCACGGACCAGGAATATGAGGATATGCTTTTTGGCTGGCTGGTGGAATCCGGCATTACGTCCAATTCCGTAATCTATGTCAAAGATCTGGTTACGGTCGGTATCGGAACCGGTGAACAGGACCGGGTCGGCGTGGCTGAGATTGCAAGAGACAAGGCTTACCGCAAACTTGCCGATCGGTACTGCTTCGAAAGTCTCGCTATACCTTATAATGAATTGAAAGATGCGGATAAAAAAGCGGAGTTTGATGCACGCGTGGCCCGGGAAAAAGGCGGACTGATCGGTGCCGCCATGGTCAGTGATGCTTTTTTCCCGTTCCGCGACGGCATAGATGTCGGCCTGCAGCAAGGCGTCACGGCCGTGATTCAGCCCGGGGGGTCCGGCAACGATTATCAGTCCATCGAAGCCTGTAATGAAGCCGGTGCGACCATGGTTTATACCGGCCAGCGCAGCTTCAAACATTAGGCCAACGAACCAATCATGGCACGAGGGTATAATCGTGGGTGAGGTTTCAGCGCTGCCCGCCGCTGGCCTGAAACGCGGCCAGTTTAATCGAAAAAGAGACTCATAAGGACTGAGAAACGAGGACTGAGGACTGAGATAAGCGAATACCGGTGATGGAAACAGCCCCAAGCTCAGTCCTCAGTCCTCAGTCCTCAGTCCTCAGCACTCGTCACTTTCTTTTGGCTCTCCCCTTTTCACTTGATTTATGTACAGTACATACTATAGTGTATGTACAGGACATATTCACGATGCATATTGAGAGGAGGCGAAAAATGCGTCCCATATCGCTGACAGCCCTAAGGAGCAATCTGTTTGAAATTGTAGATGAGGTAATTGAGACCGGCAATCCCGTGGAATTGGAACGGAAAGGGCATCAGCTGAAGATCGTAGTCGAAGAGAAAAAGAGCAAATTAGACAATCTTAAACCCCATGATTGTATTGTCGGCAATCCGGATGAACTGATTGATTTGAAGGTGGCAGAATGGCACGAAACAGAGAAACTATAGTCTATCTGGACACCCATGTTGTCGTTTGGCTCTACGCCGGTCTATTGGATAAAATCACGGATGCAGCCAAGAAAGCGATTGACACATCCGACCTGCTTGTATCTCAAATGGTGCGATTGGAACTGCAGTATCTATTTGAAATCGGTCGTATCAAAGTTCGGCCTGATGCTATCATCGATAGTTTGTCAAAAACGATTGGTCTAAAAATATCAGATTTTGCCTTCAACCAAATTATCGCAGAAGCGCTGAATCTAAAATGGACCAGAGATGTGTTCGATCGGTTGCTGGTGGCTGAAGCCAAGACCTTGAAACGTGGTTTTGTTTCGGCCGACAGGCTCGTTCAGTCTAATTTTAAACAAACTATCTGGTAACCCTTAGCGCTATGAGTTGACAAAAAAGCAAAGAATTTGTCGGAATTAGAAAAATGGAATTAAAAAAAACCGATCCGGATATCAATTCGTTGCTTGAGAAAGAGAATTTACGACAGCAGGGAACCATAAATCTCATTGCCAGTGAAAACTTTGTGAGTCCTTCCGTCCTTGAATCAACAGCATCTGCCTTGACGAATAAATATAGTGAAGGCTACCCTCAGCAGCGATATTACCAGGGCAATGATATCGTTGATGCCATTGAGATCATTGCAATTGAGCGCGCCAAGAAGCTTTTTGGTGCCGAGCATGCCAATGTGCAGCCATACTCGGGTAGTCCGGCGAATGCGGCGATATATATGGCATTTTTAGATCCGGGCGATACGTTTATTGGATTCGACCTTTCCTGCGGCGGCCATCTGACCCATGGTCATCCTGTTAATTTTTCCGGTAAAATATACAATGCCGTCAATTACAGCGTCAATAAAAAGACCGAAAGAATTG
>PVMK01124719.1_pt1 | contig 11360 bp, 8 predicted proteins | sample 1853481 | NCBI WGS metagenome assembly PVMK01 (sample SAMN08533507, study PRJNA380276) | Marine sediment metagenome, whole genome shotgun sequencing project. | reverse complement strand
GGGTAGCGTTCCAGAAAGCCGGAAAATCTCGGAATGAGCCAATGTTTATAGACACCTGAATAACAGGCAATATTTATCGCCTCGATGAAAATGTTGATGATTTGCCCCAGGATGTGGACCTGTCAATACTTATTAATGCCGTCCCGGATGGTCCAGACACCCTGAAAAATCGCGACGCCCTCAAAATTGATGCTGAATATGTGCCAACGTGTACCCCTGAGTATATAGACAAGGCGAAACCCATCGACAAACCGGAAGACCTGCTTCAGCATTGCCTGATTCACTTCGACAGAGGAGAATACTGGGGAGAGTGGCTCAGCATTTCCGGAATTAGTCCGACTCTCACACAGCAGAACATCTACCTGCATGGCTGCTATGAGCGTGCATACGATGCCGTTCTTAATCACCTGGGAATAGGATTGATAAACCGGTTGTGGTTGAGCGAGGCATTCGATACAGGAAGACTGGTGATCCCGGTGGAATTTCCGAAACAAATTTACTACGCCTATTATTTACATGTTACGGAAATAACTACAAATCCCCCGCTACCCAACATTTTATTGAATGGATGTATGACCAACAGAAATGACAGGAAGGAAGGGCCAAAATAACAGACTGTTCGGATACCTTTGAAATCTCAGGCAGGGTCTAACAGGGAACTCGGTACCAGGGGTGTATTTGAAATTGGCTTTAGCGTGGCTGTACGGCAAGTGAAGATTTACTGACTTTCGGCGTTCTGGTATTTCCTATATTATGTATCGATTGTGTCTATATAATATTTTCAACCAGGGGAGCTGATTCGAGAAATTTCTATGGTCGACCCGGGCAATCCGGAAATACACCATATTGTAAGGAAACTGACAAAAACAGTCAGGAGATTTGTAATAGCCCATTAAGCTAATGAGCAATTGATTCTTGTTCTGCACCAGAGACAGCAGATTTTTTACACAAAATCACATTATAAGATCATGAAAAACACTCGCCGAAATATTCCTTCCACTAACTCACTGATCGGATTTGAAGCGGTATGTCGCTGTATGAACTTTACCAGGGCTTCTGATGAATTGTGCGTGACCCAGGCAGCCGTCAGCCGTCAAATTATGACACTTGAGCGATACCTGGGAGTGAAACTGTTTGACAGGCGTGCACATGGTGTTTTTCTTACCCCGGATGGCGAGCGATTTGCAGATTCCGTCATCCCGGCGGTGGGTTCGATCAAGAAGGCGGTGGATACTATTCTTCCGGTTACTTCATCAGGATTCGCCCGATCCGGGCAATTTAATGTGTACGCAGAAGGATGCATTTCAGCCAGCTGGCTGATTCCCAATGTGTACAGATTTCAGGATGAGCACCCCCAAACCAAAATCAGGATCCTCGACTCGATCAGCTCCCTGGATGCGCAGGCCTGCCAGATCGATGTTGGATTGCAGTATGGTCCCATCAGTCAGGGGGGATTTCTGCTTAAAGGAATTTGGAAAGATGACGTGATTGTTGTTTGTAGTCCTGGGTATGCACGTAATTTGCCGCAGAAACTTTCGGTTCGGGACATACCCCAATTCCCCCTTATTCATCTCGATGAAAATCACAGTATATTTATGCCATGGAGCAAATTTTTCAGGAAATTTGATATAGATACGTCGATCGGGGAAGTCAGTTTGAGTTTCGAAAATTTTCACAATGCCCTTGAGGCTGCTTGTTTGGGCAAGGGACTGCTGCTGGGAAAACGTTTCATTGTTGAACGTTCCATACAGGAAGGAAAACTGGTTCAGGTAGAAAATTTCTCAACCCCCTTAAAAGAGGAGTTGCACCTGTATATTCACTCCAGCAAGTACAATTCATCGGAGATGCTCGATTTTGTAAACTGGATGCGTGCAGAAATCAGCTCTATTTTGTGAGCATTTCAATTCACCGGGCGGAAAGTGTTCATGGATAAGTGTGGCGACAACAGGATGCCGGACACCAGCCGATCATCCTTCCCGTATTACCCGACCTGAATAGATGGCCACATTTACGGCCCTGTATTCAACCCAGCAATCTGTCCAGAGACAGTGCCGAAATTTCGACCGTAGGCTTGTCACCCGTCACTATCTGTGCGGTAACTGAACCAGCCCCGGGGCCTATACCGAAACCGTGGCCGCTAAACCCGCTGGAAATGAAAAGCCCTGGAACCTTTTCAACCGAAGAGATAACAGGCAGTTCGTCCGGGGTAACATCTATCATACCGGCCCATTTTTTCGTGATGGCAATTTCACCCAATTCGGGGAAGGTTTCTCTGAGCAGGGAATAGGCCTTGCCCAGCAGTTTTTCATTAGGTGGCGGATCCAGGGTCCGCTCCTTTTCAAAGGGCGTAACCTGGTCAAAGTCCCATTTAGAGGGCCAGGCGAGTTCCCTGAAAAATCGATTACCCGGCCTGAGATTGACGACTTCCTTTGACTTAAAATAGGCAGGCAGGAAAGCTGGCAGGTAGCGCAGGAAATCCGGGGTGATCTCGCAATCAGAACTACCGCCGTAAGCAACATTGTAGCCGCCATCAATTCGTTTTCGCATCCCCAGGCCACTGCTCCACAAAGACGGCTGCATGTCGAAGTCGGTGGCTGCGGTGGCCATTACAGAACTGATCACTTTTAGCTGGGGAAATCTCACATCGAGGTGGCGGCAGAAGTATCCAGACCAGGCACCGCCGGCACAAACCACGGCGAAGATGCCTTTATCCGCCCTCGTTCGGTGACCACCCCGGCTACCTTGCCAGCTTCAATGTCAACACCGCGCACTGCACATTGATCGAGAATTATAGCTCCCCGGCTTTGCGCAAGCCGGGCAATCTCCCGTGTCGCGAGCTCAGGCTCTGCGCGGGCATCACTGGGCGTGTAGAGCGCACCGCGTTTCTGGTTTTTAATTTCCGGCACCAGGTCCTGGAGCTGGGTGGCGCTGAGAATGCGGGAATCCAGACCGAATGTATTTGCGTGTTCCAGCCATGCCTGGTTTGCTGCGTAGCGCTTCTCGGTCTCAGACAGGTAGAGCGTGCCGCCGACGTGAAAGCCGATATCGATCTCCATCTGTGCAACAAGCCCATGCCAGACTTCCAGGGAGTGAATCATCAGTGGAATTTCCGCTGGATGCCTTCCCTGTTTGCGGATAAATCCCCAGTTCCGGCTTGACTGCTCGCCTGCAATGCTGCCTTTTTCGCACAGGGCAACAGATACACCGTTTCGAGCGAGAAAATAGGCAGTGCTGCAACCAACGATACCGCCACCTATTACGATCACATCAACAGATTGAGGTTGTTTCGGATTAGATGGTGTCATTTGCTGAGTCTGGAATTTAACGGCAATATTCTGTCACGACACAACCAAAAAAACACCCCTGTACCCCGGCGTAAGAGGCATCCATATTTTTATGCTGGCCACTCGATCCACTCACTGAGCAGGGGGAAGTAGAGTGCAAGGCGGGTTTCCCGGGTTTCGAGCAAGTTGGCAATTGCCGCATAACGGCTCATCTGTCCGAAATACCGCTGCTTTTCCTGCTCCAGGAAGTATCCTGTGTCCGGTTGCTCGTGGCGACTCGACTTGAAATCAATGATCCAGCGAATTCCGCTGTCATCGGTAAAGCAGCGGTCAATAATTATGCTAACGGCACCGCCATCGATCAATCCCGTGAGTGGCCATTCGGTTTTAACATCGCGGTGTTGCCCGGAAAATATCCACTGGGCCCTGGAATCGACACGAAGATTTTCGATTGCCTGTACAACATTCCTGGCGCCGAGCTTGAGGGCATTACCGGCTAGACCGTTCTCCACAAGAACGGGTTGATAGGAGCGAGCAAGCTTATGTTTGTCCATGTTCACCCATTGATTCCAGTTCCCGGTTTCTATGTCCTGGAGCATCTTGTGAATGGCAATACCAGTAACGCGCAGGGTTTCTCCCGCCCAGGAAAACTCGATGGAATCGCCAGCTGTATCGATACTGGATACCGACTCCGGAATCAAACCGGATGTCGCCGCAAGGGCGGGCATTGTCCAGTCGAGTGCAACCCGTCGGTAACGCAACGGCTGTTCGACCCGTTTATCTTCCACGGCCGGACCCACGTTACCGCTTTGAAGAAACTGCGGGCCAAGCACAGGCCAAAGCAGGGACAACAATGATCCCGAGCCGGGTGAGGCGATTTCACCCTTACTGTCAGTGCGCAGGTTTGCATAAAGGTACAGGTGCTGCTTTGCCCGGGTACAGGCGACATACAGCAGCCTGCGGTCTTCCTGGTGCTGTCGCAGCCGTTCCAGTTTTCTCAGGTAGGCGTTGAATTCGTCATGCTCATCATCGCCGTGCGGCAGGGCAGCAACCAGCAATTGCTGTCCGGACCGAGCCCACCGCAACAGCTCCTGGTCCTGGTTGCCGGGACGTCTGTCAAGGGCGGGCAGGAAAACCACATCAAATTCGAGGCCTTTTGATTTATGTACAGTGAGTAGCTGGACCTGTGCCGGGGTTGAATCAGCCGACCATAGCCGGCTCACTGCAGTGGACAGGATTGACGGGGTGATCTGCTCGAATTCAAGCTCCAGGGTATCAATGAGCCGTAAATAGGATTCACAATTGTCCACATCTTCCGGGTCTATGCAGCAGGGACCACCGAGGTTGAGCCACGCCGCCTGAACGCATTCTTTAAGGGGCCGGCGTCCGCTGTGCCATAGCGGCTGCTCGATGTTTGCAATCAGCCTCGCCAGGCGCTGCTGCCCGGCGTCACTAAGGTTGGCAGTAACGGCCGGATCGGCTGCAAGCTCGACTATGTTGGCGTCATGATTGCCCTCCGCCAGCAATGCAAGATCCATAATATCCAGTCCGCACCACGGCGCCCGCAGAATTGAGAGCCAGGCGATGCGATCACCCGGCTGCAGGATCGCACGGGTCAACGCCATGAGGTCCTGGATGGCCGGACGGTACTGCATGGGTTCGAGATCAATGGCCTGGAAGGGTATGCCGGCTCGACGCAGCGCCTCGGCCACAGGAACAAGATGCCTGCGACCGCGACCAAGAATTCCAATAGTAAGCTCCGGCTGCTGTTTCAACAGTTGTTCTACCTGGCGCGATATTTCCGCAGCCGCACCGTCTGTTTCATCATCAATCCAGGCTCCCAGGGTAACGCGGGAATCCGACAGGTCTATTCTGGTCGCCGTGCCGGGGGAGTAACTCACTGCACCGTTATTGATATCGTCCAACTCGGGAAAGATTTCGGCAAAAACGCTATTGAACCAGCTTACAAGAACTGCGCTGGACCGGAAGTTGGATTCGAGCACCAGTGACTGCGGCACTATGTTGCCGATTCCCTGTTGCTGGATTCCGAGGAAGTTGGCAATCTCTGCTTCCCTGAACCGGTATATCGACTGCATTGGGTCGCCGACGAAAAACAGTGTCCTGCCATCCCCGGGCTCCCAGCCCCGGGTTAGCCGCGTGACGAGTTCGAGGTGGGCCCGGGAAGTGTCCTGGACCTCATCCATGAGCAGGTGGGAAATACGGTAGTCCATGCTCAACGCCAGGTCTGTAGGCGCCTCATTGCCTCCAAGCGCGAGTTCGGCCCGCTGGGTGATTTCCGCAAAATCTGCACAGTTGCCGTGACTGAACAGGAGTTTCAGTTCGGCTACGGCAATTTTGAGGATTTTTAGTAACGCTTCCATGGTTTGCCACTGCTGGTCGGTGAATTCACAGTTCGGCAGCAGGGGAATAATTGACAGCGTGTCTTCAACTCCCTGGTGTTGGCCAAGCGCGTCTATAACCTCAAGCATGGCTTTTTTCTGTGCCTTCATTGCCTCATTATCTGCGGGGAAACCCTGGTTCTTGTTGACCGTTTTTCGAAAACGGTAGTCACCTTCTCGCTTGGTCAGGAGCAACTGGGCGATGCCACGCCAGTGCACAAGCATGTTCGAATCTCCGCCCGGAAATTCCTCGAGATCCTCGAGCGAGTCAAGGTGATGACCAGCAGTAGCAGCCACATTGGTCGCCGCATAACGAAGAAGAGGCAGCAGCTTCTGCTTCAGTTGTGCCGAGATGGACCTGTTTGCGAGAACAATGCTTTTCTCCACAACCTGTTGCCACATTTTTTCGAACTGGTCCCGTTCGCTCAGGTCAATGCCCCGTAACCACAGGTCGCGTTTACCCAGCATATGGACAATCAATTCACGGGAGCGGTCAAATCTTGCGTCAACCAGCTCAAGAACGATGTGGCAATAACGTGCCCCGGGCCCGCTGGTGTCGACGTGGTTTAGTGTCCTCCGTGCAGCTTCACGGTACACTTCTGTCACCTGGTTGTCGTCGAGTATTTGCGGCGCTGCGCCGAAGCGGGATGACCAGGGCATGTTTCGAACAAGGTCGGCGCACAAGGCATCGATAGTCTGTATTTTCAGCCTTGCCGGATTGTCGAGGATGTTCCAGCCGAGTTCTCTGTTGCGCTGCATCACGGCCACGGCCAGTTCAGAAAGTTGGTCTGCTGATCCAGCGCGGCCGTCGCAACCGTCCCCCCTGGCGAGCGCATCCAGGATTCGCATTTTCATTTCTGCAGTAGCCTTCCTGGTAAATGTAATTGCCAGTATTTCTTCAGGCCTGCTTACCCTTGCCAGCAGCACCAGGAACCGCCGCACCAGCAGTTCGGTTTTGCCGGAACCGGCAGGCGCCTGCACGATGCAGGAATATGAAGGATCAAGTGCAGCCGCGCGTGCTTTGGCATCTGCCAGGACCGGGGTCACTGCTCTACTCCATAACTATTACCGCAATAACTATTACCGCATTGATTATGATCGTAATCATGATTGCGATCGTGCTGCTGGTCGGCAATTCGGCAAAATGTGTGCAGGTTGCAAATTCTGCAAGCACTTTCATCTACCGGGTCAACCCGGGCACGGCCCTGCCTGAATTGCCGGGCAAGGTCTCCCAGAGTCGAATGCCAGTGAGAGCAGATGGCAGGCCAGGTTTTGAGGTCTTCGTCAATTCGCGTTTTATCAAGCGCGGGTACTTTCCTGCCTGAATATGTGTCGTCATAGAAAGAGTCGCCAAGCACGAACCCGGTGTGGCTGGAATTGCCAATCCGCAGTTGCCCGACCAGCAGTGCGGACAATTCCCTGGATTCGATGGTTGTCGAATTTACATAAAGTGAAAGTACATACAGTGCCAGCTGGGGATATTTGGGGCGTTCGCCAACCCAGTTGCCGACCGGCCTCGCGTTTCCGGTCTTATAGTCAATTAGCGCGATACTGCCGTCTTCGAGTTCGTCTATGCGGTCAATTTGCAGGCTTAACGCCATTTCCTCCAGCTCCAGTGTTACCGCCGCTTCGGTGGCTACAACTGAAAAGCCAAGCCGTCTGTGCTTCTCGACGTCAAGCCACTCGAGCAGAAGTTTTTTCAGCCAGCCGGACTGGGCGTCGAAAAATCCGGATTTGACCCCGCTGGTTCTGTAATACCTCCGGGTTTGGGTGGAGATGCAATCATCCAGCATCTGTTCCAGTTGCTGATCTGTCAGCTGCAGCAGCTTTGCGGACGTCCTGACCTGTTTCCACACGGCTTCGAGAATTTTGTGTACCAGCTGCCCGCGGTCTGCCGGGTCCAGCCCCTGGTCCCTGGGTTCGCGGTCATCTGCACCCAGGCGGTGCCTCGCAAATGCGCGGAACGGGCATGCAGCCTGGTTTTCAATTATCCTGGTCCCGCCTTTCGGGCTACTGGTTGCCAGGGGGATGCTGTCATTGTCGCAGTAACGCTCCATTTCGGGTGCATATTGCTGTAGCTGCCGAAACAGGGACAGGGGGGACGACTGCAGTTTTTGATCTGGTTCTCCCGGCTGCCTAAACAGCGGCCCGGGATAGAGCGCTACTTCTTTATCGAAACAGATGCGGGAGAACACGATTTTATCTGCCTGGTGCATCAGGCGATTGTGCAGCATGGTCGCGTAAGCCAGGTTGTTTTCCAGGCAGGCACCATGGTAACCCGATTCCTTCTGCAGGCTGAGGGGTATAAGCGGGCTTGTGTCCAGGGCAGGGGGCCATTCATTTTCATTCATCCCGGCAAACCATATGGCATCGAACTCAATGCCGCTGGATTCGGATACCCCGAGTATTTCCAGCCTGCAACCGGTGGACTCAGCCTGGAAAGGCTGTTCGGCGAGACGGCTGCGCAGTCGTGCCAGGGCGGTGTCCAGGTCGACAACTCCAGATACCGTATCCAGTGATCTCATAGCCGTAACCTGCTTGTGTAATGCGTCAATTATCTGATGCTGTTCGCTATCCATTGTTTCATCACCGGGCCATCCGCAGATTTCAAACCACTGCGCAAACAGGTCAGACCAGGCTGAAAAATTTTTCTGGCCGCTTGCCTGTTTCAATTGCCGGTCAAGGGAAAGGACAATGTCGGCCAGCATTGGGGTTTGTGAGAATTCCGGGCGGGTCTCCAGGTAGCTCCCCAGTTTTTCGGCATTCAACTCGAATGGCAACTTTCTTCGGCAATGCTGCTCAAGGGCGGCGCGCCGGTTCTGTTCCTTCGACGCACCACGAATAAACGGGTCGAGGATCAGCAACCTGACCTGGGTGCTCAAAATTTCATTACCGGTAAGCAGGGAGAGCAGCCTGAGCGCAGACCTGATGACCGGGTAGTCCTCCAGGTTTGGCCCCAGGGATACATGATAGGGGCGCTTTTCGGCGCTCTCGAATTGAGCCAGCCGGGATGGGCACAAAACCTGGCTAAACGCATGCTCGACCAGCTTTCTGGATCGTGAAAGGGCCGGCACAACCACGGCCAGTCTTGCCCCGGGATCCCAGGCCAGGTGTTCCCTTGCCCAATTTGCCGCCGCTAGCCACTGGCTATACTCATCCTGGAATTGGTGGAAACTGCAGGCAGGATTCGAGGACTTTTCGGCGTCATAGATCCCCATTTGAGATCCACGCTCCTGAAGCTGTCGATAAAGTGCCTGTTGACGCGGCGTCAACTCATGGAATCCGGCCAGGACCAGGCTTGATCCCGGCTCGGTGGACACTTTCTGTAGTACGCCTGTAACCAGCTCCTCCAGCTGGTACGGATCAATCCACCGGTTTTCCCGGCATAGCGCGGAATAGCGTTCTACCCAGCGTGAAAAACGCCTGTGATCTTCAAGAATGGATTGCGAGCACGATTGCGCGTCAATATTCCACTGGTTGAGCAGTTTCCAGGCATGCATTGCAGTCTTGGTGGCGGCGGCAACATTCCATAGTGGCTCGGTGTGGCGGTCATATGAGCTGATATCTTCCTTGATAACCTGCCGCCATAACTCGCGGGACTGGATTTTGTTGAGCAAGACCCGGCGTCCGGAGTCGCTTTCATCGAGGAGGGACAACTTTTCCCACAGCCGTGCCAGCCAGCTTTCGAACGGAACAATGTCAGGGGTTTCCCAGGCCAGTACACCGCTGTCCTGTTGCCATTGACGATATTGCCCATGCAGTTCCCTGGAAAGCCGTCGGTTGGCGGTAACCACGGTTGCCCCGATGACCAGCCACTGGTTCAGTTCGCTGTGATTGATCCTGGTAGCGTTACTTATCAATAAACTGGGGTTATCAGCCGGCGGCGTGGTCCATGTGCTTCGCCAGCTCAAAATCCAGCCGGGTGATACCGCCACTGCTGTGGGTGGTAAGCTGCACGTCCACAATTTTATAGACGTTGCACCACTCCGGGTGATGATTCATTTTTTCTGCATGCAGGGCGCAACAGGTCATGAATCCCATGGCTTCGATGAAATTGCCAAAGACAAAGGATTTAACCAGCTTGTTATCCTCGATTGACCACGGAGAAGAACAGGCCGAGTTCAATTCCTGAAGCCGCGACTCAAGCTCGGCTGGTTCGATAAGCGATTCGGTCATGGCTTGCTCCGGGTAGGGTATCCTGTTTTCAGGCCAGCGGGCGCATACTGGCATCTGCCCAGACTGCGCCGCTGATTACGGGGTTTTCAACCATAGCACAAATAATTTCTGCAATTTCCTGTGGCCGGATTTTTCTGCCAAGGCCTATCTGGGGTTTAAGGTGCTCCTCAAAATAATCTGCATCGATAGTATCAACCATCGGCGTATCAACGAAACCGGGGTGAATTATCTTGGTCTGAACGCCATAAAACAGCCCTTCGAGATTGAGAGTGGAGCAGATGCCGTTCAGGGCGGCCTTGGCCCCGGCATATCCAACCTGGCCGCGATTTCCGCGGCAAGATACCGAGCCAATCAGCACCACCACAGCCTGGATTTCCTCGTTGCCATTCCATTTTACAATTCCGCAAGATTGCCGGTGTCGGGCGATGCCGGCAATAGTTTCCATGGCCCAGTAAGTTGGATGCAGCAGATTGATGTCCAGAATCTGCCTGAAATCCTGTTCCGGATAGAGTTCGACTTTTGATGTTTTGCGGTTGACTTTGACAGCCAGCCCGTCGCGCACAATGCCTGCGGCAGGCACGCAGATCTGAACAGGGCCGAATTGCTGTTCCATTTCACGGAAAACTTGTTCGCGAAACCCTGCATCCGAGACATCACCGACGAAGGCCCGGATATGATCCCCAGACCCTGATTTCCGCAGTTCCCCGACTGTGCCTTCACAGCGAGGGGAAATGTCGACAAGACCAAGGCCGCACACACCCTCCTGCAAAAACCTCCTTGCTGTAGCAAGGCCAATACCCCCGCTTGCGCCGGTAACCAGGGCTACCTTGTTTTTAATTTTCATATTGGCAACTCAGCAGCAATTCCTAAGGTGATGGATTAAATCACATCTACGCAGTGTTTGGGAGTCGCCGCCGATTCCGGCAAGATTAATTGACCCCCATATTTTAACGTTCTGGTATAATCCGCCGGTTTTCACCCCTCAATTTTAATGTGCAATGAGTCCGTTATTGGGCGGCATCGGGGGGAACCGTATAATTTTCCAATTTCAGAGGTTTTAAACATGACAGACGATCATGTGGATCACAGCCGACGCCGCCTCCTGACCATCGCCACCTCGGGCGTTGGGCTGGTTGGTGCGGTGGCTATGGTCGTACCCTTTGCCGGCAGTTTAGCGCCCAGTGAGAGAGCCAAGGCAGCTGGAGCGCCAGTTGAGGTTGATATCAGCAAACTGGAGCCGGGGCAGCAGATGACCATTGAATGGCGGGGCAAGCCGGTATGGATTATAAAGCGGACCCGCGAGGTCCTGGACCTGCTGCCGAGCATGGATGATCGACTGGTTGATCCGGATTCCGAATCGGATCAACAGCCGGAGTACGCCCAGAATATTAACCGGTCGATTCGTGATGAGATCCTGGTTCTGGTTGGAATATGTACCCATCTGGGTTGTTCCCCGAAATACCAGCCCGATATCGGTGCCGTATCCTTTGACAATGACTGG